>Ga0114969_10003883_pt1 | contig 11929 bp, 9 predicted proteins | sample M_130807_MF_Meta_FD_87316 | JGI IMG/M metagenome (GOLD analysis project Ga0114969, IMG submission 87316) | Freshwater microbial communities from Lake Montjoie, Canada to study carbon cycling - M_130807_MF_MetaG | ecosystem: Environmental > Aquatic > Freshwater > Lake | place: Lake Montjoie...
AAAGCTGTTTTGTCTAATCCACGCATTTACTCTATAAGACAAAATATAGATACAGAATATTTTGATTTTGATGCATTTCTATGCGGGGATTATACAATATTTGCATTTCCTAGGTTTGATACCTCATCAACAGAATATGTTTATAAAATTATTGATGGTGATAATGTATATAAAATTCAATATGACTCTTACGAGCGTTGTAAAAAAGTGATAGAAGGTGAATATCAAATTGAAACAAATTCTTTTACAATTTTAGATTCAGCCCCTATTCAGGAAGTAATTGCATCAGGCAAGAAAATGATTATTTCTGAAGAAAATAGATGTGATGCGGAAAGATACGGTCCAACACGATTCCCTTTTATAGAAAATGGTTTAAACGAGGCTCCATTTGATTTTTACTATCATAAACCGGAAAATATGAAGTCTATAACTTTTATATTGAATTCAGTAAAAGACTGCCATATAACAAACATTGAGTGGAAAAATTATCCAGACAGTGCTTTTAGGAGCAACTCCTCGGTAACTCGTGTAGCAAGAACATTGACTGGAGCAATTAAGATGCTCCTAGAGTGGGCAGAAGTTGCTGACGAGCCGTGGAGTAGCACAGAAAGATTAGCAGAGGCATGTAAAGGTTTTGTTGAATCTTTGGACATTCCACAAGATGTGATTGATGAAGTGAAATCAACTCAGGAGGATATGGCTGTTGCAAAATTTTTGAGTTCGGATCCTACATGTAGGCAGCCATTGCCAGAGAGTGTAAATATTCCACCACTGACAAAAGCATGGATACTCTCTCAGATTAGATACGAATCTTTAAACTCCTTATGCTTGCGCAATCCAGAAATTTCTATTCCGGATGAAATTCTTCAGCAAGAAAAAAGGAATCTATCCAAATTAATTTATGATTTTTTCTTAATTCAGGGGATAGATGCTGAAACAAAAACCACTGATGAATTAATTAATTTAATTGAATTTGGACAATTTAAATCTGATCTAGATGGTTTTATGTTAACTCGTAATAGTCTCTATAAGGCAAGATGTTTCTGATATGAATAAAATAACAATTGTTGGAAGTGGAACAGCAGGTCTTGTCTCTGCATTAATTCTTCATCAAGCTTTTCCTCTCAAAGAAATATTAATTGTTTCATCAAGCAAAATTGGTATTATTGGGGTAGGTGAAGGTAGTACAGAGCATTGGAAAATTTTTATGGATATGTGCGATATACCCCTCGCTGAACTTTTAGTCGAAACAAGGGCTACTCATAAAAATGGTATTAGGTTTGAGAATTGGACAAATCATACTCCAGACTATTTTCATTCAGTTGGTTTTGCTGATAGCGTTCCTCCTTTTAATGTTTATGGCCTTTATAATCATTTAATTAAAGATGGCAAGACTCTTACGGAAAATATAGTAAGTCGTTCTATTATTGAAAATAAAGTTAGAGCAACAAATCCACATACATCAGTAAACCAATACCATTTTGACACGAATGCTCTAAATAAATATTTAACAAACATTTGTAAATACAGAGGAATTTCTTTTATTGATGCTGAGGTTCTTAAAGTTAATCTTAATCCTGAAAATGGATGCATCGACTCGGTACTTCTTGAGGATATGACTATATGTGAATCAGATTTTTGGCTGGATGCAACAGGTGTTAAAAGATTTTTAATATCACAAGTTTCAGAACCAAAATGGAATTCCTTCTCTAGATATTTACAGATGGACTCTGCAATCCCTTTTCCTACACCAAGTGATCCTTCAGGGCAAATTAGACCTTACACAAGAGCAAGAGCAATGCCTAATGGTTGGGTATGGGAAATCCCAACACAGGATAGGCGTGGTAATGGGTATGTCTACTCGTCAGCTCATTGCTCTGATGATCAAGCTATTCGTGAAGTCTCTGAACTTATGGGGTTTGAAGTTCAACCATTTAAAACAATTAAATTTGATCCCGGACACTTGGAGGAGATGTGGGTTAAGAACTGCGTAGCTGTCGGATTAGCATCTGCTTTTGTTGAGCCAATTGAGGCAACATCCATCGGAGGAACAATCCAACAAATACGGTGCCTAGTTGAAAATTTATCTACATATCAACCAACTCATAGTAAAGTGCAAAAAGTTTTTAATAAAAAAATGAATGAGATGATGCAAAATATTCTTGCATTTATATCACTGCATTATATTTCAGATAGAGATGACACATCTATGTGGAAAGAACAAAAATCAATGCCAAAACCAAATTATCTTATTGAGTTGCTTGAGTTATGGAATGAAAGACCACCTTTTTTTTATGATATCTCTTCCAATAATTATGAGATGTTTCAAGTTCCTCATTTCTACCATGTAGTTCAAGGACAAAAATTATTTAATCCAAATATGGCAAGCGCAATGTTAAAATCATTTAATTTAGAAGAACGGGCCAAATATGCCGCTTATGATGCTAAACTTAAACAATCAGATCACGAAAGGATTGACCATGCGGAATCGCTCAGAGAAATTCAGATATAAGATAGCTCAATATCGTAATGATATTCCAACACCAAAACAAAATGAAATAGTTATTATCCCTCAAGATAATCGTATTATTGATTTTCCTCCATACGCTGGAAGCTCTCAACTACCTTCATGGTGGAAAGATCTAAACAAAGGTCGTGGTTCAATTCGTAGATGTCAAGGAACATACGACTATGTATCATATGGAGCAATTATGCCATTATGGACTAATATAACTATTAGACCAAATATGAATGGCACAATGTATGAGACAAAAGCTGACAACATTGATCATGCAATGCAGTTCCCTATTGAAGGATTTGACGCAGGGAGTGCTACTGGATGTCCAATTGAACACGGAAAGTCTCTTGAAACAGGTCAGTATATTAAACTTGTTTCGCCTTGGAGGTTTATTACATCAAAAAATGTATCTTTGATGACACTGCCAATGTTGCTTGAACCAGATCCTCGTTACTCTATTGTTCCTGGGATTGTTCATACAGATTTTTATCATCAAATCAATGTTGTTATAATTCCTCATACAAAAGAAGAATTCACAATCCCTGTTGGGACAGCAATTCAACATCTTATTCCAATAAGAAGAGATCATAATTTTAAAGAAATTATTTGGGGTAATGAATCCATGTATAAGTTTGTTGCTCATTCAGGCTTAGGAGATGGTAACTTAGTTTATGGTGATGATAAGAAATCATCTATATATAGAAAATTACAAAGAAGACAAGACTCGGAATGAATAAAATTTTTACTGCAATCAAGACAATGAGCAGTCGTTCTTATTGGACAAGGGTTAACTCAGTAGAGGCTTGGGGATTTGCGACAAAGATTGCAATTATCTTTCCGGGCCTTCTTCTTGATAAGCAATGGTGGTGGTTGTATATCTTTGCCATCATTTCGAGCATAAGCCTTATTTGGACATCAACCCGCAAGACTTTGCCAACCATTATCCTCTTCAATGTGCTTTGGGTCATTCTAGCTAGCTTGTCTATCTTGAAGCATTTTTGGTGGTTCTAGGATTTACCAACTAAACCCATATGCTGTATAATTAAAGCATAATGGATGAAGTAAAAATCAACACATCTAAAACGCTTACTTTAACGCTACCAAGCGACCCTGCTTCAAACACTGTCTCAGTCTCTTTGTATCATGAGTTCGGGGATCTGGTGTCAGGTCCAACCAACGCTACCAGAACGGGCACAGGGGTTTATACAATCACCTATGGGCAGAAAGCATCTGGAATCTATGTTTTAAATTCTGGAGGCAAGCACAGGGCTGATTTCACATACACAATTGGTGGCGTGTCTTACACTCAATCTCAAATCATCAATGTCTATTCCCCATATATTGCCTACGATGAGTTCTTTGAAGACTATCCGGAGTTGGAAGACTCGTTTGGCTCTAATTTTGACAAGATGGAAAGACAAGTTCGGAATATAATAAACACCTTTGTTGGTCAAACTTTTGATCCATACTACGACAAGACAATTTTTCTTGAGGGCAATAACCGTAAAGCATTGCACTTACCTCTTCCTATTTTCACCCTAAAGGTTGTTATAAAAGATGTTGGGCTTGACGAACAAACAACTATCCACGACTCTACCGACTCTGATTTGAATAATCTTGAGAAGGTGAGAAGTCAGCCTTTCAATTTTAATTCATCATATTTTATAAAGTGGAGGAGCTCTGTCCTAGACAGCCTCAATGCATTCCTATACACCAACAACTTCAGTGCTGTGACTACATACAGCGTCAAGGCCGATTACGGTTGGCAGTATGTACCAGAGAATGTTAAGCAGGCATCCTCGTTGCTTTTGGCGGATCTGATGAATGATGACTCAACCTATAGAAGACACGGCTTCTTCTCCGTAGATCTTGATATTGTCAAGCTTCAAACAAAGCAATCGTTCTATGAATCAACTGGCAATATTGATGCAGATACACTGCTAATGGACTATACATTATTTATTATGGATTATATAGGGTAATGGCTGCTGTTGGATTTTTAAGATATCCTCACACAGTTGATATTCATATTAAAACTGTTTCTGTGAACCCTGCGGGTCAAAAGTTTTCTACTTTTGTGTACAACAAGACTATTCCTGCAATAATCAATTCTCCAGAGAGTCAGTATTCAGCTGGTGCAGTTGTCCGAACAGCCCCATATCAAGACTTTATCCCTGTTGTTCAAATGATAGTTGCTGGTTCATATGCCAATACTGTTATTAACTCATCAAGAGTTTTTAATATCAAAGATAGATACGGCAATGTTCTGGAAACTGGACCATATGAGATTATTACAATTCAGGCAAAGTATGGTTGGAATAGCAAGAAACATCATCTAGTAGCGGGTCTTCGTACAGTGGTGGAGCAGGCATGATTGAGTTAAAAACAACTACAAACTTGGGTGATCTTATAGACTATGTTAACTCAATGCAAAATGATATACAGATGATAATTTCAGAAGTTATGAATGAGACTATCAGTGAGTTGCAATCTGAATTGCCAAGTAGATTCGGCAATGCAGCTAATGATACTCAAGTTACACTGGGGTATGATGGTGGAGACATTTCAATAAATGTTGAAAACATAAACCCATATCATCTATACAACGCATCTGGGGAATCGTATAGCGATGTCGTTGCTCATATTGAGGAATATCTGTCAAATAAGATGGCTGAGAGATTTAGAAGCGAAGGGTATAATTATGGCAATTAGCGTTTATGATATAAATACTCACTTAAAGAATGACGCAACAGTTCTTTCAGTAGCCGGAAAGACAATGAGCTTCTTCCCAGTCGTAGCCACTGATGGCGAGTCTGCCCCTTATGTGGTCTATTTCTACAACCCAATGGTTTCAAATGTGGAGACATATTGGGAAAGATATGACTACATAAAATACTCCATTTTTGACACAGATGTTGACCGCCTATTTCGTCTAGCGGATAGGTTCATAAACTTATTAAGCATTGGCGATCAGGTGGCTCAAGTTGGTGGCATTGTAAGCAATACTGTTCGTATACTTTCCTCAAAGCAAACTGGGTCAAGTTTAAATACCCCTTTAGAAATAAATGGTCTATATCGTATGAATTTAGACTTCAGAATATGTCTTGTGGTAAAATAAGTATGGTAGTATAATAATATATGAAATACACTACTATTACATATGTTGGTAAATTACCGGGCTATGTAGTAAAAATAGAAAACAAAGTCTATGATTTTGAATGGAATAAAGGTCTTGGAATCGGAAGAAGAAAAGATGAAATCAGTCAAGATCATACAAAAAAGATCGCTAAATGGCGTGATAAAAAGGGCAAAAGAATTTTTGTCCTTGAATAATTTTAGGAGGAACTAAAAATGGCAGTTAATGTCTCAAACATCGTGGTCGGAGAGGCCACACTTAAGCTTGGCGATTCCGCCAATGCTACATCGATTGCAACAATGGATGCTTTCTCGGACCTCGGCGCTACACAAAATGGCGTTGAGATTTCCTGGGAACCAGACATGGTTGATATCGAAATTGATCAGTACGGTGATGCTGCAAGAATCGTTCAGTCGAAAGTTAAGGTTATGGTTAAGACCACCTTGGCAGAAGCAACATTGAACAACCTTGCAATCGCATGGAACTATGACCAGAACACTGGTGGAGCTGATATCACGAACAATGCTGACGGTAGCAACACCCAGACTTTCAAGTTTGGCGCACAGACCGTATTCCCATTCGAGAAGGCACTTGTAATCACAGGTACAGCACCAAACTCGTCAGCGAGTGGAGTTAAGACCAGAAAATTCTACACAAAGAGAGCAATCTCAATGGATGCATCGAATGTAACCATGAAGAGAGCAGAGGCATCCGTCTTTGCTGTCGGTTTCAGAATTCTTCCAAAGGTTGAAGACTCTGGTTATGAGTACGGCAAGATCATCGATCAAACCGCTTAATTCGTAAATAAAAATTTAATTATCTAACGAAATCCCTAGAATCAGTATGATATACTGAACCTCTAGGGATTTTGTTATCCCCAAAACACTAAGGAGAAACAGTGGCTACAGACAAAAACAAAGACCTATTTTTAGGCACAGAAATCATCTTCGCTGATGGTAAGAAGAGAACAATTAGACCTCTAACAATTCGTAACTTAAGAAAGTTTATGAAGATTGTTAAGGACTTGAAGACAGAGGATAATCTTAACGATGACGACATTGATGTCATGGTTGATGCTGCTTCAGTTGCTCTACTTGCTGTCGACCCAGAACTTGCAGAAGATAGAGAAGCGCTTGAAGACGCACTTGACCTTCGTTGCTTTGGCGAGCTTATGGCTGCCGCAATGGGGTCAGACCCTTCCTAACGGATGAGGGCGGGACTGGTGAGCCTCTCTTATGGGAGGACATACCGCTTCTCAAATATGAATGTGAAATATTCGTGAAGACCGGGGCTTGGAAAAGCCTAGAAGATCTTGAATATAACCTCACCCTAGATGAAATGTTTCTGCTGTACAGAGCGTGTGCTAATGACACAAACATGACGATGAAAGTAATGGCTGCTTCTCAGGGAGCGGATGTTGACTTTGACGATGACTGGTACGATCCGACTCCAATTAAGGCAGCTGATGCTCAGGAAATTTTCTCCATTCCATTTGGATTGGGCTACTCTAGTGAATAAATTCGCTTTAACTAAAAGCGTATGTAATAATGTATAAGAGATAATTATGGCAGCTGATAACAAAGGATCTATACAAATAGGGGTAGTGGTTGAGAATGACCTCAAAACTGCCATCGCCAACATGGGCGAAGAACTTCGGTCAGTACTAAGAATCACAAATGAGTTAAATCGCAACTCAATGAACACCAGAAGTGGTCTTGATGCTCTCAATAAATCCCTTGCTGGCGGTACAGATTCTAGTTCTGTTTACGCAAGAGCGACATCCAACCTAGGTAAGCATCAGCAAATACTTGCAACTTATTTTAAAAATGCAGCAATTGCCGCAAAGAGATTGCAAACTGAACTAGATGGCACTAATAAAGCTGGTGGAGCAAATGTAGTAATAACTAAAGAGCAGAAAGCCGCAAATGAAAGTTTAATTGCTACTTTGAACAGGCAAGTAGCGGTTCAGAAATCAATTTCTAAAGTAGCTTTAAACCAAGACTACAAGGCTCAAGCTGCTGCTTTAACTAACCTTTCAAACAAGTATTCAATGGCTGGTACTAGAATTGGTATGGCATTAACATTGCCCCTCACTGCCTTTGGAAGAAACGCTTTTGCCTCCTATAAAAACTTAGAAGTTCAAACAGTTCGGACAAAGAAGTTGATTAACGACACTTATGTTGCAATGGAAGATGTTGCTAATTTAAGTTCTGATCTTAATGCAAAACTTTCGGCGGATGGTAAGACATACACAACAGTTATTAACGGGCAAGTTGTAGCACAAAACACGCTAGAGACATCCATGAAAAATTTGGGAAGTCAGCTTGATGCCATTACAATGAAATTTGGTATCTCAAGAGAATTAATCCAAGGCTTGGCTGGCGACTATGCTGAAATCGGAATTAACGATGTAAAAGCACTCTCTAGGTTAGTCGAACTTACTTCATTGACAGAAAAATTGGGTAATGTTGATATTGCTGAATCTCAAAACTTTATTAAATCCATTTTCCAGACTGTTCAGAGGGTTAACAGGGAAATGGATCCAAGTAAGCCTCTTGACTATGGTTTAGCAATTGCGGAAATCACAGGTCAGTTGGCTATGTTCAACCTTATTGAAAATAAAACATCTCTATCCCTGAACAACATTGCAAAAGGATTTCCCGAATTAACAGCCGCTGCTACATCTTTTGGTCTATCAATGGGAGAGGCAACAGCCTTGATGGTTCCAATGGTTGCTACCGGGTTCCAAGTTGGAGCATCTGCTAACTCTGTTAAAGTTTCGTTGCAGAGACTTGTTGCGATGACAAAGCAAAACAGTTCTATGATTCAAGAATTAAAAGCTGCAAATAAAGATTTTACTGTTGAAGCGGGAGTTGGTATAGCCACAATTCAAAATCTTACTGATAGTTATAACACCCTGAAAGCAACCAAGGGTGAACAAGGTACTCTTGAGTTCTTCTCTAGAATATTTGGAGTAAGACAGGGGCCACGAATGGAAATTGCAATCCAGAACTTGGCTCAATTTCAAGAAGCGTTAAATCTTCAAGGTACTGTTGAAAATGAACTTGGTCAAACATTTCAAAAAATTATTCAAAAAAATACACTTGGTCTTGGTGATAAATATTCAAAATTCCAGATTAAGAAATTTGAAGATTTATCAAAGGTTGTTCGTCTTGGGCAAAGTAAGGATAAAAGTATTGCTAAAGCCTTCTCAACCAGTCGTGAAGAGTTTGGTAGATATCTAAAAGATCAAGCCGTTGCTGGTAATGACATTCTCGCTAAGGTTAAAACGGAGGCGGGTCGTGCATTAATTATTGCAGCAGCAGGTGGTGGAAAAGATTCACAAGCACAAGCGAAGTTCTTGCAAGAGGTTGAGGCATCTCTCAATACTGCTGAAACTAGGTATAACAGATCACGGGAACTGATGAAGATGATTGGTCGTCAAGTTGTTCCAATTCTTGGCGAAGTGTTAAAAGTTATTGTTCCAATTCTTTCTTTTGTTACAAGAATATTAGAAAAAATTGGACCAGTTGGAAAAATGGTTATTGGAATCGGATTGGTGTTCCTTGCATCCATTGGTCCGGCAATGAAAGTTCTCGGTGCTGTATTTCAGATAAGGTCGGCATTTGCGACATTGAGATCAATAAGTCCATTTGGTAGATTCCGTACTCAAGCGATTCAGGTTAGTGAAGACTTGGTTCGTTCAAACGAATTGCTTTTCAGAATGAGAGGTAATCTAACACAAATTGGAAGCAAGTTCTATTTACAGGCAACAGTGAGGGAACTTAGGGATTTACAAAAAGCAACAAAACTGCTGGAGGGAAATACAAGACAACAAGCCCGTGGTGAAGCAATAATTAAAAGATTAGGTGTAGATCAGCGACAATCTGATTTCTCTGGATTGATGGGACCAACACAGAGATCTGTAAAAGAAGGCTTTGATGGGTCAGACATGTCCGTTCTTGAAAATTATAGAAAAGAAATGTTTGATGACCTTGGTAACACTTTCTCAAGAATCCTTACTGACGCAAGAGCTGTTGGAACAGGAATTGCTGAAGAGTTTCTTTCTGCCCTCAATGCAGCCGGATTTGACACACCTTCTGTAAGAAGCCAAGCAAAACCATTCTATCCAACCAAAACTGGTAAACCAATACCACCACCAAAGCCACCAAAACCACCACAAGGACCACAAGGACCACCACAAGGACCACCATCTCCTGGGACTGGACCGAACACTGGATATCCAGGTCCTGGTGGAGGCTCTGGCGGAAGTGGAGGAACAAGTCCCGGAGGAACTGGTGGTAAGAGGGTAAGTGGTACTAATTATCAAGATGTTATTGATGACATCAATAACGAATTAAGTCAGGGCGTAAGTGCGGATCTTAACAAAATAGTCTTAAGTTTTGAGAAATTAGTCAAGGGTATTGATAAGTTTACAGAGGATATTGCAGAAAAAGCTCGTGACCTTGCCATAATGCTTCAAACAGGCTTTCCCGGCTGGGATCCAGATAATATTAAAGCACTCCTTAAAACCTCACTTGAGGATATGGAAAATTTGTTTACTCAGAGGCTGGATGATCTACAGGGAATTGTAAACTTTATGCCAGTTAATCCTCCTCAAGCCGGACCACCGCCTGCCCCTGCACCAACACCACCGCCTACCCCTACACCGACCCCCTTCGTTTGGGTTGCGCCAGACATTATTAATCAAGTAATTAGCGATCTTGAAACAGAGCTTTCAATGGCAATGCCCAATTTTGATTTAATTGGAACTCTGATGAAAGAACTAGATATAGATCTCAGCAATTATGCTGAAAGTCACTTAGAAAGTATAAGAGATATAATTCAAGTAATAAAATTAAGTTCACCTGATACAAAGGTAGTGGAAAAAGCTATGGGAAGAACTCTCAAGTCTTTTGATGATGCAATTGTTGATTCACTTGCATTAATAGCAGACGCACAAATACAACCGACAGGCGGAACAGCCACTACTACAAACAATGCAAACAATGCGGCTGGAAACTTGGTTAACCAAGCCGTAAACAATCGAATTGAAGCATTGCAAGATTTAATGCAACAATCAACTATTGTGCAAGAAGAAGGGTTGAACATTGACGATATTGCGGAATTGGCACAACTGTTTAAAACAGACTTTATTGACAGACTTTTAGGTCTAGGAGAACTAGAGAAATCAATACAAGAAGCTGGTGGCGTTATATCTCAATTAGAAGCAGAAACTGAAATAGCAGGTCTAATGGAGGGTATTGGACCGATGCTGGAAGATATCGCTTTAATGAAAATTCTACTTCAAGAATTTGGTGTCGACCTTGCAGGGGCTGTAAAGGAAATGACTGACATAATTTATTCACATGTAGAATCAGTTGATCTAACTTCTGTTTCCGATGTGATTATTGCTGATATAGGGGAGATTGTCGCTAAACCAGATAAATCAGGAAAATCTAAAAAGAAGATAGCCGATGCCTCAGAAAAGGCAAGTAACGCGGCTTCCGAATTGGTTAATAATGCTGTAAATAAATCGCTAGAACAGTTGATGCAGGAATCTACTCTTGTGCAACTTAATAATATAGATATTGAAGGTATCACAGCTATGGCGAATGAGATAAGAGAGCAATTTGGAAACAACTTTGAGCAGATGGTTGAGGAACTGAAGAATGATGTTGATCAACGATTGGCGGTTATAGAGATGACTAACAATTGGATGGGTGATGCCGCTTTGGTTCAGATTTTTCTACAAGAATTTGGTCTTGATGTTGTAAAGTTTTTTTCTAACCTCAATGAAGCACTCTATGGAACTGTGCAGGCAATTAATCCAAATGATGGTTTTGATGAAATTGTTGCTGGTATAAACGACATTGTTACTGAAGTAGATAAACCATTAAAGCCAGTAAAGAGTGAAGCGGATAAACTTGCTGATTCTGTTAAAAAAATAGAAGAAGATACACAAAAGATTTTTGATGCTGCAATGAATCCTACAATTGAAGTTCTTAATAATCTTCACAAGTATCAGCGCAAAATACTCACAGACCTTCTTGGTTTAAAGACTGGTAATAGAACAGATACTAATATAAGTAAAAACATAATAAACGCTCTTGAAGAGGGGGAGAATAAAAGAAAAGTAACAGTTGATGCTATTAAAGAAAAACTTACCGTAAGGGCCGATAAGGCAAATGCAACAAGAGGCTCGCCAGCCGTAGATGAAAGCATGGCTGAGGTGACGACTGATGTTGCCACAACCATTGACGAAACTCTTGCTG
>Ga0114969_10003885_pt1 | contig 11923 bp, 16 predicted proteins | sample M_130807_MF_Meta_FD_87316 | JGI IMG/M metagenome (GOLD analysis project Ga0114969, IMG submission 87316) | Freshwater microbial communities from Lake Montjoie, Canada to study carbon cycling - M_130807_MF_MetaG | ecosystem: Environmental > Aquatic > Freshwater > Lake | place: Lake Montjoie...
AAGACCGACTACAGTCAACCCCGTGGCGGTATTGGGCTTGGTCGAGGAGAGAAACGCACAGCAGCACGGCTTCTGAAACAGGCTATAGCGGGAGCCGAACAACAGATCCTCAGCAACAACTCAACCAAAAGCAACAGATGAAAACCTTCAATCAATTCATCACCGAAGCAAAAGAGTACATCCTTTGGGCGGTGCCGAAGGGCGAGACTGACCAACTCCATGCGCAGCCGATCTACACGCAGGGTCGGTCGCCGCAGGATGTCGAGAGGGTCAAGGCTCTCGCCGCCAAGGAGGGATGGCATTCGTTTCGAGTGCAAATCCTAGACACGAGTCAACCATTTGAATGGAATGCCAAGAAAATGGTCAAGGAAGCAACAGAACACCTTTACGAAGTCCCAAGAGGCGCACCGAAACATACGACAACCATCGTGGATTACATTCTCGACGGTGTTGTCCTCAAGACCTATAGGTACACGACACTTGTCGGACTCCATCAAGCAAAGATCCAAAAATGGCTTGCTGTTGGTGAGTTGCCTGACGGTACTGCACCCCTTGGTGAGAAACGGGCTGTGAGGGTCAACGGTAAACTGAAAACCTTCAAGAAAATTTAGGACTACAACCATGAAGGACTTCAATCAGTTCATCTCCGAGGCTCCCGAGGGATCGCAGGACTTATGGAGTCCCTACGAGGGCATGACTCCCGAGGACCGCAAGGAGGCAAACCGCCTGTTCAAGCAGATCATGCGGGTCATGCCGTCCTCCCCGAGGCAGAGGGAACTGAAGAAAAAGTACGCCGCCCTCATGGTGAAGTGGGGGAAATGGGATGCCAAGGCGGTACAGAAGTATTTCGGGGAGGATTGGTCGCCCGAGTACGAGAAGTCGATCAACTGCGACCGCCCCAAGGGCTTCTCCCTCATGCGCAGCACGGCTACCGATGTGTATGACGGCGGGACCAAGCAGAACGACTTCGCCTCCCTGATTGAGCGGAGGAAGGAATGAGGTCGTTCTCCTCGTTCATCATCTCCGACTCGTACCTTGCCGAGAGGGCTTTGGATGTCGAGTTGGGGGAGGCGGGTGAGAAGTTTTGGGCGTTGGTGAGCAAGGGAGTCGTCACCGTCATGGATGCGAAACTCAGATTGCTCGGTGAAATCTTCCAAGAAGGGGGCAACACCTTCAAGGATTTCGATGCCATCTACCCGTGGAGCAGCAAGACCTCGACTGCGCTTCCCGAACCGACTTGGGGAAAGTGGGACTTGGAGGTCGAGCGCATCCTGAACAGGCTGAATGTGGGGAACGATATTGCGCTCATCTCATCGACCGCCGAGATACCCGATTCGCTCGTCGTTCAGTTGGGCATGACCGACAAGTACACGGTCGTCCCGAAGTCGCTGAAGAAGGATTTCGAGAGGCACGAATTCGGCAAGCAGATGTTCGTCACGGTCGGGGCGGGTTCCATCGTCAGCCTCGACCCGAAGGAGAAGGGAACTGCGGGGGGATACTACCGAACCCTCCGAACGCCCCTGTCTAGCGGCATGAGCGGAAAGTCGTCGTTTAGTCACATCGTGGTCGCAGGGGTGAACAGCCTGAAGAGGAAGTCGGTGCGGGACATCGTGTACACGATCTACCGCTTTCGGATGAACCCGAACAAGCAGAAGGCGGCGGTGGTGGAATGGATCGCCAAACTGTCGTCCGACCTCAAGTCACGGTCGAAGACGGGAATACATGAGTACATGCACCTCCTCGACGCTGTGAGGTACAAGACTCCCCTCGACAAGTCACCGAAGAGTTGGGGCATCGGTGCCAAGGCGGGGTGGACAGAAGATATGCCCACCTACTACAAGTCCTCGCATGAGTGGCAAGCGCACTTCCAAGACACGGCGACGAGGCTGCGCAGGAACCTCCGCTCGTTCCTAGATGCGATGGTCAACAAGGGTGTGGTCGCAGCCATCATCGGCGGCAACACCGTGGTCACGGGCAGCGAAAAGGACAAGATCGACAAGTGGAACGGGTGGAACGAGCATGTGAGAACGGGCTTCGACGCAAGCAAGCGTGGAGCCGCCATCGCCGCCTTCATCAACAGCGAACTCAACCGCATCGTCCCCGAACTACTCAAGGAGGTCGATTGGAAGTTCGGCTTCAAGTCGAACGAAATGATAGACCTCACCACCCTAAAGAGGGATCGGTTCGCCGCCCTTGCGTATGCCTACATGTCGAGGCATTCGCAGGGATGGTATGAATGGATCAAGGATGAGGAGATGCGCAAGCGGTTCCTAAAGCGCATCGCATCCCTTGCGGACGACCTCCGCAAGATCACCGACGATTTCTATGCCGAACTGAAGTCGGGGAAGTCGCCGTCGAAGCAGCGGTGGAACCAAGCCATGGAGAATGTCCACCATGAGCGTTACCTGTATGTCGGCTCCTTCATGCACAGCACGGCTACCGATGTGTATGATGTGAGGCGGTTCTTCAACCAATACGAGATGCCCTAGTGGTTCCCAAGAAGGCACCCCCCGCTACGGGGGGTCTGTTCTTTTGCAATATTTTCCTCCGCAGGGTTTGACATCTACATGGGGTTTGCTACCTTATAGGTGAAGGGAAGGCACACACCATGAACACCACCCTCTCGACCCCCAACACCCTCACCCTCGACCTGACCTCTGCTGTGGATGTCGTGGTATACAACCCGACTTACCCCGAGATCACCTTCCACCTCCAAACGGACCTCGCTAAGGTCGAGAAGGCGGTCGCCAACGCCATCGCCTACACCTATCAGGTCCTCCGAGTCGAGACCGATAAGGTCTCGCACTACTCACGGGCGCACACCGACGGCATGGATGTCTCCGATACCACTCAGGCGACTTACGGGTTGCGGGTCTACACCTATGACCCGACTACCGAAGCGGTTCAGATTCAGTTTCACCGTCTCCTTGATGTGCGTGGTTTCGGGCAGGTCGGTGCGGCTCGCTACCATCAGTTGCACGACGAGACTCAGGCGACTATCGACTTGGTTCTCGCCCAACAGCCGAGCCTCCGCCTCAAGTTGGAGAGCCTCGTCAACGATGCGATGGCTCGGGTTATGACGAATTCCACGAATCCCACTCGCCTTGAGGAGATTCGCACGGCGGTCATCAACCGACTCGTCGCCAACACCACTCAGAATCTCCGCACGAAGGCGGCTGATACTGTGGAGAAGGGTGCGACGGTCAAGGTCGTGCGGGGACGCAAGATCCCCCTCGGAACGACAGGCAAGGTGATTTGGAAGGGTCAGAACCAATGGGGATGGCGAGTCGGCATCAAGGTCGATCCGACGAAGGAGGAGGTCTTGTGGATCGCCCTCGCAAATGTCGAGGCGATCTACGACGATGCTCAGGTGGTCGCTGAAGCCATCGCCGAGGCAAAGGCGGAGTACAACAAGGGCGACCTCGCTAAACTCTTCGGAGCCGCCCGAGCCTGAGACAAACAACTGAGATCCTTTCCCCGACCCCCCATGAGCCTCGGTTCACGGGGGGTTCTCGTTGTCTAAATACAGGAATCATGTACTACTTCCAACGAGTACCCCTTGCTGAGGCGCAACGCATTGCCAAGGGACTGAAACTTCGACACCACATCACATCATGGTTCGTTGCGTGTCTGACAAGCATGGCTTCAGCCCAAAACGATCCAACTGCTAAGTTGAATCTGACGCTGACCACACCACAACAGGCTACGGTCATAGGTGACATCATTGAGGTGCGACTCACGGTATCGGCAGACAACAACCCGCAGCGATTTGTAGTGGCTGATGTTCCCTTTGGATGGGATCCAACCAAACTTCAACTGCTCGGAGTATCATTGGTTGGTTCCCATGTGGGAGTCATGCAAGGGTATTCGACCTTTCCTGCCAACGACTACACATGGTGCAATGAAGTAGTGCCGCCACAGGATGGCAATGGGATGTTTTACTGCTACGGAGTATTGGGCTACGAATGGATTGTGACTACTGAGCCTGCACAGATGTGCAAGTTCGTCTTCAAGGTAGTTGGGTTGGGTCGATCCGATGTTGTGCTTTACGACAACCTACCCATCAATCCTCAACACCCAGCATCGTGTGTCGTATACGGCTGCTGCGTTGGCGGGAATGATGTCACAGGATCGCTTACCAACACCACCGTTGGACTTGCCCTACAAGGCGATTTTAACAATGATGGATTGGTAACGGCTCAAGACATGGGCGAACTGCTTGCAGATTGGGGAGCCATGAGTTTCAAGGCTAACCCCCATGACATCAATGGCGATGGCATCGTCAACTCACAGGATCTAGCACTACTTGCCAATAACTGGAGTTGATAAATGACATCGAAGAAGCCCGTGGCAAGATCGTGATACTGTAAGAGCAGATTGCGAAGATCACCTCCGTCACACGCTGACCGCTCGACCTTCCCTAAATAGCCGCAGTTGCGATACTTGAATCGGAGAACCATGGTTCTTTGGAGGTGGCTTATGGGGGATATGACCGAAGGATATCAGTCCAAGCGTCTGCTCTTCATCATCAAGGAACGCTTGGTCTACAACACGAAGACGAGGGCATACGGTCTGTTCAACTCCTGCGACTTCGTCGTCCGTGCGATGCAGAAGAAGGGTGTTGCCGCCGAGGCGGTGCAGGTCGTGGACAACAACTGCATCGACAGGGAGGTCACGAGGTTCAACCCGACCCATTGCTTCATCGAAGCCGTGTGGGTCGTCCCGTCGAAGTTCGAGGTTCTCGCACGGCTGCACCCGACCGTCAAGTGGGTGATCAGGCTGCACTCCATGATTCCGTTCCTCGCAAGCGAGGGCATGGCTTTCGAGTGGCTCAACGCCTACATGGAACTACGCAAGCAGGGGATCAACATCTCAATCAGTTGCAACAACGACAAGTTGTACAGAGACCTCCGTGTCCTGTACGGCAAGTCCGTCACCTACACCCCGAACATCTACCTGCCCGACCCGAGCAAGCCGTGCAGGGAGGACTTCAGAAACTACGGAATCTCAGGGCTGAACATCGGCTGCTTCGGTGCGCTCCGTGTCCTCAAGAACCACCCACAGCAAGCCCTGTGGGCGATGCGGTTCGCAGACGGGATCAGGCAGACCCTCAACTTTCATGTCAATGTATCGGAGCATGAGCAGAGGGAGGCGGGTCCGATCCTCCGCAACCTCCGTGGCATCTTCTCGAACACGAGGCACAACCTCGTCGAACATCCGTGGTACGAGCATTCCGACTTCCTCGGACTCGTGAGGCGCATGGACATAGGGATGCAGGTTTCGTTCACCGAGACTTTCAACATCACCGCCGCCGACTTCGTCCATTGCGGGGTGCCCATCGTGGTGTCCGAGGACATCACCTTTGTTCACAGTTCGTGCAGGGTCGATCCATCAGACGAGGATGCTGTGATGGAGGCGATGTGCAACGCCTACGACAACTACATCCCGTTCATGTCGGGGGGTTTCCTCTGGGGGTCGTGCATGATCTGCCGCAACAGGTCGCTCCTCGCCAAGCAGAACATAAGGGCTATCGCCCAATGGCTGTCGGTGATCTCGAAGTGACCTGAAAAGGAAAGACCCCTTTGCAGGGGTCCGTCCTCGGTTGCCAAGGCTACGAGCCAAGGTCTTTGCTGTGGGCGGGTCGGCTGCGACCTTCCCGTCCACATCGTGAGCGTCTTATGCCGTGTCAGGTGAACCTCGGCGGCTGCGCATCACGGCATCCTTTCCCGTCTGCTATTTATGCTGCGGGACGGCTTCTCCTAAATATCGCAGGAGGAAATCATGTACATCGGACGATCAACTCTTCGGGATCTCGTGGAAGCGGCGGACACAATCGGCGAGGGTGCTGTCAAGGCTGCTCTCGCCGATTTCATGGAGGGTCTCCCGAAGGAAGCGATTGTTGATCTCAGGAAGATCAGCATGGGCGACCCGAAGAAGATGGCAATGTCGCCCAAGTCTGTCGGCTTCGGTCGTGACCACAGGCAGGTCATGGAGCCGAGCAACACGGTGATAGCCAACATCGAGCGTGTCCTACAGAAGCACAGGATTCCGCTTCAGTTCATGGGCGAGGCTTCTTGGAAGGTGATCTTCAACTACTTCGACACCTTCCATGGGCTGAACGAGGAGACCGCCACGATCTCGGAGGAGAAGTTGTTCCTCTGCACCTACAAGGGCGTGAAGGTCGAGGTCTACGCCGACATACCCTCATGGGCGAAGGTGAAGGCTGCGATGAAGATGGGCATCCGTCCCGAGGTCGCCCTCAAGTCGATGACCGCACAGGAGGTGAAGAGGGAAGTCCCCATCGAGCCTATGACGATGTCCTATGTTGATCGGGGATCGCACAACATCGTGGAGGAGATGATGAAGGTTCACGGTGGAGACATGCCCGACAAGACATTCGACATCTCGACCGATGAGGGGATCGTCAAGGCTCTACAGATGATCAGCCTCGTGGATACTTCGATATCCGCCACCGACTCATGGAATGTCAGCCAGAGGGAGAGGGCGGCGAGCAAGCAGAACGAGAAGTTGTGGGAGAAACTGACCATGCTCGCCAAGCAGAGGAAGTTGAATGTCAAGTACTCGGGGATCGGCGGCGACTATGTGATCGACTACGCCAAGGAAAGCGTCGATGCCCCCATGAGGGACAGTCTCCATGAGAATTGGTACGAGATTCGGAATCGCACCATTCAGAGGTGATCGACTACATCAGAAAGGTAGTGCGTTTACACCAAAAAAGAAACGATACTAAACTCCATGTACAAGAAGACTTACTTTGACCTCGCCGCCGAACTGAACGAGTCGTTCGAGATCAGCCCCGAGGCATTCCCGATCACCCTCTCGGTGATCAGGACGACAAAGCCGTGGGGGAACAACACGGTCGAGGGAAGCATCGACCGTTTCATCAACGCCGTGCGCATGATCCGTGACCTTGCGGACGGCAAGGTGGTGATGAACAAGTCGATGCTCGACGGGTTCAAGAGTTATATGGAGTCGTGGCTCGTCGCAGCCGAAAGGAATCTCAAGCCTCGTGGTGTTGGTCAAGATAGTGACAAGTTGGAGGACGCAGCGTACTACAAGTCGTTGACCAATCTCGGAGATGTCCCCCGCTTCCTCAAGGCTTTCGAGAAGGACGAGAAGCACTCGGACTTCCTTACCCGAAAGGTCGCCCTCGCCCGTGAGTTCTTTCCGCTTGCCAAGGCATACGAGGTCGCCAAGACCAAGATCGTGTCGGGTCGCATCCCCGATCCGAACGCCAATCCGAAGGAGATCAATCCGAACCGCATCGACGGCACCTGCTCTTGGTGCAGGAGGACGATTGCCCTCACGAAGGGTCAGCGGATGGCTCACCACGGATATGAGCGACCTGGTTGGGGGCAGCAGACCTCGTCCTGCCACGGCACCGCATATAAGTGCCTTGAGGTGTCGGACGAGGGACTCCGTGCGATGTTGGCGGCGTACACGGCGCAGTTGGCGAAGACCCGAAAGGAACTTGCCGACCTCCCGAAGATGACAAAGATCGTGAAGAAGGATCGTTGGAGCGGCAAGCCGATAACCTACACGCCTAGCAATCCTGATTGGCGTAGATTGATCTCCGAGATCGAACGGAACCTGAAGCAAGAAATCCGTCAGTTGGAGCAGAACATCCCGATTCTTCAGAACGAGATCACGAATTGGAAGCCGACCGAGGTCAAGAAGCAGAAGGGGATGAAATGAACGGAATCCACGAGGAGTTCACCCGACAGAACGCCGAAGGCGTAGAAGCCAAGTGTTGAAGAAGACTCTCATCATTACCACGAAAAAGACACCACCATGCCCACAAAAACTTTAGCAAAACTCCGTTTCGATATTGCATCAGCAGAGCAATATCGCTGTCGCAAACTCAAAGATGCCGCAATACAACTCGCAGAATCCGAAAGAATGGTCGTATTGAATGCAACATCCACTTGCAAACAATTAATCAAAGCAGTTGGTTGGTTTGCCCGAGAGGCAGACCGTGCAAGGGAAGTCGCTCTGTGGAAACCCAAATCGACCGCCACCGAAGTCGCTGCCGCCGCCAAACATGTTGATAAAGCCGTCGCCACGACCATCGCCGCCACCGCCGAAGCCGCAGCAGCCTTCAAGAAAGCCGCCGCAGCGTATGCCACATGGAAAGCCGCACACAATGCCGCACTCGCTGCAATTATCGCAGATAATGTCGCTACAGCCGTCTACACCAAAGCCGCCGTTGTAAATAATGTCGCCTACGCTATCGTCTCCCCTGACGCAATCGTAGTATCCGCCGCAAAAAACGCTGCACTCGCCGCCAAACTCAAATCCGATGCCGAAGGCGTAGAAGCCATGTTCGCTGAGATTACCCCTTGACATGGGGGTAAAGATACTCTATCTTTTAGGTGTTGGAGACGACCACCCCTAACAAGAAAGACACCACCATGACCACCGCCGCTGCCGCCAAAATGAAAGCCGAAGTCGCCTACGAAGCCGCTGCTCAACGAGTCGCTGCGCTTGAAGTCGATGCCGCCGCCTTGTTTGCAAAGTACGCCGCCACCGAATCTGCCGACAATTATAAAGCCTCTGTCGATGCTTTGTTGGCTGCTGCCCGTGAAGCCGCCGCAACCGCCAAAAGCCTTGCCGCCTTTCACGCCGCCGATGCAGCACTTGAAGCCGAATTGTACGAAGCCGCCTACGAAGCCAAGCGTTTCGCCGCCGAGGGGTGCAACATCGACAACGCCTACCGAGCATGAAAACTCTTGATAAATCTCCACGGAATATGGTTTACCCCTTGGCTTGGGGGTAAAGATATTCCATATTTTAAGTGTTGAAGAAGACTCCTCCCACCACCACCACGAACGAGAGAGAAGCCACCATGACAACCGACGACCTAGTCAACGAACTCGAAAACCGCCCACTTGAAGTGACGGTGTCGGGTTTGAACTGCACCATGCTCGCAACAGGACAAGCCTGGTACTACAACGACGATGACAAATGGTGTCGCCTCTCACTCAAGGAGTTGGCGGTTCTCGTCGCCTCGGGCGATTACACTACTCTCGGGTTTGAAGCAGGAACTCAAGAAACTCGCCGTGCCATCATCGAAGCACTCGGGGGAAACCGCTGAGAAAGCCACCCATGAAAACTCTTCATAAAAATCTCCACGGAATATGGTTTACCCCTTGGCTTGGGGGTAAAGATATTCCATATTTCAAGTGTTGAAGAAGACTCCTCCCACCACCACGAACGAGAGAGAAGCCACCATGACCACCTACCTGACTTACAAGCGAGCAGCATGGTATCTCGAAGGTTTCCACATGATCATCACGGCCTTCGATGCAGACGGGGCGCAAGTCGGCGACATCTGTGCGCTCTATCAATACAAGACCAATCGCTTGTCGGATCTCACCGTCACCCTCCTTGCTACGGGTGATACGGGTGAAGTTAAAGTATCCCACGGGGAGGGTCGCAAGGCAGTTCAGGTCGCCAAGACCATGCTTGAGAACATGCTCAAGAAATCGGCATCGGTGGCTTGATACCACAACAAAGATTATGTTCAGGTGTAAGATTACCCCCCGCAGGTGACGGGGTCTAAATAGCGGCATGGCAATCCTCCGCTACTACAACCCCGTCGTCCACGACATCTACCACTACCCGACCCTCGCCACACAGACGAGCGGAGGGATCACGCCCGATGGCTACAGCGCAGAGTGTCAGACCTACGGGCTGATTGATTGGTCGGGCACCCGCTGCCTCGACAGGTACTTCTGTCGGATGCTGTCGCCCACGCCGTTCCTCACGATCCCGCACGATCCGACGAGCGTGAACTTTTGGAACCAATGCACCTACGGGGCTGTCCTCATCTCGCCCCGTCATGTGTTGGTCTGTCAGCACTTCAGGGGTGCGCACAGCGACCCGAACATCAATACGGCGAACATCAAGTTCTTCGGCAAGGGCGGTGCCATGTACGGGAACACCGTGACCCGTGTGTATCTTGATGTCGGTCCCGACCTCACCCTGCTTGAGTTCCTTCAGCCGTTCCCTGATGCGGATGTCAAGATTTACAACCGCATAGCCGACCCCCTCTACATCCCCGAAGGTACGAACCTGTGGACGAAGGACTCGAACGGCAAGGTCTACAAGACGCTGTACGACAAGGCGAACTACAACGCCACCACGGGCGACACCTCGGGCTACTCGTTCCGACCGAGCCTCGACGGGGTCAACGGTGGTGCCTATCAGAACGGCGTGATCGCCATCTTCACGGGAGACTCGGGTTCCCCCGTCATGGTCAGGGATGCGTATGGCGACACCGTGTTCGTCGGTTTGCAATACGGTGGACAAAGCGTGAACCATGCAACCTTCGACCGACTGAAGTCGATCCTCACACCGTTCAACTACCCCCTTGAGCATGTCAAGTTGTCCGCAAAGAAGGAAGACATCAATCAGGACGGCAAGGTCGATTCAGCCGACCTCGCCCAAATCCTGTCGAGGTGGGGCAACACCAAGCCCATGTTCGAGGACATGGATGGTAACGGCAAGGTGGATGGCGTTGACATATCCATCCTTATGAATGCATGGGGTGGCTACACGATCCCGACGAACCCCACGGTACTGACCTCGTCCGTGGTGCAGTCCCCGCCACCGACCACGGACGGTAACACAAAGCCTCGGGCTTGAGTCAAAAGAAAAGATACGATGGCAAACCCCTTGACTGATGGGTTTGCTGTCGTATCCTTCGTGAATGCTATCGAAAGTCCTCAAGACGATCCTGCTGATCTGCTTCCTCGGAAGCGGCATCTACTTCTTGGGGACGGGAGCGATGTGGTCCCTCGGCGGCTTCATCGGATGGATCGCCGTGTCCGTCATGGCGGCGATCATCGTGGTGGTAGCAATGTCGCCCATTCTCCTCGTGGTGTGGGTCGTCGGCAGGATCTTTAGAATCTGACTGAATTTTCAGACTTATCGGCTATAAAAGTGGTTGGTGCCGCCGATAAGAATACAACGATCAACTACGCTCACAAGGTAGATCGCTATGCCCCGTCCTCGGAAAAACATCGACATGAACTTCACCGAGATCACCGAGTCCCTGATGAAGGGAGAGACGGTGAGGCTCAAGGTTCTTGCAGCCCAACACGGAACATGCTCCCCCGTCATCAAGCGAAGGCTTGATGAACACTACGGCGACAAGATAGCCTTCGTGTACGGAAGGGGAGGAGGAGTGAGGCTATCCGTCATCGCACCCGAGTGGTGGCGGAAGAAGATTTCATCATCGGGCAACTACACGGTATCTCCCCCGACCTGACGGGGATCGCATGAAGTATTGTCAATGCTACGACTCCGTCAGTTCAACTTCCTCGCCGCCTTCGAGGTGGAACATGGGCAACCTGACTACGCATCCCGACAGACCCTCGTGGAGTTCGTCGAGAAGCGCAAGGGAGAGAAGGGTTCACTCGGATATGTCATCCGATGGCCTGCATGGTTGACCTACAATCAGACCGCCGACCGTCCCTACAAGTCCCTCCGAAGGGGACAGTTCAGGATGACGGCGGCATGGGACGAGTACAACGCATGGAAGAGCCAGAGCCAATCTGCGACTCCCCTTGCGGAACACTCCCCCTCGGTCGGCGAGGAAGCAATTAACCACAACCCCGAGGAATCGGGTATTCATGCAACGGTTCAGCCTGTGGAAGCGACCGATAACAGGAAAGGGTAAGTCATGCCAACAATGACGACCAACGGCAGGAATGTCAGGATCAGGAACCGCAGCCGCATCGCTGCACAGAACCTCATGGAGGGCGACGAGTTCCTCATGCGGGGCGCACCGAACATTCATGTGATGCGCATCTCCCGCTCGGAGTTGTGCAGCGTGATGGTGACCTTCGACAACGGCACCAAGCGAAGGTTCGAGTGGGATGACCGTGTGAGCATTACG
>Ga0114969_10003886_pt1 | contig 11922 bp, 11 predicted proteins | sample M_130807_MF_Meta_FD_87316 | JGI IMG/M metagenome (GOLD analysis project Ga0114969, IMG submission 87316) | Freshwater microbial communities from Lake Montjoie, Canada to study carbon cycling - M_130807_MF_MetaG | ecosystem: Environmental > Aquatic > Freshwater > Lake | place: Lake Montjoie...
ACTATTGTTTTGATTTCTCATTGTTCAATATCAATTTCGGCGACTCAAATAATCATTAAATAAAAATAGTTGAATGCCAGTTGATGTTTTACTCGGGTTACAATGGGGAGATGAAGGAAAAGGGAAGGTCGTTGATTATCTCGCTCCCAATTATGATTTAGTAGCGCGATTTCAGGGAGGACCAAATGCAGGTCATACTTTAAATATTGATGGAAAGAAATTTGTGCTACATACTATTCCATCAGGAATATTTAACGCAGGTTGCCAAAACCTGATAGGAAACGGAGTGGTAATTGATCCTGTTACTTTTCAAAAGGAAATTGAAGGACTAAAAGCTGTGGGAGTTGATGCTCATAAAACACTTTATATTTCTAGAAAAGCACATCTAATTCTTCCATCTCATCGGGCGCTTGATGCTGCGTCTGAGGCGCATAAAGGAATTTCAAAAATCGGTTCAACCTTAAAAGGAATTGGTCCTGCCTACATGGATAAAACAGGTCGAAATGGATTGCGTGTTGGTGACATTGAAAGTCCGAATTTCAAAGAAAAGTATAAGCAGCTGCTCGAAAAACATTACCAACTGTTGAAGCAATACGATTACAAGCATGATATTCCATCAATGGAAAATGATTTTTTTGAGGGAATTGAATGCATCAAATCTTTCAAGTTAGTTGATGGAGAATATTTTATCAACGATTTATTAAAGCAGAATAAAAATGTTCTGGCAGAAGGAGCCCAGGGTTCTATGCTCGATATTGATTTCGGAACTTATCCATTCGTCACTTCATCAAATACACTCACTGCAGGAGCCTGCACAGGGTTAGGAATTTCTCCAAACCACATCCGTAATGTCTTTGGAATTACAAAAGCATACTGTACGCGTGTTGGAAGCGGACCATTTCCTACTGAGTTGCTTGATGCCGATGGTGAGTTAATGCGCAAGGAAGGAAAGGAATTCGGATCTACTACAGGTCGGCCACGCCGTTGCGGGTGGATGGATATGCCAGCTCTTCGATATGTGATTATGCTTAATGGCGTTACACATTTAATTATAACTAAAGCAGATGTGCTGAAAGTTTTCGATGAAATAAAAGTATGCGATAGTTATAATATTAATGGAAAAACGAATGAAGGAATTCCGTACGATTTGTGTGGGGAGGAAATTATACCGGTTTATGATTCGATGAAAGGCTGGGGAAAGGAAATTGACAGTATAAAGAATGCAGAAGAAATTTCAGGAGGATTAAAAAAATATATTGCCTATGTTGAACAAAAATCAGGAGTTAAAGTAACATTATTGTCAACCGGGCCCGGAAGAGAACAATTGGTAGTTTTAGACAATAAACTTGCCCGCTAAAAAAATAATTCAAAAAAAATTTTGAACATTCAAAAACACTTTCAAAATTTACAGCACATTCATCAACACACATGAAAAAACCTTCTACCAAATCATCAGGCAAACCTTCTGCCAAAAGCGCTGCGCCGAAGAAAGCCGCTAAACCATCTGTTGCAGCCGGAAAAAAAAGTTCCGGAAAGTCACCGAAACCAGTAAACAAAAAGAAACAAGACGATGATGAAGATTTAGATGAATCTAATCTTGAGTTAGAAGAAGATTTTGATCTTGATGATGATTTTACAAAATTGGATAATGACGATGATGACGATGACGATGATTACTAGTCGTCATATATAAATATTTTAATGAAAAATTTAAACGGCAATTCTGAAAATAAAGGAGTTGCCGTTTTTTTTATTGCTGATATAAAATCTTTTAAGCAAAGATCTTTGCTTTGGGCTCAACAATATTCTATAGTTGCAGCTCTTGATAATAACCTAAACAAAAATCATCTGTTTCAGTCCAATGAATTTCTATTGGCTATTGGTGCAAAAGATGAAATTTCAGTATCAAATAATTGTTTTTCGGCTATTCATGATTTTTTTAACAAAAGCAATGAATGGAAATTCGGGTTTCTGTGTTACGATATAAAAAATGAAATTGAAGATTTGCAATCAAAGAATGAAGAGCAATTAAAATTTCCTTTAACACATTTTTTTAATCCTGAAACATTAATTCGTATAATCGGCAGTGAAGCTGAAATAATTTCATCAAATAAAAATGTGACAGAAATTTTTGATGAAATAAATAGTGTTTCAATTTCAGAACCGCATACCTCATTATTTCCCGAAATAAAAACTACAATGCCTGATGAAGAATATTTAATGAAAGTTAAAAAAATTAAAGAGTATATCAGAGAAGGTGAGGTGTATGAATTAAACTTATGCCGTGAATTTTATTGTGAAAATTATAAATGTGATCCTCTGCAATTATATTTTAAATTAAATGAAACTTCTCTTGCGCCATACTCAGTATTTTACAAACTACATAGAAAGTATTTATTTTGTGCTAGCCCTGAGCGATTTCTTAAAAAGGATGCAACAAAAATTATTTCTCAGCCAATAAAGGGAACGATAAGAAGGAGTGAGGATGAGCAAGTGGACCTGCAACTTCGAAGCAAATTGTTGAATAGTGAAAAGGACCGGGCCGAAAATGTTATGATAGTTGATTTGGTTCGGAATGATTTATCTCGAAGTTGTATTGCGGGAAGTGTTATTGTTGAGGAGTTGTTTGGCATATATACTTATCCTAAGGTTCATCAAATGGTTTCAACCGTTTGTGGTCATCTGAGAAATGAAATTGCAATTGCTGATGCTTTAAAGAATGCTTTCCCTATGGGAAGTATGACCGGCGCACCTAAGATCAGAGCGATGCAATTAATTGATGAACTTGAAAATTCAAAACGAGGATTATTTTCTGGTGCTGTTGGATATATTACTCCTGAAAACGATTTTGATTTTAATGTGGTTATACGAAGTATTCTTTATGATGCTGAAAACAAATATTTATCATTTTCTGCCGGCGGAGCAATTACAATTGATTCAACCCCTCAATCAGAACTAGAAGAAATTTTGTTAAAAACCGAAGCTGTTAGGAATATTCTATAAATATTGTTCGCCAAATAATATTTCATTTTATTTTGCGCAAATAAATATTTAAAATGAGAAAAGTACAAAACGGCGATACAGTGAAAGTTCACTATCACGGCACATTAGCAAGCGGCGAAACTTTTGACTCTTCAGAAGGTCGCGCTCCACTAGAATTTAAAGTTGGCGAAGGTCAGGTGATAGCCGGTTTCGACAATGCAATGATTAATATGGAGGTTGGTCAATCAAAAAAAGTGGAAATTCCAATGCTTGAAGCATATGGTGAAGCACATGATGAGATGATTTTCAAATTTCCGAAAGCAAATTTTCCCGCTGATTTCGCTCCCGAATTAGGAATGAGTTTGCAGATGCAAGACCAGCAAGGAAATCCTGTTCCGGTAATTGTTGTGGGCATTGAAGAAGAAGTAATAGTGCTTGATGCCAATCACCCACTCGCCGGCCGCGATTTAATTTTTCAGATTGAATTAGTGGAAATTGCAGGAGGGAAAATAATTTTGCCTTAATTATTCTGTAATTACCTGAATCATAAATTCAGATACTCGCATTATTTAATTTGAAGAAATCCTTTCACTGATTATCGTTCACAGTAATAAGTTATTTTTAGGCAATCATGAATGCCGAAATAAAGTCAAGCGAATTACAAGAGCTTCTTAAAAGGTATTGGGGCTACGAGCAGTTCCGACCTTTTCAGGAAGAAGTAATTCTTTCGGTATTAAATCAGCAAGATACTCTCGCACTGATGCCAACCGGCGGAGGCAAATCAATATGTTTTCAGATTCCGGCATTGTATTTAAACGGAATGTGTCTTGTTGTTTCTCCGCTTATTGCATTAATGAAAGATCAGGTTGGTAATCTTCGGTCACGGAAAATTCCGGCGGTTGCTATTCATTCCGGTATGAGTTATCGGGAAGTTGATTTGATCTTAGAAAAATGCGTAGAGGGCCATTATAAATTTCTATACATATCACCTGAAAGGTTAACTACAGATATATTCAGAGCTCGCCTTCCAAAAATGAAAATTAATTTGTTGGCTGTTGATGAAGCACACTGTATTTCACAGTGGGGATATGATTTTCGCCCTCCGTACCTGCGAATTGCTGAAATACGGGATCAATTAAATGATATACCGGTTTTGGCGTTAACTGCTTCAGCAACTAAAGTTGTTTTTACTGATATAATGCAAAAGTTGCAATTCAAACAGCAACATATTATTAGGCGAAGTTTCGAACGAAAGAATTTATCGTATTCTGTTTTATATGAAGAAGATAAATTTGGCCGGTTGCTGAAAATGCTTGATAAGGTAAAAGGAACAGCAATAGTTTATGTAAGAAATCGTAGAAGAACAAAGGAAATAGCCTTGTTTCTTCAGCAAAACAATGTTAGTGCGACCGAGTATCATGCTGGTCTTTCATACGGTGATAGATCAAAAAAGCAGGAAGATTGGATTCAAAATAAATTGCGGGTTATTGTTTGTACCAATGCTTTCGGAATGGGGATTGATAAACCAGATGTTCGGTTAGTTGTGCATTGGGATGCACCCGATAATCTGGAAAGTTATTTTCAGGAAGCAGGAAGGGCAGGGAGAGACGAAAAAAAATCTTTTGCTGTTATCATTTACAATAACTCAGATATAACAGAGTTAAATAAAAGAGAAGGTGACCAATTTCCTGATTTGGATGAGGTAAAATCAATTTATAATGCAGTTGGAAATTTTTGTAAAGTGGCTGATGGAGCCGGACAAGGTGAGAGTTATAATTTTGATTTAAATGTTTTTTTAAAGACCTATCAATTTAATGCAATTCGAACATTGCATTCACTTAAACTTTTAGAGCAAGAAGGATATTTGTCTTTTTCAGAATCAGTTTACTTGCCTTCAAGACTTATGATGACGATTGATAAAGAATCGCTCTATAGATACGAAGTAATGCATCCGGAGCACGAAGCTCTATTAAAGGCAATTATGCGTTCTTATGGTGGTGTTTTTGATTATTTTACTCAAATTCGAGAAGAAGAATTAGCAAAATCTTTAAGTACCACATATATTGAAATTATTAAACAGCTTAGAATATTCCAGCAAAGTAATTTGTTGCAATATGAAGAGCGAAATGAAAACCCGCAACTTTTTTTCCTTCAGCAAAGATTAAGGGTTGATATGTTGCAATTCAATACCGAATTGCTTTCAAAACGAAAAGAAAATTATCATAAGCGCATTCAGGCAATGTTGCATTATTTAAAAGATCATGCCCAATGCAGAAATGAAACATTGCTGAATTATTTTGATGAAGAAGAAACAAGCCGTTGTGGAATATGTGATGTTTGCTTGAGAAGAAATAAATTAGAAGTAAGTGACCTTGAATTTGAAAACATTATTGAACAGCTCAGATCTTTATTAAATCTTGAAAAAATTGACTTCAACAGGATAAGCCAATCAATTCATGGAGTTAATGAAGAAAAATTGTTACATATTTTGCGCTGGCTCATTGATCAGAATATGATAATTGAAAACGAAAGCCACCAATTTCAGTGGAAGTAAAGCGGGTTGTTTTTACAGTAACTAATGATTTGAATTACGATCAGCGAATGATTCGTATTTGTAATTCAATGATTGAAGCAGGATATAATGTTTTGTTAGTTGGAAGGGAAAAGAAAAATTCCAAACCCTTAATAAAACAATCATTCGAACAATACCGAATGAAATTGTTATTTGAAAAGGGGAAATTATTTTACATCGAATACAATCTTCGATTGTTTTTTTTTCTACTTGTTCATTATTTCGATTTAGTATGCGGAATTGATTTAGACTCCATAATTCCATGTGTTTGGATTGGAAAACTCAAACGAAAACCATTCCTGTATGATGCTCATGAGCTTTTTACAGAAACACCTGAAGTAGAAAGGCGACCCATTATCAAAAATTTTTGGTTAAAAGTTGAGAAATACGCTGTAAAGAGAGTTTCAAGAGGCATTTGTGTTTCAGAAGGATTGGCTAATTACTTTAATAATAAATATGGAAAGGATTTCAGAATAATAAGAAATTTTCCGACTAAAGCTGACTTGAAAATTGAATTAAAATCACAGAAAATAATTTTATACCAGGGAACACTTAATGAAGGAAGAGGACTTGAAACTTTGATACAAGCAATGAAGTTTGTTGATTCAAAATTGGTTTTAGCAGGTGAAGGCGATTTGTCAAATCAATTGAGAAGTCTGGTGAAGGAATTAAATCTCGAAAACAAAGTAGAGTTCAAAGGGTTTATTTCTCCTTCTGATTTAAAATTGCTTACAAGGTTATCATACATCGGAATTAATTTGCTTGAAGCTCGGAGTAAAAACTATTATCACTCACTAGCCAATAAGTTTTTCGATTACACTGAAGCTGGAATTCCATCGTTGAACATGAATTTTCCGGAATATAAAAAATTGAATACTGAATTTGAAGTTGCAATTTTAGTTGATAGTTTAGAAGAAGAAAAAATTTCTAATTCATTAAATATTCTATTAAATAATGAGCAATTTTACTTGCGGTTAAAACAAAATTGTTTAGTAGCCCGGGAAAAATGGAATTGGGAAATAGAAAAAGAGAAATTGATTTTAGCGTTTAAAGAAATTAGTTGACCAGACAACTCCACATTATCTCCTTCAATGTTCCATATCCACCTGATTATGGAGGTGTGATTGATGTTTATTACAAAATCAAAGCACTTAAAGAAATAGGAATAAAAGTTCATTTGCATTGCTATGAATATGGGCGTCCTGCAGCTGAGCAATTGAATGTGTTATGTGAAAGCGTGAATTATTATCACCGTGAACATAGTTTTAGAGATTTTAGCAGCTTTAAACCTTATATAGTTAAAACTCGCAGGGCAAAATCGTTATTAAAAAATCTTGAAGAAGTGGATGCACCAATTCTTTTTGAGGGATTGCATACCTGTTATCATTTGGATTCTCCATCACTGGAATATAGAAATAAATTGGTTCGAATGCACAATATTGAAGCTGATTATTACAGAGGCCTTGGTCAATCAGAGCAGAATATGTTGAGGCGGTTTTATTTTTATACAGAATCTGTTAAGCTTAAATTTTTCGAGAAGATTTTGCGTAAGGCGAATCACATACTTCCCATTTCATCAATTGATTTTAAAACACTTTCTTCAAGATATAAACAAGTAACTTTTCTTCCTGCATTTCACCCAAATGAAGTCTGTATTAATAAATCAGGAAAAGGAAATTTTTTATTGTACCACGGAAATCTTTCAGTGAGTGAAAATATTCAGGCATCTGCATGGTTAATTAGTAAAATTTTCAGTAAGGTAAATTACCAATGCATTATTGCAGGAGCTAACCCATCTCCAACAATAAAAAAATTAGTTGAACCACATTCTCATATACAATTAATTGAAAATCCAACTGAAACAAAGCTTAACGAGCTGCTTGCAAATGCACAGGTTAATGTTTTGCCTACCTTCCAGCAAACCGGAACCAAATTGAAATTATTGAATGCTTTGTTCCGGGGCAGATATGTATTGGTGAATAAAGCAATGGTAGAAGAAAGTGGTTTGGAAGACTTATGTATTGTAAAAGAAAAATCTGAAGAAATGGTTGAGACTATTCATCTTCTGATGGAAAACGATTTTACACAAGAAGAATCGGCAAAAAGAATTAGTATTCTGGAAGAAAATTTCAGCAACAAAAACAATGCACTTAAGCTGGTACAGCTGCTTGATTCTCCTGCTGAATAATTCGCCCGCCTTCACATAACAAAGTTCTCGATGGAAATTTTCCAATCACCATTAAATCATGTGATGCAACAAGCACTGCAGTTCCGGCTTCGCGACATATTTTTTGCAATAGTTGAATAATATCTTCAGATGTTCCGGAGTCTAAATTCCCTGTTGGTTCATCTGCTAAAATCAATTCCGGATGATTCAGTAGTGCTCGTGCAATAACCACCCTTTGTTGTTCACCACCGGAAAGTTCGTGAGGCATTTTAAAATCTTTTGTACTCAGGCCAACCATACCCAAAACTTCTGTTACACGCTCATGCATTTTTGTTTTATCAGTCCAACCGGTTGCACGCAGTACGAATAATAAATTTTCATTAACACTTCTGTCTGTCAGTAATTGAAAATCCTGAAAAACAATTCCGAGTTTCCGACGAAGGAATGGAATTTCTTTTGCCTCTAATTTTTGTAAACCGTATCCACATACCACCCCGGTTCCACCTGCAATATCTAAATCACCATACAGAACTTTCAATAAAGAACTTTTTCCGCTTCCGGTTTTTCCAACCAAATATACAAATTCGTGGGCATTAATTGTAAGGTTAACATCACTTAATACTAGTGCTTCATCCTGGTATATAACAGCATTATTTAACTCAATAATCGGTGTGCTCATCAAAGTTCAAGTTTTAAAATTTTACCGTAAGTCAATTCGTTAATAACCTTTTTTATTTTTTCTTCGTTTTCGCCCAAGCCACATTTTTGTAGGGCATTTTCAGGTCGGTCAGCACGGAAATATGCAAGCAAAGTGAATTTATCATCGCGAATTTGAACATAGTCAGGAATTTTTACTTTGCCTTTTATTTTAATGATGTACATGATTCAATTTCTGCTGCGTCAAAATTAATGGTGTTGCCAATGAGAATTGGTTTTGTTGAAATCATATTGTTAACAGAACAATGATGGTTGTCAAATGTTTTTACCTTTCTCACCACCAAAATATTTCCAACAATGCAAAATGAAGTACTGGATGATATTTATGATAAAAAATATTTAAGGCAAGGCGATAAAAAATTAATTCGCAGTTGGGCAATGTATGACTGGTCGAACTCGGTTTACTCGTTGGTGATTACATCAGCAGTATTTCCGATTTATTATGATAGTGTTACACCTGAAGAAGTACATGCGTTTGGCAGAGTGTACATGCGCTCGGCATTATATTCTTATGCCTTGTCGTTTGCGTTATTAGTCATTGTAATTATTTCGCCCTTGCTTTCTTCCATTGCCGATTACAAGCGCAACAAATTATTTTTTATGCAATGCTTTTGTTACATCGGAGCCATCAGTTGCGCTTCGCTTTATTTTTACGATGGCAGTAATATTTATTTCGGAATTATTCCATTCTCATTGGCAGCAATTGGTTTTTGCGGAAGCCTGGTTTTTTACAATGCCTTTCTCCCTGAAATAGCTGAAGTGCATGAACAGGATAAAGTAAGCGCAATGGGTTTTTCGCTCGGTTACATTGGAAGCGTTTTATTATTGATTGTAAATCTGTTGATGATTATGAATCCGGAAATGTTTGGTTTGGAAAAAGGTGCTTTGCCTGCGCAATTATCCTTTCTCACTGTTGGAATCTGGTGGGCGCTGTTCGCGCAAATAACTTTTTCAGCGTTACGGAATTTTCAAAAAGGATACAACACACATTTAATCAAGAGAGAAAAAACATACAATTCAATCTGGGGTGGATACAATGAATTGAAAAAAGTGTGGCATCAATTGCAGCAGCTAAAACGGTTGCGCTATTTTTTATTCGCGTTTTTCTTTTACAGCATGGCCTTGCAAACAGTCATGTACATCGCCACATTATTTGGTACAGATGAATTGCATTTAGAAACCACGCAATTAATTCTCACTGTACTTATCATTCAGTTAGTAGCAATTGCCGGAGCTTATTTATTTTCAGGATTATCAAAACGATACGGAAATATTCATGCCTTGCGTATTGCCATTATTATATGGGTTGGAATTTGTTTGCTTGCATTTGTTGCGTTCAAATATTTGGCAACCGACGAAGCAACAAAATCAAATTTCTTTTATCTCGTTGCATTTTGTGTGGGAATGGTAATGGGCGGAACTCAATCGCTTTCGCGCTCGACCTATTCCAAGTTGCTTCCTGAAACTGAAGATCATGCATCGTTCTTTTCATTCTATGATGTGTCAGAAAAATTAGCAATCGTAATTGGCACCATCACCTACGGACTCATTTACGAAATCACCGGAAGCATGCTCAATTCATTGCTGGCATTCTCTGTATTTTTCCTGATAGGTTTGTTCGGATTGTTGCGCGTGAAAAAAGAATTAAAAACTCATTCATAACAATTACTTATCGCTGTTAATTTAGCGCGCGCTTATGGCAACCAAAGTCAATTTATTTATTCCGTGTTTTGTTGATCAGTTATTTCCGCAAACTGCTTTCAACATGATTAAAGTGTTGGAGAAACTGGATTGTGAAGTTCACTACAATCCGAACCAAACCTGTTGCGGACAACCTGCCTTCAATGCCGGTTTCTGGAGCGAGGCTCGTGCAGTGGGAGAGAAGTTTATTCACGATTTCACCGATTACAATTATGTGGTTGGGCCCAGCGGAAGTTGTGTTGGATTCGTTCGTAATTTTTATTCAGAGTTATTTGATAATAGTGCTCTTCATAACGATTGCAAACAGTTACAGAAAAATACATTTGAGTTCACTGAATTTTTAGTTGATATATTGAAAGTTAAAAACATCGGAGCTGAATTCAATCATTCAATAACTTATCATGATGCATGCGGTGCTTTGCGCGAATGCAAAATCAAAACTCCGCCAGGCACCTTATTGGAGAATGTAAAAGGACTTTCAATTCTCGAAATGAAAGATTGCGAAACCTGTTGTGGATTCGGCGGCACTTTCGCGGTAAAATATGCCGACATAAGCGCAGCAATGGCTGACCAAAAAGTTGAAAATGCCTTAGCTACTGGTGCAGAATATATAGTGAGCACCGATATTTCTTGCCTCATGCATATTGATGGCTACATCAAAAAAAATAATTACAATATCAAGGTCATGCACATTGCTGATGTGTTGGCTCAAGGGTGGTAATTTTTTTGTATTTGATTAATGATTTGCCAAGTCTGGATTTTTAGTAATGAGTAAAATCATTGTATGAAAATGTGTAATTAAGTTATTTTTCCTTCGAAATAATTCCATTGAAAAATCCACTCAGAAATTTATATCGCCCGTTACTTGGAATGATGATTGTCATTTTAATCGGCTCATTCGGATTTAGAATTATTGAAAGTTATAGTTGGCTCGAAGCTGTTTATATGACCATTATTACAGTAAGCACAATTGGTTTCATGGAAGTAAAACCTTTAAGTGATGCAGGCAGAATTTTTACTATTTTTTTAATTGCAGCTAATTTTACAGTTATTGCCTACTTGGTATCGGTAGTGTCGGGATATTTATTCGATGGTGAATTCAGAAAAGATTATCAACTCTATAAAATGAAAAAGCAGATAGAAGAATTAAAAAATCATGTAATCATTTGTGGCTTTGGCCGAAATGGAAGAGCTGCTGCACAAATGCTTTTGCGCAATCATGTTCAGTTTGTAGTAATTGAAAAGGATGTTCAGCAATTTGAAGAAGCAGGAATGGAAATACCCTTTCAACTATTTGCTGATGCAACTCGAGAAGAGGTATTGTTAGAAGCAGGAGTAAAGAATGCTAAAGCGTTAATTACAACATTGCCTGAAGATGCATCAAATGTGTTTGTGGTACTCTCAGCCAAGGAATTAAATAATAGCCTGTTAATCATTAGCAGAGCTACTAATGATACTTCAGTAAGAAAATTAAAGCACGCCGGAGCAAGTAATGTTATTATGCCAGACAAACTTGGTGGAGTGCATATGGCAAACCTTGTTTTAAATCCTGATGTAAAAGAATTTTTGGATTGGATGCAACTTGAGGAGAAAGGCCATTTCCTGATAAAAGAAATTCTTTGCAATAAGAAGTTTGTTCTAAGTGAATTAAAACTCTGGGAAAAAACAGGAGCATCAATTCTTGGAATTAAAAATTCTGATCATCATTTTATTTTAAATCCCGGGCCACACCATCTTCTCGAAGCAGGACAAATGATTATTATTATGGGGGAAGAAATTCAAA
>Ga0114969_10003887_pt1 | contig 11919 bp, 14 predicted proteins | sample M_130807_MF_Meta_FD_87316 | JGI IMG/M metagenome (GOLD analysis project Ga0114969, IMG submission 87316) | Freshwater microbial communities from Lake Montjoie, Canada to study carbon cycling - M_130807_MF_MetaG | ecosystem: Environmental > Aquatic > Freshwater > Lake | place: Lake Montjoie...
ATATATAACTGAAAATGATAATGTTTGGAAAAACAAAAAGATTATTGGATATACTGTTTGGGAAACTAACCGATTAAAACCTGAGTGGGTAGATGGTATAAATAGTGTACATGAGGTATGGTGTCCATCTACATATAACGAGCGGTGTTTTATTGAAAGTGGAGTCATAATACCAATCAAAGTGGTGCCTCATTTATTCTATAAAAAGAAATTGCCGACGGAATCTAAAATAAGAGAGTTAGATGATGATCGTTATACATTTTATAATATTAGTGAATTGAACCATAGAAAAAATGTATTGGAAATGGTAGATTCATTTTGTGCTGAATTTACATACGATGATAGTGTTCAATTGCTTTTAAAATTACATTATAAAGATCATTCGGCTGCAAATAAAGAGTATTGTAAAAATCAAATTGATGATATATTGAGTAAATATAGCAATCCACCAAAGGTTGTGGTTATATGTGATAGTTTGAATGAAGATCGATTATTAGCATTACATGCTCATGGTGATTGTTATGTTAGTTTGACTCGTAGTGAGGGATTTGGTTTGACTATATTTGATGCATATAATTATGGAAAACGTGTTATTGTAACAGGTTATGGTGGACAACTTGATTATCTTGGTGTACAATATAGTGGACTGGTGAATTATACATTGGTTGATGTAAACAACATGGAATCATTTAATGGCAATTATAATCATTCAGATCAATTATGGGCACAACCAGATTTGCAACATTTTAGAAAGTTAATAAGAAATTGTTATGAAAATCAACTTTAAACAGTTAGACACAAATAGTGAAAAGATCTTGAAATTCACTTATGGATTATATCCAATTGAAGTAGGTCGCACGTCAACGTGGGTATGGACTGATAATTTGTTTGGCGGCGAGTCAAATGATATAAAGTCATTGACTATAGCCGCGATATCCGAAATTGAAAATACGTTGTTATTTAACGGTGAAGAAATGGAAATTCAAAAAGACTGTCTTAATATTATAAGATTGAATCTTGAGAACAAAAAACAATTTGAATTGAAATTGGTAAATACATTTACGACTGCATCGGATCAACGCAAATTGGGAATCAGAATATCAAACATTTATGTTGATGGGGAGATTATATTTTAAGGGTATGAATAAACACGAATTTTAATAAAAATTATGAAACGTATGAGTAATGTAAATAGTTTTTCTGCTATAATAGATCGTCTAATCATAGAAAATCTAAAAATAATACAATTTGTCGATCAAAACAAATTAAAAGAAGCGCAACAACAAAATGTAATTATTAGTGAGTTAAAAAACGAACTGGATTTAATTTATCAAGAATTATTAGAAAGTACATACAATTCGATAGGTGAACAACGTACATATACAAATGATAATTTATTTTCAGATTTATTTAGATTATGTTTAAACAACTACTGTATTGCTAAAGGTGATAAACTTAAAATAGAAGAATCTAAACAAGATATCGTTAACGTTGATACGTTAAAAAATTATATAAATGCGGTTAGAGAAAATTTAGAGGAACGATCTAAAAGCAAAAATAATTTGGAAAAAATTAAGTAAAAATATGAAAATTGCTATTTGTATTCAAGGTTTGTTAGGAAGAAATTGGAGTCCTTCAGTATATGAAGAGTATTTTTATAAAACGTTAATAAAACCAAATTTAGATCACGAAATTGATATTTTTTTACAAACATGGACAAATCTAGATAGTAATATCAGATATTCTCCGTGTCATAATGACGAAATTAATAATAAGTTAATAAATAAAAATCAAATTATAAATTTATATAAACCTAAAGATTATATAATCGAAGAATTCAATGATAAAGACTTTGTAATAAATAACTTTACAGATAAAAAAATAACAACGGAGAAAGATGACAATCAAGATTCTATTTTTTTTCCAACCAATCATTATAACAAACATACAAACATACATACAGGATTTATTCAATTATATAATTGGCATAAAACAATATTGATGTGTGAAAAATATGAAAATTATGATGTTGGAATTAGAACTCGATTTGATGTAATGATGAATCGTCCATTGGATTTAAATAAATATGATTTTGACGTTGATTATATGTATGGAGATATATCTTGTAGTGGTAATAATGAATATGGTTTTTGTCCGGATCTTTTTTTTGGACCATATAAAATTTTTAAACAGATAAATCCTTTTAAAAATATTAGTTCATTTTTTAAAGAAAGCAATACTATGGGTAATACTGAAAGCTTTAACGAACACTATTTAAGAAAATGTGGAATTAAATTCAAACAATCTGAACTTTTTTATCCGCCGGATTTTGTACATCTCCTCCACTGATAATTATGAAAGAATTTATTAAAAAAAGAATTCTGTTTGTTTCAACGTATGACGTTTCTTATGGTGATTTCATGACGAATTCATTGATAACAAATTATGTATGTGATTATTTTGAAAACAAAGTATTATTTCACTATTTGATAAGCGATACTACCAATGAAAGGATTTCTTGGTTTATAGAAAATCAAAATATAAGTGATAGAACATTTATCCAACAATTAAATACAAAATTTTGCGTTGAAAAATTTAAAAACTATCCAGATGATTATTATGATATAATCATAATCGATCATTGTTATCATGAATTGGATGATATTTTAAACAGGTTTAAACCCAAACAATTTTTGAGTGTACATCAATATCAATATCTAAATCATAATAAAATAAAAAACTTATACGAACATTTAGATGTTAAGAAAGAACATTCGTTAAATTATTCTTTTGAATATAACTTTAATCGTTTAAATATTAAACTATCTGAGATTTTGATGGATAATAAATACATTGTACTTTTCCCATTTTCAACACGATCTTTAGCAAGTATTAATCTTGAAGGTATACTTAAGATCAACGATTTTGCAAAGTCGAAAGATTGCAAGCTAATATTAGCAGGTGTAGATATAAATGTATATCCATTTAATGATGGATTGTCTGAAAACTTAAGTGTATTTAAAAACAACGAGTCATTAGATGATAATATCATTAATTTAATGGGACTTTCTACAAGCAAAATAATTCATTTAGCAAAAAATGCAGAGTATGTTTTTTACGGACCCACAGGTACATCTGTTTTGCCTGCACTAGGTTTAATTAAAAATATAAATAGTTATATAATATCAGGTGGAAATACTGATATTACTATGGATGTATTAAAAACTTTTCCTGACGCTAGGTTGTCCGTTAAAAATATAAGACCTAAGTGTCCATTTTTTCCATGCGATGTACAAAAATTCAATATAAATAATTTACCACACGAGGTTAAATCATGTATTGATAAAAAACAAGCAGCGTGTTTGAATGAAGAGTTAGAGGTAAAAATATGAACGATATAAATTTTGAATTTTTTGGATTAAAATCTCCATATGATAGATTCGATTCTAATATTATAGAAAAAAATTGTAATATAGAAAACTGGCAATATCCTGATAGTATTAATATTTTTAGACAATTTATAACAGAAAAACAGCCGAGGTTAATTATTGAATTAGGATCTTATCTCGGGTGGTCTGCCATTACAATGGCGAATATATGTAGACAAAATAATATAGATTGTAAAATCTTATGTGTTGATACTTGGTTAGGGAGTGTAGAGCATTGGAGAAAAGATCAGTGTAATTCTTTGAGTAAATACAATTATTTTTCAAATGGCACATCTACCATGTTTGATTCGTTTTGTAAAAACGTAATAAGTCACGGAGTTCAAAATTATATTGTTTCATTGCCAAATACTACGGATATGATGTTTAAGTTGCTATCACATTATGATATAAAATCAGATGTTATATATGTAGATGCTGCACATGAATATGAATCTGTATTGAAAGATTTGACTTTATATTACACTTTGTTAAATGAAGGTGGTTACATTTTTGGTGACGATGTTTGTTGGCCGGACGTAAATAATGCTGCTATCGAATTTTCAAAAAATATAAATAAACAATTGCAATATTCAACAAATAAAAATCTATTTTATATTAAAAAATGAAATTAAAAGCATTTATCACTTCTCTTAACGCAGATAAAAAATATCCAGGATTTTCTAAGTGTGGATATACACATCATACATTTATGGGTAGTATACACAAATATGGCGATTTAGTTTACTCTGAGTTAGAAACAGCTGATATTGTATGCATATTTGTAACCTTCTTAGGAAATGACTACACGTTTGATGAATATACAGCTGAATTAATTTCTAAATCGAATAAACCAATTATTATTTTTGATTACACTGAGTATGGCCCTCACAATGGTGAAATTCGTATCAATGAATATAACTTATTTGGGTATAAAATTGAATTTAACGATCTGCTCACAGGAAATTCTGATAAAGTTAACAAATTTTTATTAGCTAATCAGAAATTAATAACCTGTTATTTTAAAAGAGAATTGGGAAGTTCAATTGATTTAAATAAAGTTCTTTTTAAAGTCTATCCATTAGAATTTATAGCAGACGAATACACTACAAACGTACCCGTTGATACTAAAGATCAATATTATGATCGTAAATGTATATATAATTTTGTATGGGGATTTTCAAACTATTCTCGTCCTCGTTTAAATGGCACATTTTTATTGAATATGGAAAAATTTGCTTGTAGATTTGCAGTGTCATATAAACAAGCAACAACTATTTTAAAAGAATCATCGGAGAAATTTATTTTTGTAACAAATCACGATTGGTACGAAAGAGTGGATTTAAATCTTATAAATTCTAAATCTATGATGATTATAGATTTATATGGATGTGGTCAAAAATGTTTTAGAAATGTAGAGTCTTCTAAAAACACATTAAGTATAAAACAAGATCCGAGTCAATTAAAATATACGTATGAATGGAAAGATGGATATAATTGTATTAGTTTGCCTGTCAACGATGACATGTCTTTAAATATTGATACATCAATTAAAACACTTTTAGACTATAGACACGATAAACATCATTTATTATATGACATGTATCTTAATAGTGTGGAAATAAATAAACTATATGCGCCGAGTCATTATGTTCCAAATCATTTAATCAAAAATATAAAATCTACTATATGAAAAATACATTTAACGGATGGTCACACATTGAGCAATTTAATTTAAATAAAGTTATTGATTTAGTTTTAACTAATGGAACATCTGACACAATAAAATCAGATATGTGGTTAACTCCTATGATAGGGGATAAATCCGAATCGTTGTCTGTTTTAGATTTTGGGTGTGGAGTAGGACGTAATATTTTTGACTTTTCACAAAATTTTCAAAATTGGAAATTTTACGGATACGATAATCCACATATGATGAATAAAGCCAACGAATATTCTAAAATAAGATTTAACAAACAAGTATGTGATTATTCAAACCTAGAACTTATATCGGATTGGGATAAACTAAAAACAATAAAATTTGATTGTATATACGCAACGATTGTTTTTCAACATATACATGAAAACAATCTTAACTTGTATTTACAAGATATAAAAAATATGACTAATAGGTTGATTGTTTCCGGTAGAAGATTTAATGATGATATGGTTGATGATAACTACAAAAACACATGGCAGATATTAGAAAACAACGGTTATTATCCATCAAATGTAAACGACATTAAATATCTAATAGATGGTGATCCAGAAGAACATATTACTTGCATTTATGATCTTTGATCTTAAAAATTTACAAATAGACATTCTCAAGAAGTTTGATGGTCAATATAACTATTTTAATCCGTCACATTATTAATATATGAAAAATGTACTTATCGGAATACCTGTAAAAAATTGTGCCGAATGGTTAGAAAATGCGGTCAATCAGATTATTAACATTGATTATCCTAAACAATATATTTCTATTGTATTTTTAGAAAATGATAGCGTGGACACATCATTGGGTGTCATCAAATATTGTTGTAATAATGTATTATCACAACATCCATATAAATTTATACATTATGAAAAAAGAGATATCGGATTTCATTTGCCACACAATTCCCGCCACGATTTTCGTCATATGGAAAAACGAATGAATAGTTTAAAAATCATTCGCAATTATATAGTAGATACTTATTTAAAAGACAATGATTATCTATGGTGGGTTGATGCAGATTATAAGTATATACCACCAAATTTTTTAAAAGAATCAATTGAATTAGATGTGGATTTTGTAATGCCGCGCGTAGAAGTTGATGGGGTAAATTATGACGGTATGACACATGCCGATATAAATGGAGTCGGAGTACCGATTGATCAAGTTGCAAAGCAAAGTAATGAAACATTTCATCCAATGAATGTAGTAGAATGTGCGGCGATTGTTTCAAGAAAAGTTTTTGACACCGGTTTACGATATGATAATGGAGTTTTAAAAGGAAACGATGGCACTGAACATTATTATCAAGAAGGACCACATTTATCACATCGCGCCAAATTAGCCGGATTTAAACTTTATGGTTCACTAAAACATATCATTGTTCATCAACCAATTGATGGAACTACACCATTTGATTTTTAATTATGTATATTAATTTAAAAAATATTGAAGTAAATGTATTAACAATACCTAGTAATATTGATAGGTTAAACAATTTTAAACAAGTATTTGAAAATAAGTTATCATACAATGTATATTATGGTGTAACATTACCGCGACCGATTGGATGTGATATTTCATTGATTAAATTATGGAATCGTATAAAACCTCCCATATTAATTTTAGAAGATGATTGTTGCCCAACTGAATATTTTACTACTGAATTAAATATACCAGACGATGCTGATGTAGTACATATAGGAACATCAGGTTGGGGCGTTACGAATGGTATATCTAAACGGGATAATTTTAACTTAACAAAATATAACGACGAATATTATAAAATTAGTGGAATGACAGGCATGCATGGTATGTTATTTATCACAGAAAACTATATAAATAGCTTGATTAAAATAGGTGAAAAATATCCTGTATTATGTGATGTTGGTGGCGTCGGAATTGATTACTTTACGTGTCAACATCAATATCAGCACAATGTATACGGTGTTGCTAAACCACTGGTATACCAAAATGATCCTTCCACGGAAGGTATGACAAAATATCCATTGGAGGAAATTTATAAAGAGAAAAACATATAATTACATTTTTGAATATATAAATTTATTGATACATGCTCTAATATATCTGTGACAATTTTATCTTTTTTAAAATCTAAAAATATACAATCTACGTCCGATAATATATCATTATAACCTTTATATGTAATATCTATGTTCATATTTTAATCCATGATTCCGGCACAATATCCATATCATCAATCTTTAATGCGTCGTTTGTGAACCATTTCTTTGGAGCAATTACTTTTTTGTTTTCATTTTTATTTAAATATGCACCCCACCATCCGAACGTGCTATTTGATATGATGTTGTGATCACACATACTCATTAATATCAATTCAATAAGTTCATCATCAAATGGTGAAAAATATAAATTTTTGATATCGCGGAAATTTTCCTTTATATAGTTTTTATCGTCGGATACACATAAAAATGAATAACTATCATCAAAAAATTTAATTGCATTGTTATAATATTCATTATTTAATATATTAACAATGTGTGAGTACGGTAGATAATCTCCACGTCTGATATGCATTGATATTATAGGTCTAGGTATATTATTTAAAAATTGATTTATTTCTTCTATTTTATACGATAAATCATATAAATTTAAAATTTTATTTTTAAAATACAATTCAGATTGAAAATATCCATCTAATAAAATATTATGTGAATATGGTATTTTATTATATGAATGTTTATGTTCTGTGTAAATTGTATCATGAATAAAATTCTGTGTTGTTTTTATGTTTTTAAATATATTATCTTTATATTTTGTCGCTTTGAATCCTTGCATTGGTGTATGGCACTTTTCAAAATCAAAAACTGCAATATCATTATTTTCTAATGCTAACGCATGTGTTGTAGATATTTGAAACAATTGATTACCAATTCCCCCTTTTAAATTGCAACTTATCATGTTATTATTAATTTTTTGAAAATATAAACGATTTTCCAAACGTTGCATACGTTTGATATTCAATTATATTCCATTTATTTTTGTGTTTATTTACAAATTCGTGAAATGCTTTTTGTTCTCCTTTATCTTTGTTTCCTTTAAAATTAAACCAATCATCAAATAATATCATCGTTCCGTCTTGTATAGTAATTTCAATATTATCAAGAACATTTTTTGTAGAAAGATACAAATCACAATCTATGTGAATCAATGCAGATTTATCATATTCATTAAATGTAGATAGAGTCTCTGTAAAATCTCCAACTTTTAAAATAGGCGCAGTCAAGTTTAGTTCTTTAAAAAAATCATAGATAATATCTGGGGTTATTTTTATACCTTTTTCATACAATGGATGATATGAATGATTTATATTAAACATCCCAGATTTCCATCTAGGATGATTGTCCGATGAAGGAAGTCCTTGAAATGAATCAAATCCAATTATATTTCTATCAAATGGCACAGCATGAATGCTTTTTTTATTTAGATTGTGATAATATGATAATAAAGCCAAACTTCTTCCAGTATAAACCCCAAATTCTAGGATATCTCCTTCTATAAGTTCGTAGTCAATAAATCTAGTTGCATTACGAAACATTTCATGCCGAATATCAAAGTCAATTAAATTTTTAATCAAATCCATAACATTTATACATATATACAAAAAATCATAAATTTGATTTGTCTACAAATTTAATGGTATTTAGTATTAAAATTTCATATTTATATATATGCCTAAAACTACAATAAACGAAAATGAACTAGGTGATAGAATGATGACGGGTCAATCTTTCACTCAAGGAGGGGGTATAGGAAGTACTGGATATGATACATACAGTTCCCCAGATGTTTCTCAAAACCCCAATTCATTCAAATATACTCCATCTATAGCCGGTTCTGCAAGTGATATTACACTAAAAACCCCAGATGATTATAACGGTAAATCCACATACAATCCCAAACAATATGAACAGGATGTGGATGTTATCAAAGATAAAGTTACCCCAGACGAAATTATGGCGGGATTGCAGTATATTTTAAAACGTATGGTATTTAAAAGAAAGGACGTTGCAAAAGAGATAGTTGTACGTTGTTTGAAAAAAGATCCAAAATATTTTAGTAAATTGCATATGTTAAACATTGACGGTGATAATGATGATATAGTGAGTCCTTCATTTACTGCCCCACAATCAGTATCTCAACCATATAGTTTAAAAGCTACACCACAAGAAGAAGCTGTAGATTATAGAACTCCCCAAGAAAAAGAAATTGGTAAAATAATCCGAGAAATGGCTCAAGCTAAACATGAAAAAAGATACCCAAAATCATAAGTTCCCCCAGAAGTTGCATGGAGATTGGGATTTGATTGGGCAACAACAACCGAAGCCAAATGATCCTATATTAAAACAGTCTGCAATGAAAGGTCGTCGGTGGACAATTGATTATGGATATGATAGTGGAAAAACGTTTTCAAAATTAAAAGAAAGGTTTGCTATGGCTAATAACGATACATATGTTGATACCGACCACAATGATTGGGATATATCTTATAACGAATTTTATGAGCATCTATTGAAAGAAGATAAATTAAAAACGTTGGGTCTATCAGATGAACCTACAAGTTTGGAAATTGATGTGGATCCGATTGTAAATACAAGTATAGAAATTGATGTACCGGAACCAGAATATGATGATTTAATGGAAGCGGTTCTTGCTGAAAAAAAGAAAAAAGGAAAACGTAAACCAAAACCAACCAATCCATCTCTTTGGTCACGGGCATTATCATCTGCAAGATCCAAATTTGATATATATCCTAGTGCCTATGCTAATGCTTGGGCATCTAAATGGTATAAGAAACATGGTGGTAAATGGAGAATGGGATAATATATGAATGATCCTCGTGATATTTTAGAACAACAACTTCTTCAAAAGATTGAAGAAGTATATGCCAATAGTGGATTGGGTAAATGGTTTGGTAAAGGTGGTGGTGGCAGTTCCTCTGGTGGAGGTTGGGATAGATACAATACTTCGGGCAAGAAGATTGGTAAATGTGGTGATGCTGCCAAAGGAAGTAGTTATAGTGCGTGTTTGGGAAAAAAGTATGTTGCTAGATTACGTTCTAAAAATGGTAAAAAGGCAGTCGCTAACTGGGTAAAGCGAAAGAAAGCTGCTCAAAACAAACATGGTAGAGGAAAAAAAGGAAGTTCATCAAAGGGTAACTCTCCAATTGCTGTAAAATATACCAATGAAGAAATTATGGATAAATTAAGTAACAACAAAAATTTACAAGAAATGAACTATACAGGAGCCGTTGGTATCCATGAATTTATGGCATTTTATAATAAAGCAACCGCCGAAGAAGAAAAACAAATGCAACATTGTATGCAAAACAACAACGTTGAGTGTGTGAAATCTTTGATAACTAGAGTAACCGGAATGGAAATGGATAAAATCAAAGAAACTACCGATGCATACGGTGAATATGTAAAAATAGCCAACAAAGTCATTGAAAAATTAAAACGTATTCAAGCCGTAGGCAAATCCAAATCTGATATCAAGGATATTGTGACGAAGAGTACAGTAGATTCAATATTGATTGGGTTGGGTGACAGACACCCAGAAATAACTCAACAATTGGAGAATTTATTAAAGTCGGCCTTTACTTGGCAAGATCTAGTTCGTATTCACGGAAAAAAAAGAATAGACATGAATAATTGGACAGATACTTCTATCAATGAGAAATTGCACGAAGGTTCGTCTTCTAATGGAACCAATTCCGGAACCGATGACGAAAGTAGTAATTTGGGAAAATATAAATCAGATGACGCAAAGTTCGGTGCCAATCATATGATACATAAGATGAGTCGCTCTCAATTGAAAGAAATGTTGAGACGGAAAATTGTCTCCAAAAAACAAGAAAATTTGAGTGAGGGATATTACGAAGATAAAGAAAAAGAAAGAATGAACAGAAGTTTTCGCTTTGGAAACACTTCTACTCCAGAAAAAAAATATTGGATTACTCCGGGTGGAGAGTTTAAGGATACAAAGGGGTCACCACACGAAGATTGGATTAAAGCAAATGATACGTCCATTAAAGTTGGGCCGACATTAATAGATACCTATGAAAATGCAATAAAAAAAGGGTATATTAGAGTAATATACGACACAAGTGGTGGTTTTATTACATTGTCCAATTTACCAAACTATGATTTTTCTATGTCTGGAAATTCTAATATGGGAATCCCAGATGTCAATCAAAAGAAAATTGATGCTATAAAATCATTTGTGGAAGAAAAAGATATACAATTGGTTGGTACCGGTAAAGGTAAACTAATCAATGGTTTTGTTGATGATGTAAATGAGTCCGCATTAAAAAATTGGGTTGCTGCCGGTGCCCTTGGTTTGAATACATTGATGGGTCTATCTGCGTCTGATGATGCACCTACTGCTAAAATTACACAAACCACATCCAAGACGGGCGAATCGTCTTTATTAAATAAAAAGACAAGTGATTATATTGCTCATTGGGAAGGTAGTAAAGATGTCGTTTATAAAGATAGCGAAGGAAAACCAACAATTGGTATTGGACATTATTTAAATAATTCTCAAGAAGATAAAAATTTATTTAAAACGTTATTTGGTGACGCAATTGATTATGATAAAATATTAAACGGTCAACAAAAGTTATCATCCAATCAAATTGAAAAACTATTCAATGTAGATGTTAAAATTAAAGAAAAATTGGCAGCTAAAAAGATTGGTAACTTTAGCAATCTACCAACATCAGTAAAAAAT
>Ga0114969_10003891_pt1 | contig 11917 bp, 14 predicted proteins | sample M_130807_MF_Meta_FD_87316 | JGI IMG/M metagenome (GOLD analysis project Ga0114969, IMG submission 87316) | Freshwater microbial communities from Lake Montjoie, Canada to study carbon cycling - M_130807_MF_MetaG | ecosystem: Environmental > Aquatic > Freshwater > Lake | place: Lake Montjoie...
ATGTTTGAAACTCAACATCATTGCGAATGCCTTCGACCAATTGGCGAATGGCCTCGGGTTGATCACCCGTTGGCTGGTATTCTGAGGTGAGTTCGAAATCCATTTTTATTTTTTACTTAGGGCGATGATTTTTTGCGCCAATTCATTGGCTATTTTTTCTTGAGCTTCAATGGTTGATGCGCCCAAGTGCGGCGTGATGGATATATTTGGGTGCTGCAGCAATTTCAAGTCAATGTCGCTGCTGAAAACGTCTAGCGCAGCATGCGCCACCTGTCCCGACTGCAGCGCTTGTAAAAGTGCTACTTCGTCAACATTTCCGCTGCGTGAGGTATTGATGAAGGTGACTCCTTTTTTCATTTGAGCAAAAATTTCGGCGGTCACCACAGCTTGCTCACTTAGCGGAAGGTGCAGCGAAATAATATCGCATTGCGCCAAAAATTCATTCAGAGGAGAAATAGGTATTTTGATGTCGAGTGCTGTGTCAAAAAATTCCAAAGTGAATTCTACCTCTGTTTTGCTTGGGTGGTAGGCCAGCACTTCCATACCAAAGGACAGTGCCAATTTCATTACTTCGCAGCCTATGCGGCCACTGCCCCAAACGCCAATGGTTTTTCCTTTGAGTTCGCGACCCTGCGACAATTCTTTTTTTAGTGCTTTGATATTTTCAGGATGCTCGTTTATGCGCAAGTTACTAGTGCTTACAAAACGGTAGGTTGACAGCAAGTGAGCGAACACCAGTTCGGCAACAGCGGTGGTGGATGCGCCAGGTGTGTTGAAAGCCAAAATTCCGAGTTCGGCTGCTGCTTTTTCGTCGATATTGTCCATGCCCACACCTCCACGTCCCACCATTTTCAGTGAAGGACAATCTTCCATTATTTCTCGTGTCACCTGCGTGGCGCTGCGCAGAAGCAATACATTGATGTTGTTTTGCTGAATGAAAGCTATCAAATCTTGATCTTTGTATGCTCCAACACACACCTTGAATCCGGAGGCTTTCAGTAAAGAAATTCCAGAGGGGTGAAAGTCGTCGTTGATCAGTATATTGAATTTCATCAAGCGTGCTTTTTAGCCATGTCGCGCATTGCATCTACCAATGCCTGAATGCTTTCAATAGGCATTGCATTGTAGATGGACGCTCTGTAACCGCCAACACTGCGGTGACCTTCGATGCCGCTGAGATTTCGTTCTTTTGCCATTTGTGAAAATTCAGGTTCTAGTGATGGATCTTTCATTACAAAAGTAACATTCATCAAAGAACGGTCTTCTTTGGCAGCAGTGCCCACGAAAAGCGGATTGCTGTCGATTTCATCGTACAGAAGTTTGCCTTTTTTTTCATTGATGGCTTCCATTGCCGCAATTCCGCCTAAATTTTTCAACCACTCCATGGTCAACATGCACGTGTATATTGAAAAGCAAGGAGGGGTATTGAACATCGATTCATTGTCAATATGCGTGGTGTAATCCAGCATCGTTGGTATTTTTCGGCCACTTTTGCCGAAGATTCCTTTTTTTGAAATCACCAATGTAACTCCCGCAGGCCCCATGTTTTTTTGTGCTCCAGCGTAGATTAAATCGAATTTACTAACGTCGATTACCTTGCTCATCAGGTCCGAAGACATGTCGCAAACCAAAGGCACTGAAGTTTCCGGAAAAGATTTCAATTGCGTTCCGTAAATGGTGTTGTTAGAGGTGAGGTGCAGGTAGCTTAAATCAGAAGGAATGTTATATCCCTTTGGCACATAAGAGAAGTTTTTGTCTTTTGATGAAGCAACTTGAATGGTTTCGCCATAGAATTCAGCTTCTTTTAGGGCTTTGCTTGCCCAAACGCCGGTATTGAGGTAGCCCACTTTTCCGCCAACAGGCAGTAGGTTTTGTGGCAGCATAGTGAATTGCAAGCTGGCACCTCCTTGTAAGAAGGAAATATCGTAGTTGTCGGGAACATTTAACAATTCGCGCACGAGGGCAAAAGACTTGTCCATCACCGCCACAAAATCTTTGCTTCGGTGCGACATCTCAATGATAGAGAGTCCACTGTTGTTGTATTCTATTACTGCCTCAGCAGCTTTTTGCATTACTTCTTTGGGCAAGATGCAGGGACCTGCACTGAAATTGTGAACGTATTTTTTCATAATAATATATTGTGGCGTGAAATTACTGCATTGCTATGGAAAGACAAAGGCTTTTTCTGCTACTTTTACGAAAAATCAATATTATGCAATATAGGAAATTTGGAAAATTAGACTGGAAGGTTAGTGAAGTAGGTTACGGAATGTGGGGAATGGCCGGATGGACTGAGTCAGACGATAAAGAAACCGCAATTGCTTTAGATAGATCCGTAGAATTGGGATGTAATTTTTTTGATACGGCATGGGCCTATGCTGCTGGAAAAAGCGAAAAAATATTGGCCGATTTACTAAAAAGACAAGCTCATAAAAAATTATATACAGCAACTAAAATACCCCCAAAAAATTTGAAATGGCCCACCATCAAAGGTTCTTCAATTGATGAGGTGTATCCGGTAAGTCACATTGTGGAATATACAGAGAAAAGTCTAAAAAATTTAGGTGTTGAATGCATCGACTTGCAGCAATTTCACGTTTGGGAAGATGCTTGGGCGCAACGCGATGAGTGGCAATCTGCAGTAGCCAAATTAAAAAAAGAAGGAAAAGTACAGTCCTTTGGCATTAGCGTTAACCGCTGGGAGCCAACGAATTGTTTGCAAACCTTGGAAACAGGGTTGATCGACGCTATTCAGGTGATATATAATATATTTGATCAATCACCGGAAGACGAATTGTTCCCTTATTGTCAACAAAACGACATCGCTATCATTGCTCGTGTGCCGTTTGACGAAGGATCATTGACGGGCAGGCTTAGCAAAGAATCGAAGTGGGATAAGGGTGATTTTAGAAACATTTATTTTTGCGCCGAGAATTTAAATCCAACGATTGATAGAGTAGAGGCCTTGCGAGCTGCTTTGCCAGTAGGAACGTCGCTGCCTGAAGTGGCATTAAAGTTTATTCAGCACCATCCTGCAGTGAGCACTATGATTCCAGGTATGAGGAAAATCAGAAATGTTGAAAACAACATGCGCGTGGGTGCGGCCGAGAGTCTTCGATTGTCTCCTGAAATGCTTGCCTTATTAAGAAAACACCGTTGGGATAGGCAGCCTTCTGCATGGTCGTGCTGACGATTTTTTATGGCTCGATGCTCGAACGTTCGATTGAGGTTAGTAACTAAATGTTGCGGCTTCTTGCCAAGCAAATCAAATTGCGTATATTTGCGTTCAAATTAGTAGAATGGCAAAAGTTAAATTCAACAACAAAGACGCTGTATTTTTTTCCGCATTGCGCAAAAAAGTTGATGCCTACTTTGATAATAATAACATTGCACCAACCGGCAATTTTACCCTTTTCTCTAAAACATTCATTTTAGTAGTCAGCCTTGTATTTATTTATACGGCATTGATTACTCAGCTTTTCCCTTACGTATGGGTAAATGTGGCTCTGTGTATGTTGCTTGGGATTAATGTGGCAGCAATTGGTTTTAATGTAATGCACGATGGTGCCCATGGCAGTTATTCAAAATACAAATGGGTAAATGAAATTATGGGGCACTCCCTGAATATATTAGGTGGCAGTGTTTTTATGTGGAAGCAAAAGCACAATATTGCGCACCATACTTATACTAACATTGAGGGGCATGATGACGATATTGATGCTGGTTCTTTATTGCGCATGCACAAAGATCAACCAAAGTTGCCGCTGCATAAATTTCAACACATTTATGGACTGTTTCTTTACGGATTCATGTATGGCTACTGGGTTTTTTACACCGACTATTACAAGTATTTTACGGGCGAAGTATCTGAAAACGTGCCTTTACGCAAAATGAAAACACATGAACACATTGTGTTCTGGGCTTCGAAATTATTGAATTTGTTTTTGTTTGTTGCGCTTCCAATCGCACTTCTTGGTTTTGTGAATTTCTTGATTGGATATCTGATCGTGCTTTTTACAGGTGGAATTGTGATTTCTGTTGTATTTCAGTTGGCGCACATTGTAGAGGATGCTCATTTCTTTTCTCCTGATCCAACTGGATTGACGGTGGTGGAAGCAGAGTGGGCCGTTTATCAATTGAATACGACGGTAGACTTTGCGCCAAACAGCAAAGTATTAACGTGGTTGTTGGGTGGATTGAATTTTCAAGTGATTCACCATTTGTTTCCAAAGATCAGTCATGTTCATTATCCTGAGATTCGTAAAATTGTGCAGGAGACATGCAACGAATACAATATTGCTTATAGAACATTTCCAACCATGTGGGATGCCTTTAAATCTCACATGCGGTATTTGAAGGCTACCGGAACCGCTGCCTAAGCAAGTATAATAGTTCATAAAAAAAAGCTACATATAATTATGTGGCTTTTTTTATGAACTAGGGTTTTTGAACTATTGTTTTATTGCTTGATGAATTAGGCTCGTCCACAATGATGACATTGATCTTACTGTGATAGCAATACAAACTTAAGTGTAGCTCAGCAAGACGGTTATGTCAATAAATAGTGGCGGGAAATCGGTAGCATTGGTCTTCTGGAGTTACGCTGAAGGACCTATCACTTTTAATTAAAACAAGTAGTGGAAATTGCGCACCACTGATGAATTTACGACTCGTGCTATGTTATTGCGCGTGCTGCTGCTATTTGTGCCGCCTAAGCGTGGCCTTCGATGGATGTCAATAAAAAAGCCGCTCCTTGTGAGAACGGCTTTTTTTATATTTGATTAATCCTAAGATTAATATCCACCTCTGTCATATCCACCTCTGTCGCCACGGTCTCTTCCTCCACCGTTGCCACCGCCGTATCCACCGCCGCCTCTTCTGTCACCGCCGCCGCCTCTGTTGTATCCGCCGCCGCCGCCGCCGCCACGTGGTCTATCACCTTCTGTTTTTGGTTGCGCTTGGTTAACTGTCAATGTTCTTGTTTGAAATTCAGCTTTGTCTAAAGCATCAATTGCTTGGCTAGCAGCAGATTCTTCTGCCATTTCAACAAAAGCAAAACCTTTAGATCTTCCTGTGAATTTGTCTGTGATAAGTTTCACTGATTTTACTTCTCCGTATTCTGAAAAGAGATTCGTTAAATCTTGTTCGCTCGCTTGGTAGCTGAGATTTCCAACGTAAATTGTCATTGTGCTAATTTTTTAGATTAATTAATTTTATAATTGTAGTAAGTCGATACGCTGAATTATCACAATCTTTACAAATATATATATTTTTTTGTAACAACTTGAAAATCAGTTTTCGCATTTTTTAAAAAAATATAAGATGAAGTTGCGATTTGCATTTATACCCTTGTTTTTACTGATGATTTCAGTGTTTTTTGTTGCGTTTAATAGTCCCAAAAAGGTAGCTATTGTAGATAAAAAAATTTCTTGGGGCTTTAAACGTGACGCCAATCGAAGTATAGATGCAGTCATCATTCATTCAACCTATAACGCAAATGGTGTCGATAGCTTTAGTGTTCAAGGGGTGCTGGAGCAGTTCAAAAGCTATGGCGTTGCTTCTCATTATTTAATTGATAGAAGGGGGGTGATTTACCGTTTGGTTGATGAGCGGAATGTTGCTTTTCATGCTGGAGCCAGTACTTTGCCTGATGGACGAGTGAATGTGAATAGCACCTCTATTGGTATTGAAATCATCACTACCTTATATTGTCAACCAACGGAAGAACAATATGTTAGTGTCGCCGCTTTGGTGAAAGAGATCAATTCTCGTCACCCACTCAAGTACGTAAAAGGACATTGCGACATTGCCCCTGGTCGAAAAAGCGATCCGTGGAATTTTGACTGGACCAAATTTAATCTATTGATACAATAATATGCGCATAGGAATCATACGTGAAGAAAAAGTGCCCGCCGACAAAAGAGTGGCTTTTACTCCCCAACAATGCAAAATAATTCAGGAAGTTTTTGGTGTCGAAGTGCTCGTTCAATCGAGTGAAGTGCGCTGTTTTGATGATGCCCTTTACCGCGCTCAAGGACTGCAAGTACTTGATGATGTGAGTGATTGTGACGTATTGTTTGGAGTGAAGGAGGTACCTGTTGCAAAAATTATTGAAGGCAAATGCTATTTTATCTTTTCCCACACCTTGAAAAAGCAAGCACAAAACAAACAACTACTACGGTCGCTGCTCGATAAAAAATGTACTTTGGTTGATTACGAGTGTCTTACCAATAAAGTGGGAGAGCGTATTCTTGGTTTTGGGCGCTATGCAGGAGTAGTGGGTACTTATAATGCAATGCTTGCGTACGGCAAGCGCTTTGGCGCCTTTGATCTTAAAGCGGCTCATCTCTGTGTCGATCGTTCGGAACTTGAACGCGAACTCAAGAAAGTAAAGTTGCCAGCAATTAAAATTGTGCTCACTGGAGGAGGACGTGTTGCTGGTGGTACCATTGAAATACTAAATACACTTGGCATCAAGAGCGTGAGTCCTGAAGAATTTTTGAGTCTCAGTTTTGATGAAGCTGTGTATACGCAATTGCATGCCGATCACCATTATCATAGGAGAGACGATGGTCGCTTCGATATGCATGAGTTGATGGAACATCCGGAACGTTATCGTGCAGTTTTTGTGCCCTATACCAAGGTTGCCGATGTTTTTATATCCTGTCATTTTTGGGATCCCAAAGCGGAAAAACTTTTTTCTAAAGACGACATGAAATCAGGAGATTTTAAGATCAAAGTTATTGCAGATATCACCTGTGATATTGATGGGTCGGTGCCTTCTACTCTTCGTTCTTCAACCATTGAAGCACCCTTGTACGGTTATCATAAATTCAGTGGACTTGAAACAACTCCCTTTGAAGAGGAAGCGATTACTGTGATGGCTGTGGATAATCTGCCGTGTGAGTTGCCTCGCGATGCGTCACTGGATTTTGGGCAAGCGCTAATCGATAAAGTATTGCCATTGCTGTTGGGTAGTGATCGTGACCAGGTGATTGCGCGCGCTACAATTTGTGCCAATGGCGTTTTGACTGACAAATTCACGTACTTGCAAGATTATGTTTCCTGATTTCGCTCTTGTGCAGTAGATTCTCCATGGATTTTAGTGGGTTTTGTATTTACAAGTTTATAGACGGTACTTGTCAAAAAGCACTTCGTGATTAATGTTTACGTTTGGGGAATTTGCTCTGTGTTGCTTTCGTTACCTTTATTTGCAATGCTGGGGAGTTGCTGGTTCTACTCGTTTTAGAAACCTAATGTGCAATTGGTTTTTTTGTCTCATCGATAGAATAGTATTCTAATTTGCACAAAAAAAGACGAGGAGAGTTGTTTATTTTTTTGAAGTTTTTTTGATCACCTTAGCTTGTTTTACTTTAATAGGATTGTTTGTGCTTTTTTCGGACTGTTTTTTTTCGTCCAATAAATCGTGTAGTTTGCGCAATAACGTTATTTCGTATTTTAAATCAGCAATACGTTGATCTGATTCTTTTTTCGTGTCTCCAATAGTTGAAAAGTAAAAAGAACTATAGTAGTGCAGGAAATCGAAGGAAAGCACTTGGCCAATCTTTACAAGTAAACCGCTGTCAACTGTTTGACGATTGAAAATATGATAGACTACCGTACGGCTTTTATTTATTTTTTTTGCAAATGTTGTTACAGACATGGAGTGTGAATTTACCACCTCTTTTATCTTTTTCCCAATATTTATACCCATACCTATCAAAGGTGCTTGTTTATTCTGATATATTTCGCGAAATCTTGTTTGTAAATTAGCACACATTGTGCTTTTTTTGGAGTTGCTTTCCTTTGGCTTTTAGTGATTTTTTTGCGAGATCGCACGCCATGGTTTGAAGTGATCGAATTCATCGATATTTTTGTTGATGATGTCTTTTTTTATTGTGCAGTTTTCTTTGAGCTGTATAGATATGTAACGAAATAGTTTGAATTAGTGTTTATCTTTAGGCTATGAGCGAAACTCCTTTATTTACTCCTCTTTTAAATAGTGCTGTGCTCGCTGCAGGGCAAATCAAAAGTTTTCCTGCCGATACAGTGATTATAAATGAAGACAGTTACATCAAAAGCATTCCCATAGTGCTAAAGGGCAGTATTCGTGTATTGCGCACCGAGGAAGATGGAAAGGAGATTTTGCTGTATTATATCAAGCCTGGTGAAAGTTGCATCATGTCATTTTTGGGTGGTATTCATCATGAAACCAGTAAGGTTAAAGCAGTGGCGGAAGAGGATGTGGAAATTTTGATGATTCCTTTAGAAAAGGCAGGGGAATGGGTAAAGGATTTTCCGGAATGGACCGATTATATTTTTAAATTGTACCACAAGCGTTTTGAGGAATTATTAGGCGTTGTGAATGCCGTTGCCTTTCAAAAATTAGATCAGCGTTTGCTGCAGTTGCTGCAACAAAAAACAGCGCTGTATCATTCCAAAGAATTAACAATGACCCACCATCAACTTGCCGAGGAAGTGGGTACTGCGCGCGAAGTGGTGTCACGGGTGCTCAAGCAAATGGAGAATGTTGGTTTGATTGAACTGGGCAGAAATAAAATCACCCTTTTGTAATTTTTTTTTCTTGTGTAACATAGGTTACTGTATAGCGCAGCTGCTCGTAGTAGCTTTGTTGTATGAAAACAATGGAAAAACACATAATTCACTTTTTTAAGCGGCAGGGACTGCGGGTACTGGGAATTTTTCTCGGAGCAATAGGTGGCTACCTGTATTATTTTAATGTGGGTTGTGCTTCGGGGACTTGTCCCATTACTTCCAATCCATATGTGTCTGTCGTGTACGGCGGATTGCTAGGACTGTTGACTGTTAATATTTTTAAATCTTAAAAAAACAAGACATGAGCACTACTCAAAATTCAAAAAAAGGAAACATTGTCGACGTGCGGTCGGCAGGAGAATTTCGCGATGGACACGCTGCCGGCGCGATCAACATTCCGCTCAACGATTTGCCAAATCGCTTGGCTGAACTGCAAGGTTTAAAAATGCCTTTGCTGCTTTGTTGCGCCTCTGGAAACCGCAGCGGACAAGCGCATCGCTACTTAACACAACAAGGTATTGATTGTCTCAACGCGGGACCATGGACGAACTGTAACTAAAACCATAAAAATGATACAAAAAATTAAATCACTGCTCGGACTTGGTCCAAAAGTGAACTACGCTGAACTGGTTAAGCAAGGCGCTATTATTGTTGATGTGCGCAGCAAGGGCGAATATGCAGGCGGACACATTGCGAAGTCGCTCAATATTCCGGTGGATGCGTTGGCCAGCAATTTGAATCAGTTAAAAGACAAAAACAAAGTGATTATCACCTGCTGTGCATCAGGCATGCGCAGTGGTATGGCCAAGAGCGTGCTGAAGTCGAAGGGTTACGCGGCTGTGTACAATGGTGGATCATGGAGCGCATTGAAAAACAAAATTTAACAATTAACGTAGCACCGTAAATAGAGATCAATAAATTTAAAAACGAAATTATGGAAGCACATTTATACAATGTAGATTTAGCATGGACAGGTGATAGAAAAGGAACGCTGACCTCGCCGGAATTGCATTCGGCCATTGAAGTGGCAACTCCGCCGCAGTTTCCAAAGGGAATAGAGGGGGTGTGGTCTCCCGAACATTTTTACACAGCAGCAATCAGTTCTTGCTTGATGACCACTTTTTTGTCGATTGCAGAATTTTCAAAATTGGAATTCAAATCTTTTTCTTGCAAAGCCAGCGGGAAACTGGATCAAGTGGATGGCAAATTTTTGATGACAGAAGTGCACTTGTACCCCACTGTAGTCATTGCTGATGAAGCGCTCAGGGAAAAGGCGGAAAAGATTTTGCACAAATCGGAGGCTGCCTGTTTGATTTCTAATTCGGTGAAAGCAACAGTATCAATGACACCTACGATCGTTGTAGCATAGCAATAGACTTGGGCGATAGCAAGTGAAAATGCGTATCGCCCAAGTCTTTATTTTTTTTCAATTAAATAATAACCGCAAGTGGTGAGGTAGTTTTTGATATAGGGCAATGCACCAATGAATTTAGCTTGTTTGCGCGGTTTTAGTTTGAATTTGTATTTGTAAATCGGATTGAACAAGTACAATTGCTTGTTCACAATTCTGCAATTTTCTTGGGCTACAATTCTTTCAAAGCGCTCCAATGAAATTCCTGTTTCTTTTATAAAAAGCAACTCGTCAATAATTCCTTGCGGTTCGCCAAACATCTTTAAAATTCCTTTGTACATGAATTTTGGCAGCAAATGAAAGTAGGGCACGAGGTGCAAAATTTTGCTATTGCAAATTTGCTGGTGACCGCCAAAGGGCATTTGCCATGGCGGGAATCCAAAAAATATTTTTCCGCCGGGTGCTAAAAACTTGGTCAATTGGCCAATCACTTTTTCTTGATTGGGGATGTGTTCAATCACGTCTTTCAACACGACCAAGTCGAATAAAAAAGGGAAATCTTTGTGCGGATCTATGTCGTAAATATCCTTATTGATGAGAATGAATTTTTCCGCCGGGATTTCTGCTGATAAATAGTGTTGTGCGAGTTCTAGTCGGCTTTGCTGCAGTTCAATACCCACTCCTTTTGCGCCTTTCGCGAGAAAAGAACAGAGCACACCACCTTCGGCGCAGCCCACTTCTAATACTTTTAAATTCGAATCAATTTTGACGAACGGCTCTACAAAAGGATGGATGAATTCGGTAGCATTGTCTTTTTGCTGCAGGTAATACTCGTCTTTATTTTTGTGGAAATCAAAGGCCATAGTGAAAATCAATTAATTTTTCCATTGGGGTTTGTAGTATGATCCCAAGGGTGCAGTGGTGTTTTTGTGCTGCTTTTTTTAGTTCTTCTGAAAAATGGAAAGCCACTGATCCTATAAAGTTTACAGGAATATTTTGATAGCCTTCGTATTTTGAAACATGACGCTTGAAAAATTCATCAAAGCGTTCCGTAATTAATTTTTGAATCGCTGAATTTTCTTTGTGTTTTGAAATGAATTTTGAGTACGTCGCGCAATAGGCATTAGGGTGTTTGGTGCTGTACACCTCACTTACAAGACTTTTTCGGTTGATTTTGTATTCGTTTTCAAAAGCTTGTTCCAAATCTTGAGGCAATTCTTGGTAGAGATAGTATTTGATCAGCTCTCTTCCCAAATCGGCGCCACTGCCTTCATCGCCCAACAAAAATCCGGCAGAGGTTACGTTGGCCACAATTTTTTCGCCGTCGTACAAACAAGTGTTGGCACCTGTGCCGAGAATGCAAGCAATGCCATATGAGTGTCCGCAAAGTGCACGAGCCGAACCTAGTAAATCATGAGTGACAAAAATTTCGGCCTTTGGGAAAAATGGAATCAATGCATTTTTGACCAATTCGCATTTTTCTCCAACCGAGCAACCAGATCCGTAAAAATACACATTGGAAATGTCGTTCCAGTCTATGTTTTTAATGCTGAATTCGGGTTCAAGCAAAAGCTTAATGTCTTCTGTGGTGTAGAAATAAGGATTGAAGCCCTGGGTTTTAATTAGGGTGACATTTTTATCTTTATCAACAAAACTCCAGTCGGTTTTTGTTGATCCCATATCGGCTACTACAAACATGCTTTGCTTTTAAGTGTGGCTAAGATATTAAATGCAAAGGTGATATTGAAATTCAGTGTGCTATTCGTTTGTAGTGTTATTAATGTGTTGAATTTCAGTGTGATGTTTTTTTTTTCATTTTAAGCAACTCTTTTTATATCTTACGACTTGTGTTAAATCAATTTTAAATCAATTTAATTAAATGTTTAATTCTCGATCATGACAAAAAAATATTTTTTACTACAATATTGAAAATACTCATACCTATAACTTAACATTCTTGTATTTAATGAATTCACTAAAAATTTTTAATGGTCTCGTTTTTTTATTTTC
>Ga0114969_10003893_pt1 | contig 11910 bp, 10 predicted proteins | sample M_130807_MF_Meta_FD_87316 | JGI IMG/M metagenome (GOLD analysis project Ga0114969, IMG submission 87316) | Freshwater microbial communities from Lake Montjoie, Canada to study carbon cycling - M_130807_MF_MetaG | ecosystem: Environmental > Aquatic > Freshwater > Lake | place: Lake Montjoie...
ATCTCGGGTCCGTCGGCCACGGCGAAACCGAGCCGGCGGAATGCGCGCACGATGTCGTCGGTGACCTGCGTGAGCGGATGGAGCCGGCCCGAGGGCCGGCGGCGCCCGGGCAACGTGAAGTCGGCGGGATCCCGGGGAACGGAGGCACGCAACTCGAGGTCGGCGCGGCGCGCGGCGAGGGCGGCCTCGATCTCCGCCTTGGCGGCGTTGATGGATTTGCCGGCGGCGGGGCGGTCCTCGCGCGGGAGCCCACCGAGCTGTTTGAGCAACGCGGTGAATCGTCCCTCCGCGCCCAGAAAACTGCCCTTGGCCTGTTCCAGGGCGGGCAGATCGGCGGCGTCACCGAGGGCAACGAGTGCCTCGGCCTTCACGGAATCGACTTGGGCAAGCAGGGACATGACGGCAATGGACGGCGCCGGATGGAGCGTGGAAAACCAAAAGCGGGCGCCCCTTTCGGAAGTCGCCCGCTGGAAAACCGGTCCGGATGAACTGGTTCCGGATTCGCGGGATCAGGCCTTGGCGGCGGCCGCGGCCTTCGACACCAATGCGCCCTGGGCGAGCTTCACGATTTCGGAGAATGCGGCGGAGTCGGTCGCGGCGAGATCGGCGAGGATCTTGCGATCCAAGGCGACGTGCGCGGCCTTCAGCCCCTCGATGAAGCGGCTATAGGTGATGCCGGCGGCACGCGCCGCGGCGTTGATGCGCACCTGCCAGAGGTTGCGGAAGCTGCGCTTCTTGGCCTTGCGATCGCGGAAAGCGTACTGGAGGCCGTGGTAAACCGCGTCCTTGGCGTAGCGGTAGAGCTTCGAGCGGCGCAACCGGAAGCCGGAAGCGCGCTGGACCATCTTCTTCCTGCGCTTGCGCGAGGCGGGGGCGTTTGTGACACGCATGGTTTGTGGACAGTTCTTGGTTCGTTGAAATCAGTGGGAGCAGACCCGGTTGGACCCGGCCCTCGCGGACCCGGCCCTCGAATCCGATCAGTGCGAGAACGGCAGGCACGCCGTGATCCGATACACATCGGTCGGATGCACCAGTTTCGCCTCGCCCAACCGGCGGCGGCGCTTGGAGCTCTTCCCGGACAGCAAGTGACGCTTGCCGGCATGCCGGGACATCACTTTTCCGGTCGCGGTGATCTTGAACCGCTTCGACACGGACTTCTTCGTCTTGATACCCTTCGGACGACGCATAAAATTGTTTCTCTTCGGGAGCGAAAAGGAGCGCGTAGTATAGAAGCGAAGCTCTCCGCATCAAGGGCTATTTTCAGGAGTTTGTGCGGCGAGCCCCAAACAGACCCCAATCCCTTGCGTTCCGAAGCCCCGCCACCGCCACCCGTGGGGCCGCTGCCGCACCCCGGGCCCCTCCCATCGCCGGCCCCGGCCGATCATTCGATTCCCAGCGTGCGACGGCCTCCCGGCGTGATCATGCTCTGGTGCCACGGCGGGTCCCAGACGATCTCCACGCTCGCGTCCTCGACGCCCGGCAACATGAGGATTTTCTGCTGCGCATCGCCCGCGATCGTCGCCCCCATGCCGCATCCCGGGGCCGTCAGCGTCATTTTCACGAAAACTTTCTTGGCCCCGTTCGGCAGGTCGACGATCCCCATGTCGTACACCAATCCGAGGTCGACGATGTTCACGGGGATCTCCGGGTCGTAGCAGGTCTTCAACGCCTCCCACACCATCGGTTCGTCGGCAAGCCCCCCCTGGCCGGCAGTTCCGGCCACCGGGGCTTCCACTTTCAGGCCCAGCGCGTCGGCATCGGCCGAATTCACCCGGAACAATCCCCCCATCGCGTGCACCGTGTACGAGCCACCCAAGGTCTGGGTGATGTCCACCTCGGTGCCGGCGGGCAGGACCACGGTGTTGCCCGCGGGAATCTGGACGGCGTTGCAATCGCGACTGAGCGCGACGGTCGTGACGGAATGCATGGCGGGCGGACTATAGGCGCGGGCCGTCCCGCGCAAAGTGCAAAGCCGGTCGGCGGCACCCGCCGGTTCCCACCCGGCCCCAAATCCCCGATTGCCCGTGTACGTACGACCTCCTACCTTTTTCCCATCGATCGTCCGCCGCCCCCGGTTCGCATGAGCACCATCACCATCGCCCCGCCGCCCAGGAATCCCGGGCCTCCCATCCAAAAGGAAACCACGGCGGGCAACTATTTCGTCTCCAACTACCCGCCATTCGGCTTCTGGAAGCCCGACGCGATCCCCGAGTTCCTCGCGGCCCTCGACCAACCGCCGCGCCCCGGCGTGCCCCTCGGCGTCTATGCCCACATCCCGTTTTGCCGGAAGCGCTGCCACTTCTGCTATTACCGGGTCTACACGGACAAGGATGCCGGCGAGATCCGGGGCTATCTGGACACGATGCTGGCGGAATTGACGGCCTATGCCGCCCGCCCGTTCGTGGGCGGCCGCAAACCCCGCTTCGTCTACTTCGGCGGCGGCACCCCGAGCTACCTCTCCCCCGACCAACTCCGCCACCTCACCGACGGCATGAAGCGGTTGTTGCCGTGGGACGAGGCCGAGGAAGTCACCTTCGAGGGCGAACCCGGCACGCTGACCGACCACAAACTCCGCGCCATCCGCGACGTCGGCGTCACCCGCCTGAGCCTCGGCATCGAGCATTTCGACGACCACATCCTCGACATCAACGGCCGCGCCCACCGCTCCAAGGAAATCCTGCGCGCCTATGAATTCGCGCGGGAAGTCGGCTTTCCGCAGATCAACATCGACCTGATCGCGGGCATGGTGGAGGAGACCGAGGAGAAATGGCGCGACACCGTCGCCAAGGCCGTCGCGCTCCGACCCGACTCGGTGACGATCTACCAGATGGAAGTGCCGTACAACACGACGCTCTTCCAGCGGATGAAAGCCGAGGGGAAGCTCGTGGCACCGGTCGCCGACTGGGAAACGAAGCGGCGTTGGGTCAATTACGCGTACGGGGAATTCGAGAAGATCGGCTACACCGTCACCAGCACCACCACGGTGGTGCGCGATCCCGCAAAGGTGACCTTCCGGTACCGCGAGGGACTGTTCTCCGGTGCCGACATCCTGTCCGTGGGCGTCGCCAGCTTTGGGCACCTGAATGGCGTCCACTACCAGAACCACCACGACTTCCAACCCTACGTCGACGCGGTCCAAGCCGGCCAATTCCCCGTGTACCGAGCGCTCACGCCGTCGCCCGACGACTGTCTGATCCGCGAGTTCATCCTCGGACTGAAGCTGGGCAGCGTTTCCGCGGCGCACTACGCCGCGAAATTCGGCGTCGATCCCCGCGAACGATTCGCCCAACCGCTCGAGACGCTCCGCCAATGGGGATTCCTTTCGGTGGACGGCGACCGGATCTCGGTGAACCGCGAGGGCCTGTTGCAAATCGACCGCCTCCTCCGCGAATTCTTCAAGCCCGAGCACCTCGCCGGACGCTATGCGTAAGCCCTCCCCGCCGGGCCCGTCGCCAAGGGACCCCCAGGTGCCCCGCAGGGTTTCTGGGTCCCGCGGCCGCGAGCCTCTCGGTGCGACGGGGCGCAGACCGGGTCCGCCGGCCCGGTGGTTCCTTGGCGGCGCGCCACGCGCCGTTCTCGCCCTGATGGGCATCGCCCTGGGCTGGATGGCCCGCGCCGATTTTCACGTCGCGACCGACGGCAACGACGCGTGGGCGGGAACCCGCGCGCGTCCGTTTGCCACGCTCGAACGGGCGCGCGACGCCGTGCGGCAATCCTTCGCGGACAGCTTTTCCACCGGCGAAATCCACGTTTGGATCCATCGCGGCGATTACTTCCGCACCAACGCGCTCGAACTCTCCAAGGTGGATTCCGGCACCGCATTGCGTCCCGTCCTCTGGTCCGCCTTCTCGGGAGAGCGGGTGCGATTGCTGGGCGGAAAAAGCATCGCCGGCTTTGTCCCCGTGACCGACCCGGGGGTCTTGGCCCGCCTGCCCGAAGCCGCGCGCGCCCAGGTGCTCGTGGCGGATCTGGCGGCCCGCGGCATCGCGGGCCTCGCCGGGATGCAATCCCGCGGATTCGGCCGCCCCACCGTCGCCGCGCACAACGAACTGTTCCACGGCGGCAAGCCCATGACGCTGGCGCGGTGGCCCAACGAGGGTGAGTTCGCGAGGATCGACGGCTTTCCCGAGGCAACCGGCAAAGGCGACGGCCATGGCGGCACGATCGGGGAACTTCCGCAGGGATTCCTCTACGCGGGCGACCGGCCCAAGGGGTGGAAGCCGTCCACCGACCTCTGGGTCCACGGGTATTGGTCTTGGGACTGGGCGAACTCGTACGAGCGCGTCGAGACGCTCGACACCGATCGCCGCCGGGTAAAGACCGCGACGCCGCACGGCCTGTATGGATTCCGCAAGGGACAGCGTTTCCAGTTCCTCAACGTGCTCGAGGAACTGGACCAACCGGGCGAATGGTATTTGGACCGCGGCAAGGGGCACCTCTATTTCTGGCCTCCCGAACCGCGGGCCGCGAAAGGCGCGGCGGCACCGGAGACCCTGCTGTCGTTGCTCGACCAACCGTTCCTGCGGCTCCGGGACGTCTCGCACGTTGCTTTCCGCGGCCTGGTGCTCGAAGCCAGCCGCGCCAACGGCATCGAGATCCACGGCGGCGCTTCCAACCGGATCGAGGCCTGCGTGCTCCGCAATCTGGGCAACGGCGGCGTGGTGGTCGACGGCGGCACAGGACACGCGGTCTCCGCGTGCGAGGTCCTCGACACGGGCGACGGTGGTGTCTCGCTGACGGGCGGCGACCGGCAAACGCTCGTTCCCGGCGGGCACGTGGTGGAGAACTGCCATTTCCAGCGCCAGGGCCGCTGGTCCAAGTGCTACGTCCCCGCCATCCACCTGCAGGGTGTCGGGCTCGTCGCGCGCCACAACCTCATCCACGACCATCCCCATTGCGGCATTCTCTTCTGGGGAAACGACCACCTGATGGAATTCAACGAGATCCACCACGTGGCCCTCGAGACCGGGGACGTCGGCGCGATCTATACCGGCCGGGACTATTCGTTCCGCGGGAATCGCATCCGGAACAATTTCATCCACGACACCGGCGGGGTCGGGATGGGTTCGATGGGCGTGTACATGGACGACTGCGTCAGCGGCACCGAGATCGAGGGCAATGTCTTCCGCAAGGTCCACCGCGCGGTGTTCCTTGGCGGCGGACGCGACCACAAGGTCGCCAACAACGTGTTCGTGGACTGCGAACCGGCGATCGATCTGGACGGACGCGGGCTCGACCGGTCGCCGGTCTGGCGCGGGATGGTGGACGAGACGATGCGCAAGGGTCTGGCGGCCGTGCCCGCCGTGCTCTACCGGGAGCGCTATCCGGCCATGCGCGACCTCGACCGCCATTATGGACCGCCCGGAGGCCCGGCGCTCTCGGGCGAAGCCTTCGCGGGCGTGCCACCGGAGAACAACGTGGCCGAGCGCAACGTCTGTGTCGGTCCATGGACGCACCTCGGTTGGAACGCGAGGCCGGAGCACCTGAAGCTCGACCGGAACCTCGCGGGCATCGACCCGCTGTTCGTCGACGCCGCCCGCGGCGATTACCGTTTCCGCGCCGATTCGCCTGCATGGAAACCGGGCATCGTCGAGATCCCGTTCGCAAGCATCGGTCTCCGATCCACGCCGGAACGACGGCAGGCCGAACGCCTCGCCACGGGCATGGCCACCGCCCTGCCCCGGCGTCGCGAGGAACCACCCGCACCATGACGACCCGACCTCCCGAACGCCCGCCCGTCGAACCGTTGGACACGTTTTACCGCGACGCCGGTCGTCCCCTGCCGTCGGTCCGCATCGTGGCGGATGCCGACATGCCGGAGCCACAACGACGGCTTTTGGCGCACAACACCGACATGACGCGGACGCTCGAGGCCTTCCACGGCGACACGATCCACCTGGAGGTGAAGAGCTGCGAGATGCGGGGCGACGCCTTGTGGCGCGAGGTGGTGCTCACCCTCGACCGCACGGGAAGTCCGGTGGAATTCGGGGCCATCCGGATCTGGGTCGACCGGTTCCCGGAGGCCTGCCGGGAGGAGATCCGGGCCTGCCGACGGCCACTGGGCTCGATCCTCAACGCGAGCGGGATGCGGTACACGAGCCGTCCCACGGCATTCCTGGCGCTGGACCCGGACCCGTTCATGATGGAGGCACTTGCCCTGCATTCGCGCGGGACCCTGTACGGACGCCAGAACGCCCTGCGCGACGAACACGGGCGGGTGCTGGCGGAAATCGTCGAGATCCTCCCCCAATCCCTCCCCCGCGATCCCGCGGCAAAAACCCATCCCGAATCTTGAATCTTTGGGCCCGCGACGCGCACCCTTGCCGCCGATGCCGCTGACCGATCCCGACCTCGAACGCCTGCGCGACCTCGTCGGCGCGGGCGATGTCCTCGTCTCGCCCGAAGACCTGATCCCGTATTCGTTCGACGGCACCGCCGTGCTGAACCAAATGCCGGGATGCGTGGTGTTCGTGGAATCGGCGGCCGAAGTGTCCGGCGTCCTCAAGATCGCCCAGTCCGGGAAGATCCCGGTCGTCACGCGCGGTTCGGGCACCGGATTGTCCGGCGGCAGCCTGCCGGTGCCCGGCTGCATCGTGCTGTGCACCGCGCGCATGGACAAGATCCTCGAGGTGGACCGGGCCAACCTCACCATGCGCGCCCAACCCGGCGTCACGACGCTGGCCATCGCGGACGCGGCCGCGGCCGTGGACCTGTTCTACCCGCCCGATCCCGGCTCGATGAAGATCAGCACGATCGGCGGCAACGTCGCCGAGAACTCGGGCGGCCTGCGCGGGTTGAAGTACGGCATCACCCGCAATTACGTCATGGGCCTCGAGGTCGTCCTGGCGGACGGCGAGATCATGCGCACCGGCAACAAGTGCGTGAAGGACGTCGCCGGCTATTCGCTCAAGGATCTGTTCGTGGGGTCCGAGGGCACCCTCGGCGTGATCACCGAGGTCCTGTTGCGGCTCATTCCGAAACCCGCGGCCAAACGAACCCTCGTCGCCACCTACGGCGCCATGGATGCCGCGGCCCAGACCGTCACCGACATCATCGCCGCCCGCATCATCCCCTGCACCCTGGAGTTCCTCGACCGGACCACGATCCGTTGCGTCGAGGACTTCGCCAAGGTGGGCTTGCCCACCGATTGCGAGGCCCTGCTGCTCATGGAGACGGACGGGCATCCGGCCCAGGTCGCGGACGAGGCGCGCCAGATGGAGGAGATCGCCCGGCGCAACGGTGCGGCGGAAGTCCGCGTGGCCAAGGACGACGCCGAGGGCGCACGGCTCGCGAGCGCGCGGCGCAGTGCGTTCAGCGCGCTGGCGCGGGTGGCCCCGACCACCATCCTCGAGGACGCCACCGTGCCCCGCAGCGAGCTTGCCCCCATGGTCCGCTTCGTGGAGCACATCGCCCGCAAGTACCGCCTGCGCATCGGCACCTTCGGCCACATGGGCGACGGCAACCTCCACCCCACCTTCCTGACCGACGAACGCAACCACGAGGAAATGCACCGGGTCGAACTCGCCTTCCACGAGATCTTCGACGAGGCGATCCGTCTCGGCGGCACCATCACCGGCGAGCACGGTGTCGGCGTGGCGAAGAAAAGTTTCCTCCCGAAGTTCATGGGCGACGCCCAGATGCGGGTGATGCGCGAACTGCGCCGGGCCTTGGATCCCTCCGGCATCCTGAATCCCGGCAAGGTGCTCGACTGACCCCAACCCATCGTGATCCAGCCCCCTTCCCGCCGTCCACTCCCGTCGCGGCCGAATCCCGGCGCGGGACTGCGGTTGGGCACCGCGGTCGCATGGGCGGTGACCGCCATGGTCTGGACGGGTTGCGACCGCGGCCATGGCCCGGCGGAGTCCGCGAACCCCGTGGCCGCGGCGCCCCGCCGCCCCGAGGGGACCACGGCCCCTGCCGGCCGCACGCCGCCGGGTCCGGCACCGGAAGGCATGGCGTGGATTCCGCCCGGCGAGTTCACCATGGGCGGACCGGCCCGCGATACCGCGGCCCTGGAACGCTCGGTCCTGAAGCCCGCGGATCCGGTCTGCACCGGGCTGGTTTCGGGATTCCCCGACGCCCAACCCGCGCACCGGGTCGCGGTCGACGGCTTCTGGATGGACGTCACCGAAGTGACCAACGAGCAATTCGCCCGGTTCGCGAGGGCGACGGGTTACGTGACCGTCGCGGAACGAACGCCGACGCCCGAACAGATTCCCGGGGCACCGCCCGAGGCGTTGGTTCCCGGTTCGGTCGTGTTCGTCCCGCCGAAATCCCCGGTGCCGCTGGACGATGCCTCCCAATGGTGGAGCTACGTGCCCGGCGCCGACTGGAAGCACCCGCAGGGACCCGGGAGCGACCTGCGCGGGAAGGATCGGTTCCCGGTGGTACAGGTGGCATTCGAGGATGCGGAAGCCTACTGCCGCTGGGCCGGCAAACGCCTCCCCACCGAAGCCGAATGGGAATGGGCGGCGCGCGGCGGCCTCGAGGGAAAACTCTATCCGTGGGGCGACGACCCGAAGCCCGACGGGCGTCCCCGGGCCAACTCGTTCCAAGGAAGTTTCCCTTCTGCCGACACCGCGGAGGACGGCTTTGCCGGCATCGCACCCGTCGCCCAGTACCCGGCGAACGCCTACGGGCTCCACGACATGTCCGGCAATGTCTGGGAATGGTGCGCCGACTGGTATCGGCCCGACTACTACGCCCGACTCGCCGCCGCCGGGCCCGTCGCGCGGAATCCGGCGGGTCCCACGGACAGCTTCGACCCGGACGAACCGGGCATGCCCAAGCGCGTGCACCGGGGCGGCTCGTTCCTCTGTTCGGACCAATACTGCGCCCGCCACCGCATCGGGACGCGGGGCAAGGGCGCGACCGACACCGGGTCGGTCCACGTGGGTTTCCGCGCCGTGCGCCGACCGTGAGGTGCCGGCCGGGCCGCGGCCCTCAGTACTTCGGCACGTTCGGATCGATCTGGTCGCTCCAGGCGCCGATCCCACCCTTCACCGATTTCACGTACTTGAATCCCTGCTCGCGCAGGAACTTCAGGGCCTTCATCGAGCGCACGCCGCCCTTGCAATGCAGGTAATACTGCACGTTCGGATCGAGATCGACGAAGCGCTGCGGCAGCACGCTGAGCGGCAACTGGGGCACGCCGGCCACGCGCGCGATCGCCAGTTCGTCCGGTTCGCGGACGTCGAGGACCCGGATGCCGAGCGCCGGATTTTCCAGGGCCTTCTTCATGTCCTCGACGGTGACCTCGTCGGGATTCGACGCCGGGTTCGCGGGCTCCGCGGGAATGCCGCAGAACTGGTCGTAGTCGATGAGCGCGGTGATGGTGGGATTCGTGCCGCACAGGGGGCACTTGGGATCCTTCCGGAGCTTCAGCTCGCGGAATTTCATGTCGAGGGCGTTGAACAGCAGGAGGCGTCCGACCAGCGACGTGCCCTTGCCGATGGCGAGCTTAAGGATCTCGGTGGCCTGGATGCAGCCCACGATGCCCGGCAACACGCCGAGCACGCCGCCCTCGGCGCAGCTTGGCACCATCCCGGGCGGCGGGGGCTCGGGATACAGGCAACGATAGCACGGGCCGCCCTGGTGCGGCGCGAACACGCTCGCCTGCCCCTCGAAGCGGAAGATCGATCCGTACACGTTCGGCTTCCCCAGCAGCACGCAGGCGTCGTTGGTCAGGTAACGGGTCGGGAAATTGTCGGTGCCGTCGACGACGATGTCGTAGGGCCGCACCAGATCCAGCGCGTTCTCGGACGAGATCCGGGTGTTGTGGATGACGACGTCGACGTTCGGGTTGATCGCCTTGATCGATTCCTTGGCGGACTCCGCCTTGGGCCGACCCACGTCGGATTCGGCATGGATGATCTGCCGCTGGAGATTGGAGTAATCGACCGTGTCGAAGTCCACGATGCCGATGCGGCCGATGCCGGCGGCGGCGAGGTAGAGGGCGATGGGGCTGCCGAGGCCGCCGGCGCCGATGCACAACACGGAGGTGTTGCGGATGCGGCGTTGGCCGGCCATGCCCACCTCGGGAAGGATGAGGTGGCGCGAATACCGGCGGATTTCTTCGTTGGTGAGGTCGATCATACCGAAACGCCCGGAGCCTAGGCGGCGGAACGCCCGGGGGCCAAGCGAAGTTTCGACGCGCCTATCCGCGGATCACGTCGGTCCCCAGATACGGGCGCAACGGCTCGGGCACGACGACGCTGCCGTCTTCCTGTTGGTGGGTTTCGACGAGGGCGACGAACAGGCGGGCCAGCGCCGTGCCGCTGCCGTTGAGGATGTGCGGGAACCGGTTCGCGCCGTCCTCCGTCTTGTAGCGGAGATTCATGCGGCGCGCCTGGTAGTCCTCGCAGTTCGAGCAACTCGACACCTCGAGGAACTGTCCCTGCCCCGGCGCCCAGACCTCGATGTCGTAGGTTTTCGCCGAGGCGAAGCCCATGTCGCCGGTGCACAGGTTGATGACCCGGTAGTGGAGTCCCAACAACTGGAGGACCTTCTCGGCGTTGCCCACCAGGCTCTCGAGTTCCTCGTAGCCCGCCTCGGGCGCCACCACCTTGATCAATTCCACCTTGTCGAACTGGTGCACCCGGATCATGCCGCGGGTGCCGAGTCCGGCGGCGCCCGCCTCCGCGCGGAAACACGGCGAATAGGCGACGTACCGGACGGGCAACTGTTTCTCGGCGAGGATTTCCTCGCGGTGGATGTTCGCCACGGGAGCCTCGGCGGTGGGCAACAGGTACAGCTTGCCCATCGTGGTGGCGTCGTTGCCTTCCTGAACGGCGTAGGCTTGGTCGCGGAACTTCGGGAACTGTCCCACGCCGACCATGCAGTGTTCGCCGACGATGTACGGCGGGGCCACCTCGCGGTAGCCGTGCTCGCGGGTATGGAGATCGAGGAGGAAGTTCACCAACGCCCGCTCCAACCGCGCGCCCCAACCCGTGTAGAGGAGGAAACCCGAACCGCTCAGCTTCGCCCCGCGCGCGAAGTCCACCAATTGGAGCCGTTCGCAGAGTTCCACGTGGTTGCGGGCCTTGAAGGCGAACGACGCCGGCGCGCCCCAGCGCCGGATCTCCGGGTTGTCTTCCGCCGTCTTGCCCAGCGCCACGCTCGCGTGCGGGAGGTTGGGAATCGCCAGCAGCAACGCGTCACGGGCCGCGCCCGATTCCGCCACCGCCTTGTCGAGCTCGACGATGCGGTCCCCGAGTGCCCGGACCTCCGCCTTGCGAGCCTCCGCCTCGGCCAGTTCCTTGCGGGCCATCAAGGCCCCGATCTCCTTCGAGACCGCGTTGCGACGCGCCTTGAGTTGCTCCACTTCCGCCAACGAAACGCGCCGGCATTCGTCGAACGCGAGCACCTCCGCGACGCGGGCCTCGTCCCCCGCCCCGCGCGACGCCAACCGTTCGCGCACCTGGTCCGCCTGATCCCGAAGCAACTTGATGTCGAGCATTCGCGGGAGAATGGGAACCGTTGGGCGCGCGGCAACTGCGAACTTTCGCGGGCCGGACCCAAACAACGCGCGCGCCGCGGCGACATCCCGGGTAGCTTCCGCCGCGTGGCCACGGACTTCGACATCGCCATCGTGGGCGCCGGCTTCGCCGGATCGCTCGTCGCCATGATCGCCCGCCGCCTCGGGCGGCGCGTCGTCCTCGTCGAGCGCGACCGGCATCCGCGCTTCGCCATCGGGGAATCATCGACCCCCATCGCCAACCTCCTGCTGGAGGAACTGGCCCGCGCGTACGACCTGCCCCGGCTGTTGCCGTTGACGAAATGGGGAACGTGGCAAGGCGAGTATCCCGGGATCGCCTGCGGCTTGAAGCGGGGCTTCAGCTTCGTCGCCCATGCGCCGGGAACGCCCTGGACCGCCGATCCCGCGCGGTCCAACGAATTGCTCGTCGCCGC
>Ga0114969_10003895_pt1 | contig 11906 bp, 7 predicted proteins | sample M_130807_MF_Meta_FD_87316 | JGI IMG/M metagenome (GOLD analysis project Ga0114969, IMG submission 87316) | Freshwater microbial communities from Lake Montjoie, Canada to study carbon cycling - M_130807_MF_MetaG | ecosystem: Environmental > Aquatic > Freshwater > Lake | place: Lake Montjoie...
CGCGTCGCTGGCTCGATCGATGGCCGAAGATCGAGAAGATCGGCCGCAAGTTTGCCCCGCGCGTTCGCAATCGCGAAGTCTTCGCCATCTTTGTCATTCGATTCGCGCCCGGTCTGCGCATCGCCATCGCAGCCGCGTGCGCGTATGCGAACGTGCCCGCGCTGAAGTTCACGGTCCTGAGCGTGCTGTCATCGCTGACGTGGGCCGCGGCACTGCTGGGCCTTGTGGCCTATGTGGGCCCGACCGCGCTCGACAGACTCGGCCTGCATTCGTGGGTGGCCGCGATCATCACGGGGGTCGTGATCATCGCGGCCTTTGCCTGGCGTGGTCGAAAGAATCGAGAGACGCTCGAGTCGTCTCCTGACTCGTCCGACGTTATTTGATAATGATCGTACCGGCGCCGGCTGAGCTGGCGACGGCGTTGAACGCGGCAACTTCGGCGGCCAGTACAGTCGCCGAGCGTGCCATCGTCGGGTTGACCTGATCCTTCAAGTCCGAGTAGCGCTCGGTCATCCCTTTCGGGATCTTGCGTTCGTTACCCACGACGCCGCCGTACAGTTCGGCAATCTGGCCGTCGAGACGCGTCGGGAAGTTCAACGAGTCCTGCCCGGCCGATCCCTGCAACTGCGTCATGTCGCCTTCCACCGCCGTGGCCTTCTCGATCAGGGCCTTCGCGGCAGCGGCCACAGGGCTCGACGCACCGGCCTTTTCCGCGATCGCCTTGGCCTGGGCCTTCAGGTCGCGCAGTTTCGCGACGTTCTCATACAACGTCTTTTCCCAGGCGCCGATTTCCTTCGCAATGGTCAGCTGCTGCTGTCCCTCGAGGTCGGTCATCTTGCCGAGTCGCGGATCGGTCTCGAGACGGAAGGTCTGCGTCTCGGACCAGCTGCCCGATGTGACTTTGACTGTGTAGAGGCCTGGCGCGGCTTTGGGCGCCTGCGCGGGGCCGGGTCGATGCGCCCAGCTGATGACCCCGGCCGGCGTGGTGTACGGCGACACGCCCGTCGATGCACTCCACATCACCTTGTTCAAGCCCGCTTTGCCGTACACCTGATTGGCGCCGGCTCCTCCGCCACCGCCGAAGCGGCCACCGCCGCCGCCACCGCCGCCGCGGCCGCCACGTCCACCGCCGCCTGCAACAACGGCCGCGGGTTCAGCACCGGGCTGCCCGGAGGCCTTCCAGAGTTCAACCCCCTTCGAGTCGCTCACGCTGACCTCGACCGGCGCCGTTGGCTGATCCTTGAACCAGTAGTAGAACGTGGGCAGCGGTCCGCCGGCGCGATAGGCATCGGCCGGCTTGAAGAACGTCGCCGGGCCGGGATCGGCCGCCGGCTTCAACTGCTGGAGGACGGACAGGCCGCTTAGAATCCAGAACGCACGGCCTTCGGTCGCGACCACGAGTTCCTTGCGGAACACGCGGAGGTCCATGATCGGCGTCACGGGGAGATTCAACTGGAGCTTCTGCCACTGCGCGCCCTCGTCAAACGTGACATACATGCCGTATTCGGTGCCCGCATACATCAGCCCCTGTCGATCGGGATCTTCACGCACGACGCGGACCGAGTGGCCGACGGGAATGCCGTTGGTGCCGTCCGCGATCCGCTTCCAGGTCTTGCCGAAATCGGTCGTCAGATAGACGTACGGCGTGTAGTCGTTCAACTCGTGGCGATAGGCCGTGACGACTGCGCGCCCCGGCAATTTCGCGTTCAGGTCGATCGCATTGATCGTCGAATTCTCAGGCAGACCAGTCGGCGTGATGTTGTTCCACGTCTTGCCGGCGTCGCGCGACACATGCAGCAGCCCATCGTCGCTCCCCGCCCAGAGCAGCCCCGCTGTGGCCGGTGACTCTTCGAACACGAAGACGGTACAGAACACTTCGACGCCGGTGTCATCGCGCGTAATGCCTTTGTCCCCCGAGAAGTCCTGCTTGGTCTTGTCGTTGCGCGTCAGGTCGGGCGAAATCACGTCCCAGGTCTGACCGCCGTCCTTGCTCCGATGCACGTACTGCGACGTCGTGTAGACCACATCCGGATTGTGGGGCGAGAGTTTGATCGGCGAGTTCCACTGCTGCCGGTATTTCATTTCCAGCGCGCGCTGACCCGTCTGCGAGTCTTCGTAAATACGAACGCTCTCGTTCACGCCGTTTGTGCGATCGATCCGGACGAGCGTACCGCCATAGTTACCCGCGTAGTTCACATTCGGATTGCGCGGGTCCACGGCGATGTAGCCGGCCTCGCCCGGGCCCACGGCGATGTACGGCGTCGTGCCGTCGGTCGAGACGCCCACGCTGCCGTTGTCCTGCTGCGCGCCATACACCCAATAGGGCCAACGGCGATCGGTGTCGATGCGGTAGATCTCGGCCGTCGGCTGGTTGTCCTGCGATGACCACGTGCTGCCGGCGTCCATCGAAATCGCCCCGCCGCCGTCATTGGCGTTGGCCAGAATCTTGTTGTTCGTCGGATTGATCCAGAAATCGTGATTGTCGCCGTGCGTGCCGCGGAAGCCGGCAAACGTCTTGCCGCCGTCGGTGCTCTTGAAGATGCCGGTGTTCAGGCCGTAGACGGTATCGACGTCGACCGGGTCCGCGTACAGACGCGCATAGTAGAACGCGCGCTGCTGCAAATCCCGCGTGGCGTTGATACGCGTGAAGGTGGCGCCGCCATCCTCCGAACGAAACACACCGCCCTCGTCGTTCGCCGCCTCGACGAGCGCGTACACGCGCTTCGAATCCGCGCCGGAGACGGCGACGGCGATCTTACCGACCATGACCTTCGTCGGGATGCCGCTGGTCACCTTCTGCCAGGTATTGCCACCGTCGAGTGACCGAAAGATGCCGCCCTCCATGCTGCCCGAGGTGATCGACCACGGCTCGCGGCGCACGGTCCACATCGAGGCGAAGAGGATGCTGGAATTTTTCGGGTCCATGGACAGATCGACGGCGCCGGTCTTGTCGCTGACCGACAGGATCTGCTCCCAGGTCTTGCCGCCGTCCTTCGTGCGGTAGACGCCGCGTTCTTTGTTAGCGCCGAAAATGTTGCCGATGACCGCCACAAACACGATGTCGGGATTCTTCGGATCGATGCGCACGCGGCCAATCAGGCCGGCTTTTTCGAGCCCCATGTGCGTCCACGTTTTGCCGGCGTCGATCGACTTGTAGACGCCGTCGCCGTTCGAGATGTTGCCACGCGGATCCGGCGAACCGGTGCCGAGCCAGACGACATCGGGATTCGAGTCGGCGACCGCAAGTGCACCGGTGCTGCCAACCGCGATCTGCCCGTCAGTGATCGGCGTCCACGTCACACCCGAGTCGATCGTTTTGAACACACCGCCGTTGGCCGCGCCCATGTAGAAGACGGCCGGCTGTGAGGGCACGCCCGCGATCGTGTGCGAACGACCACCGCGGCTGAAGTTGGTCAGTTGCCGGTACGCGAGGCCGCTGATGAGCGACGGCGCCACCGTGATGTTCTTTGTGTCTGTCGTTGTGCCGGGACGCTGCGCCGTTACCGGTCTCGTCGCGACCAGCGCGACCATCCCCGTTACCGCCAGGGCGATCGCTACCCGATGTACCCAATTCTTCGTGCTCTTCATGAACCCAACCTCCAACCGCGGATTTTACTACGGCGAGTCGTAGGCCGACAGGCGTACCGTCATAATGGACGCCCATGAACGGACAACTCCTCGCCCTCTGGATGGCGACAGCCGCGTTTGCGCCACAGGCATCGACTCAGTCCACGACACCGACGGCACCGCCACGGGTGGCCACCGAAGTGATCGTCACGGCCACGCTCGCGCCCACACCCGAGAGCCAGGCCGCACGCACAGTGACCGTGCTGACGCGGGCGGATCTCGACGCGCTTGGCATCGCATCCACCCTCGACGCCATTCGCCTGGCCCCCGGAGTCGACGTGCGCGCGCGAGGTCCGCGCGACGTGCAGGCCGACCTGTCGGTGCGCGGCGCGACGTTCGGTCAGCAGCTTGTCCTGGTCGACGGCGTCCGCATCAACGACGCACAGAGCGGCCATCACAACGGCGAATTCCCGATCCCCCTTGTCGCGCTCGATCGCATCGAAGTCGTCAGCGGCGCGGGATCCGCGGTGCATGGCGCCGACGCGCTCGGCGGCGCGATCAATCTGATCACGCGCTCGGGCCAGCACGCGTCGCTTGCGGCCGCGGCCGGCGAGCACGAGCTGGCGGCCCTCAGCGCATCGGTCTCCGGATACGGCCTGCCGTCCACATGGACCTTGTCAGGTTGGAGCCAGCGCAGCGCCGGGTTCATGTTCGATCGCGACTACGTACTCGGCGGTGCGCTGCTGCGCGGCCAGGTCGCGCCGGGGGCGGTGTCCGGCCTGACATTTGACGCGCGGCATCAGCGCCGCACGTTCGGCGCGAACGGTTTCTACGGCGCATCGCCATCGAAGGAATGGACGGATCTGTCGCTGACATCGCTCAACTGGAATGCGACGCGCGGCCCCTGGGTCTCGTCGGTGCGTGCAACGTGGAAAAACCATGGCGACCACTTCCGTTGGGATATCGCGCGGCCCGGCTTTGCCGAGAATCGCCATCGCACGAATGCCGGCGAGGCCGTCGGCACGATTTCGTACCGAGACAACGCCGGTCGCGCGATCACGCTGGGTGCAACCGCTGGCACCGACTACGTCACGTCGAGCAACCTCGGGGACCACGACTTTTCGCGCACCAGTGCGTTTGCCGAAGTGCAACTACCCGCCACGGTGCGGGCGATGCTGCAGGCGGGCGTGCGCCTCGATCACTACTCCACCTTCGGCTCGCAGCTGAGCCCGTCGGTCTCGGCCGTCTTTGCACCGGCAGACGGCTGGCGTCTGCGCGCGTCGGCCGGGCGCGCCTTTCGCGTCCCGACCTTCACTGAGCTCTATTACCTTGATCCCAATAACGAGGGGAATCCGACCCTGACCGCTGAGCGCGGCTGGTCGGCGGACGCCGCCGTCGAATACGCGCACAACGGCTGGACCCTCGCCGCCACGCCCTTCTCGCGCTGGGACAAGAACGTGATCGACTTTGTTCGCCCGACCGCGACCGTCCGCTGGCATGCCGACAACGTGCGCGATGTGACCACGCGCGGCCTCGAACTCTCAGCAACTCGACGATGGAAGGGCGCGACGATGCGTGGCGCCTACACCGCACTGGACGTCGACGCGCCAACGCTCAGTTTGTTGTCGAAGTACGTCCTCGAATATGCGCGCCACTCGCTGGTCGGCTCGCTGTCTGTGCCGTTTGGCGATTCAGGATTCCAGGTGAGCTCAACGGCCGACTACCGTCGTCGTCTCGACGGCCAGCGCTACACCCTCATCGACGCACGCATCAGCCGCAAATGGACGCACGTCACCGCCTACGTTGACGCGTCGAATCTGCTCAATGAGGATTACCGCGAGGTCGCCGGCGTGGTGATGCCGGGCCGGTGGATGACGGTGGGAGTTACGGTGCGCTAGCATCGGACTCTGGACCCTGGACCCAGCACTCTGGACCCAAGACTCTGGACCCAAGACTCTGGACCCAGGACGACGCGGCAGGAATGAAGTGTGAATGTTGGTCGGGGCGAGAGGATTTGAACCTCCGACCCCTCCGTCCCGAACGGAGTGCTCTACCAGGCTGAGCCACGCCCCGACAACCTGACTATCTTACCCCAGTCACAATCGATTTCGTAAGCCGCTCGACCAGATCGAGCGAGTTGTGATCCGTCAAATCCGGCTGCAACGGGGTCACCGAGACGAAGCCGTCCTTGATCGCCTGACGATCAGACCGGTCGTGCGGGGCCCAGTCGTCCTGCGCTTCCTCAATCCAGAAGTACGGGCGATTGCGTGGGTCCATGCGGCGGTCCACCTTCGTGATGTGGTTGCGCTTGGCCTGCACCGTCGTGCGGATGCCTTTGATCTCGCCCTTCGGCACGTTGATGTTGAGGAACGTGCGGTACGGCAGCCCCTCTGCGAGCACGATGGCGGCAAACTTCGCGGCCATCTCTGCGGCCGGGCCGAAATCATTCTGCGGTCGTTCCAGCGACACCGCGATGCCGGGATACCCGAGCAGCGCCGCTTCAAACGCGCCCGCCACCGTGCCCGAATACGTCACGTCGTCGCCGACGTTGAGCCCGTTGTTGATGCCTGAGACGACGAGGTCCGGCGGCTCGGTCATGACCTCGTCGATCGCGATGTTGACGCAATCGGTCGGCGTGCCGTCAACGGCAAACACCTGCGCGCTGATCTTCTCGATGCGGAGCGGACGCCGCAGCGTCAGCGCGTGGCCCACGGCGCTGGCCTCGGCCTGTGGCGCAACAACGGTGACATCACCGAGCGCACGGAGCGCCGCGGCCAATGCCGCAATCCCTGGAGAGAAGTACCCGTCGTCATTGGTGACCAGAATTCGCGGCATGGAACCTGTTATTTAATCACGACCGACGTGCCGAACAGACGGAAGTTCGCGTAGGTCGCACGGCCGGTGACGATCTCGCGTGGTCCCCATGTCGAGTCTTTCATTTCTGTCGGCAGCCACAGCGCGAGTTTGTCCACGAGACCAAAGGTGACTTCAATGTCGCCGCCGAATTCTTTCGAGTCGAAGTGGAGGCTCGATTTCATGATGCGCCCGGTGGCCGGCTCGACCGAGAACTTGCCCGAGACCGGCAGATCGAGTGTGCCGGACTTGATGAGCGTGGGCCGGCGCGTCTCCTCGAATTCGAGAATTACCGTGTCGACCCGCCCCACCGTGCTCCGGCCGGTCACGCGAAACTTTGATCGCGGCTGATTACCCGTCGCGAGAAACGTCAGCGCCATCGCGGGGAAATTGACATTGCGCGAGACCGTGCCGAGGTTGAATCGCGCGCCCTCGTCGGCGATCACGCGCGCCTTCGCAAGCGGATCGCCGGCGTTCTTCAAAAAGAGTTGGGCCAGACGCTCGTCGCGATCGCGAACGTTGGTGCGATCGACCGCGTACACATCGCGGAAATTCAACCAGGCTTGCGTTGAATCTGAGACGGCGACAACATCCGACTCGATATCGCGGCGCGTGGTGGGCGTCACGCCCATACTCACGCGACTGGGCTTCATTTCCTGGTGATAGTGCTCCTCGGCCACGACCTGCGCGTAGGCTTTGGCAAACTCCGTCAGGTACGCGTCGATACGGGCGAGCACTTCGGGAGGGGTTGGCAACGGTGCGCGCTGCATCTGTGCGCGCAGGCCCGCGCCGATACCGAGCGTCACGACGAACAGGGCCGCGATGATCCGCGTCATGCGCGCAGGAAGATCCGTTTGCGATACATCAGGTCGAGCGGCACATACAGGAGCGCCAGCATCGCCAGCGCAAACGCGAGCGACGTATTCTTCGGGCCGCCGAGGCCGAGCGGTAGAAACGCGTGCGCGTAGATCCAGTTGTAGAGCCCGATCGGCTTGCCGGCAGGCCCCATCACTTTGATCCACAACAACGTCTTGACGAGCCAGCCCGACAGCACAAACAGCGCGAGCGGGTTCTGCCCCATCACGACGAGCGGATGCAGAAATCGGCGGCGGCCCTGCACATCGATCATCCAGTAACACGTGGCGAGCGCCATCGTCGCGAGGCCGCTCGACAGCAGGACGTATGAACTCGTCCAGAGATTCTTGTTAATCGGAAAACGCTGACCCCAGACCGTGCCGAGCAGGACGCTGGCGCCGCCGGCAGCGATCAGGATGGCGGTCTTCTCCACCTGCGATCGTTTGCCGTTGAGAATGAGTCCGGCCGCGATGCCCGTCAGCGCCGTGGCGATCGCCGGTAGCGTGCTGAATAGACCTTCGGGATCCCACGTCTTCGAGGTGGACCACAGGTGCGCCGTGCCAATCACGGTGCGATCAATCCACGCGCCGAGATTTCCCGACGGTGTGAGATCTCCGGCCACGCCGCCCGGCGCGGGCACAAACATCAGTAGTGCCCAGTAGGTCACGAGCAGCACGGCGCTGATAGCGAGCACCACATGCAGACGCGCCTCTTCCGCAACGCGGAGCACCTGCCGATAGATCAGCGACGCGAACAGCGAACAGAGCGCGAGTCGCGCGAGCACGCCCGGGATGCGCACTCGGTGCAGATCAAAGCGCACATAGTAGGCCAGCAGAAAACCCCACCCAAAGATGATGGCGGCGCGCTTGAAGATCCCCGGCAGCGACTGCACACTGCGTTTCGAGAGCGTCAGGGAGAGGCCAAGGATGAAGACGAAGAACGGGAAGATCAGGTCGGTCGGCGTCCACCCGTTCCACTCGGCGTGTTCGAGCGGTGCGTAGATCTGTCCCCAGTCGCCGGGGTTGTTCACGATGACCATCGCCGCGATCGTCAGGCCACGAAATACGTCAAGCGACATGAGGCGAGGCGCCGGCGACTCCGTCATTTCGTTGGCGACAGTATAGCCATCCGGCGTGCGTAGCCATAGGCCACAGCGAAGATGACCAGAATCACGGTGAGTGACACCCACTGCGGGATGGCCCAGTCGACCCAGTGCACCTGGTGCGCGTATTCCGCGAAGAGCTTGATCGCCACCCACGTAATGATCACGAATGCGCCATCCACGAGTGGCGGATATTTCTGCACCAGGGCCATCAACTGCCCGACCACGAGGCGCATGGCCACAATCCCAAGAATGCCGCCGGTCAACACGACCCAGACCTTGGGCGACATCGCCACGGCGACGAGGATCGAATCGATCGAGAACGCCAGGTTCATGAGCTCCACGCGCACCACCGCGGCCCAGAACGCCGAGAGGCCGAAGGCTGGCTTTGCGGGGGGCGGTGTGTTGCGGTCCTCGCCTTCGCTGTGCCCGAAGAAGTGCTGCCAGACCAGATACAGAAGGTAGGCCGCGCCGACCACCTTGACCCAGAGCAGCTGCATCAGAAACACGGCGAGGAGCGTGGCGATGATCCGGAACGCAAAAGCGCCGATGAGACCGTAGCTGAGCGCCTTCTTCCGGTCCTCGTCCGGCAGGCCCAGCACCATCACGGCCATCACCAGTGCGTTGTCGGCACTCAGAAGGCCTTCGAGCAAGATGAGGGTGCCAATGGTCGCCAGATCGGCTGCTTCAAACTGCATGCGAACATCATAAATGGGGTCGGCTGGGACAACGAGGAAAGCGCGAGTAATATCAGAGTAGACCGTATGGAGTTTCAGGATTACTACGCGACTCTCGGAGTTTCGAAGACCGCGACCGACGCAGAGATCAAGAAGGCCTATCGCAAACAGGCCCGCCAGCTGCATCCGGACCTGAATCCCGGCAGCAAGACCGCGGAAGCCAAATTCAAATCCCTGAACGAAGCGAACGAGGTGCTGAGCGATCCGGAGAAGCGTCGCAAGTACGACGAACTCGGCGCGAACTGGCAGCAGCAAGGGCCGCCGGCCGGCCATGCTCCTGGCGGAGGACGCAGACGTTCGCGCAGTGTCACGCCGGACGAAATGCGTGACATGTTCGGCGGCAACGCCGGAACGCAGGATCCGTTCTCGGACTTCTTCCACACGTTCTTCGGCGGCAACTCCGGCGCCGAGACCGACCATCGTGCCGCAGGCCGATCGTCGCGCGCATTCAAGGGCCGCGACATCGAGCAGCCTATTGACCTCACGCTCGAGGAGGCGTTTCTCGGCGCGACACGGCGATTGCAGTCTGAGCGCGGCGGAAAACCGAGATCCGTGGAAGTCCGCATTCCCGCAGGGATCCGCGAAGGGTCGCGTATCAAGGTCGCCGGCGAAGGCGAAGGTGCCCCCAACATCGACGGCCAGCCGGGCGACCTGTTTCTGATTACGCGTCTCTCGCCGCACCCGCGCTACGACCGGCGTGGCAACGATCTCTACATCAAGGTTCCAGTGCCCGTGACCACGGCAGTGCTCGGCGGCGAGATCTCTGTGCCGACGCTCGCCGGCACGGTGCTGCGCTTGCGAATTCCAGAGATGACCGTCGGCGGGCGTGTGTTTCGAATGAAACATCACGGTATGCCCGTCGCGCGATCTACTGATGAGCGGGGCGACCTCTACGCCACGGTCGAGATTTCCCTGCCCACCGCGGTCAGCCCTGAAGCCCGCGCGCACTACGAGGCCCTCAGAGAACTCGAACTCCCCAAGTAGCACCCGGAGGTCATCGTCATGAACCTCAACAAATACACCGAGAAAGCGCAAGAAGCCGTCGTCACCACGCAACAGCTTGCGACGCGTGCCGGTCACGCGGAGATGCTGCCGGAGCACCTGCTCTCGGCGCTCCTCGACCAACCCGACGGTATCGTGCCGGCCGTCCTCGGCAAGATGACCATCGATCCCGCTGCGATGTCGACCTCAGCCAAGGCGCTAATCGGCAAGCTCCCGAAGGTCCAGGGCGGCGCGGAACCCGGCATGTCTACGCGACTCCGCAAGGTGATCGCGAGTGCCGAAGAGGAAACCGCCAATCTGAAAGACGAGTTCACGAGCACCGAGCATCTGCTGGTCGGTCTGGTCTCGGAAGGCGGCCGCTCCCCCGCCAGTGAACTGCTGAAGAAGTCCGGCGTGACAAAGGACGCCGTCCTCGCCGCGCTCGTGCAGGTCCGCGGATCGCAGCGCGTGACCGACCAGAACCCCGAGGGCAAGTATCAGGCGCTCGAACGTTACGGCCGCGATCTCACCGACGCGGCACGCAAAGGCAAACTCGATCCGGTGATCGGCCGGGATGAAGAGATTCGCCGCGTCATTCAGGTCCTCGCCCGCCGCACGAAGAACAACCCCGTGCTGATCGGCGAGCCTGGTGTCGGCAAAACGGCCATCGTCGAAGGCCTCGCGCAGCGCATTGTGCGCGGCGATGTCCCCGAGGGGCTTCGCGACAAGAAGATCATCGGCCTCGACATGGGGTCACTCGTGGCCGGGGCCAAGTACCGCGGCGAATTCGAAGAACGCCTGAAGGCCGTGCTGAAGGAGGTCACCGACAGCAACGGCATGATCATCCTTTTCATCGACGAACTGCACACCGTCGTCGGCGCGGGAGCGTCCGAAGGATCGCTCGACGCGTCGAACATGTTGAAGCCGATGCTCGCGCGCGGCGAACTGCACACCATCGGCGCGACCACGCTCGATGAATACCGCAAACACATCGAAAAAGACGCAGCCCTTGAGCGACGCTTCCAGCCGGTGATCGTCGGCGAGCCGACGGTCGAAGACACCATCAGCATCCTGCGCGGCCTGCGCGAGCGGTACGAAGTGCATCACGGCGTGCAGATCAAAGACGCGGCACTGGTGGCGGCGGCGATGTTGTCGCATCGCTATATCGCCGACCGTTTCCTGCCAGACAAGGCGATTGACCTGGTGGACGAGGCGGCATCGCGCCTGCGCATGGAGATCGACTCGATGCCGGCCGAGCTCGACGAAGTCGAGCGTCGCATCATGCAGCTCGAGATCGAGCGCGCGGCGCTGCGCAAGGAAACCGACGCTGCGTCCAAGGATCGACTCGGCAAACTCGAGAAGGAGCTCGCAGAACTAAAGGAAGATAAATCCGGTCTCGCCGCGCAGTGGCAGAAGGAGAAATCGTCTATCGCGGCGGGTCGAGGCAAGAAGGAAGAACTCGAGAAACTGCGGCTCGAGCTGGACCACCTCCAGCGCTCCGGCGAATACGCGAAGGCCTCTGAGCTTCAGTACGGCAAGATCCCGGAACTCGAACGGCAGATCCACGCGGCCGAGTCGGCCTCGGCCACCGGCGCTCCCGCGATGCTCAAGGAACAGGTCGACGAGGAAGACATCGCCGAAGTCGTCGCGCGATGGACGCACATCCCCGTCAGCCGGCTGATGGAAGGCGAAGTGCAGAAGCTCGTGCAGATGGAGTCACGCCTGCATCAGCGCGTTGTGGGCCAGGAGGTCGCGGTCACGGCAGTCGCCAACGCGATTCGCCGCGCACGTGCCGGCCTGCAGGATCCGAA
>Ga0114969_10003896_pt1 | contig 11904 bp, 18 predicted proteins | sample M_130807_MF_Meta_FD_87316 | JGI IMG/M metagenome (GOLD analysis project Ga0114969, IMG submission 87316) | Freshwater microbial communities from Lake Montjoie, Canada to study carbon cycling - M_130807_MF_MetaG | ecosystem: Environmental > Aquatic > Freshwater > Lake | place: Lake Montjoie...
ACTCCTTTGAAATTGTTGAATCTCCGAGTATTTCTCGGAACAGGCCCAGTAGGACTCGAACCTACAACCCTCGGTTTTGGAGACCGATGCTCTACCAATTGAGCCATGGACCTATCACCCCGTTAGTTCACATGCGGGGATTGATTTGTAGATATTGCTTTTTTAATATCTCCACTGGGTAATGAATTTAATTCATTCTTGTTGGACGTTAAATATGTGTAATATAAAAGCGCCCCCGTAAACACCCACGACAGCACGAAGATGATGATTGGAAGTTTCAAAGATGGTTTTTCTGTAGTGTTCATTATTTTTGTCTCGGCTAATGGTATTGTTTTTTTTCAGTTAATCGGGATGACACGACTTGAACGTGCAACCTTTCGCTCCCAAAGCGAAAGCTCTACCAATTGAGCTACATCCCGTAAAACAAGCAAGTGATGGGACTCGAACCCACAACAACCAGATTGGAAATCTGGGACTCTAGCCATTGAGCTACACTTGCATGAAAACGGATGGTGTAGGATTCGAACCCACAAGTCCCTTTAAGGACGGGAGATTAGTAATCTCCTGCAATAGCCTTTCTGCCAACCATCCAATGCCTCCGAAGGGATTCGAACCCCCAGTCCTCTGAGTAGAAATCAGATGCGTTATCCAATTACGCCACGGAGGCGACGTTGCCAAACTCCCAATATTTGAATAATGCTTTTTCCTTTGCCTTGGCCTCCAAATCAATGTCAATATTTAGATGGTAATCATTGACACGATGAAACACATAATCAGCATGGGCGCGCGCATTTCCTGTAACATTTTCATTTATATTTTTGCTCTCACTGCAATGAAACAATGGAGTGCAATCCCAAGTACTTGCTGCCTGAGTTGCTGCTTGTTGTTCTGTTAATCCGTCAGGATGAAAACTATGATGAAAATAATCAAACGTGATGGGAGTGTTAATTTGTGAGTAAATTTCACGATGCAATTGCTTCACAGAAAATGCATTCGCCTTGTCATCATTTTCCACAACAAGCCGCTTTTGAGTGGTGTCCTTCAACATATGAAACCGGTCAATGAATCGGTGAATGACATCATCATGGTAATTCATGCCTACATGAATGTTTAAAGGATACTCATGTGTAGCAGGCAATCCAAACATAGTCATTAAATCGTCATGATGATTTAAATCCAAAATGGAGCGGCGAGCCACCTCATCTTTTAACGTGCCTAGCTTGACAAAATGGTCAGGATGAAATGACACACGCTGCCCTGATGATTGAATCACTTCACCTGCCTGTTTCATCACCTCACGAATTTTTGCAATGTCAGGCAAATCTGTGACATGATATTCTGAATTCCAGGGAAAAATGTTACTGCCAATGCGATACACCTTGACATTGTGTTCTGCATTCCATTGTAATATTTTCACTAAATCTTGTGCATTTTGCAACGAAAGTAAAGAAGTGCGCGCCAGATGGGTATCCTCACGAAACGAGGCTTGACGCATGGTTCTGCCCGTCATGATTTTTTGCTTGCCCAATGTCGTATTGATACAGCAATACCCAACCCGATGTGGCATATATCCTCACTTGAAGTTATACTGTAATATACTACAGTGTGCCATATTTGTCAATACATGGGATACACCAGAATGGAGTTGAACCATTGACCTCACGCTTATCAGGCGTGTGCTCTAACCAACTGAGCTACTGGTGTATAATGGGAGTGGATGGACTCGAACCATCGTAGGCTCGCGCCGGGAGATTTACAGTCTCCTGCCATTGCCGCTAGGCGACACTCCCAGCTGGGGCGGTAGGACTCGAACCTACAACCGTCCGATTAACAGTCGGATGCTCTGCCATTGAGCTACACCCCAATACTTACTTTATCGACCAGTTATCACTATGAAATTCTTTAATAATCTTATTCAGTTTTTCATCCATTTTATCCAACTTGTATCCAACCACACACATCACCACTAATAGTAATCCTGATAGCATAATAACACTCCTACAGAAAAAGAAACGGGATGGACGGGGGTCGAACCCGTAATCGCCGCCGTGACAGGGCGGTGCATTAACCAATTATGCTACCACCCCTTCATCCAAGTACGTTACACAGACCGAAGTACTCGAACATGTACTGGTGTCAACTCTCCGATGTACGCACAAAAACAATTATATTCTAAAAATTCCATGGCATCCTCACGCTCCATCCCATCTCGCTCAATACATATCTCTTCCATCTTATCTATGCTATACACTAATCGACCATGGGTGTCAACCCCTATTATAGCTTCTTCAAACCCATCCCACGTGGGTGCCTCAGGGTCAGCAAATTCTTTCACTTCTTCGATTGAAAGATGTTCTATCATGTGAACCACCTCACCATTCCAATAACATCAATAAGAATCCATGTGCCATTCACAATCACCATAGGATAATCTTTTTTCAAGTAGAAACTATGGAGCATTCCACCATGCCCCAAAAAGAATAAGATGTATGGAATGAACATTGGGACAGGTAAGCGACCTGCCAACATCACACCACCAATAATTAAAATGATTACTGCCGACCACTTACGTTTTACAATTAAATGTTCTTGTGTTTCAGTAAGTGATACGGGTCTTGCAAATAAAATATGTTTCATCCGAACTTCTTCTTCAAGCGGAGATATTCTTTCTTCTCATACCGAAGTTCCTGCGCCGCATACTTTTTGTCATTATCACGTAGGTTCTTTTCTGCCTGCAAGCGTGACTTCATTTCCTCAGGAGTTTCATCCCGCACAAATTCAACAAACCATTCTAATACGCAATCAACATCATACGAATCATGACTGAGTACAAGTTCCGCAGTGGGACCATGAGTTGCAATCAAGTTATCCACCATATCTCGAAATGCAATAAGCGTGGGATTGTTTTGATATGACTCCAAAACGGAACTAAATGCTTCCGTGACATCGGTGGTGTCTAAAACTGTTTGAAGTTCTGGCTTCATTTTTGCCAACTTGGATGCCTTCTTTGCTGTCTTTGTCTTTGCCATAATATTCTCCCATGTTATATTGAAAATGTAATCTGATGTTCTGCTGTCAACTTCATTGCCTGCCGATAATACGTCCGACTTTTATACCACAACATAATCGTCACCACAAAAAAATTAACTACATAATTTATAATTAATGGCATTTTACCCACATGGAATGCATATGTGGTTATAAAAATTTCTCCCAGAAACCACAACACTAGCATGTTCCATCCAATATGACATTTCTTATCTTTTATAGTGCGAATAACTTCTGGGATGCCACTCACTGTTAAAAATATTCCTCCGATATATCCAATAATTTCCATTATAGTTGCCGCTCAATATCGTCCATGCGACGCTCTGTTCTGTCTAAGTCATACCCCATTGTGACATATACATCATCAATTTGCTTGATGGCATCATCTGCCTTTACCTTGAGCATTTCAACATCCTTGTACATGTTTCGGCATATAATTGACCACACAATCACTGCACAAATTGCTACGCCTAATAACACATCGCTGATGACCATGTTGCATCTCCTATAAAAAGTTAATATGTTTCACGAACAAACATCTCGCGCAGCGCCGTTCGCTTGTAGGTAACACGGCACTTCATCGTTTCTTCGATGGTGACTTCCGTCAAGACAATACCATCAGGCAGAACATAAGGGCCAACCGAATCGACCAGATACTCAGCCATGTTTTCGGCAGTCGGATTGAACACAACCTCAACCACTCCTTCGGGGTCGGCTTCAGCCATAACCTTCAGCAAAGGGTCGCCAGACCAAAGCAAGAACTTGTGGTCCCAGTTGTTCTCTACCCACATACAGAGGTGTTCCTTGATGGCTGAGAAGTCAAGCACACGCCCGACTGTATCAAGCTTGTCTGCTTCAACCGTAAAGTGAATGCGATAGTTATGGCCGTGCAGGTGAGCGCATTTAGATTCGTGCCCGAACACACGGTGTCCGGTAGAAATATCATGGTAGCGCGTTGCGGATGTGGTCATCGTTTGCCCTCAAAAAGGTTTCTGATATACAGATAAAAGTTTAAAGGGATTACACAACTCCATATTGGGAGTCGCGGTACAACACTCTAGGTGAACACCCAGAATTTACAACAAGAGCCACAGGTCAGGATTGAACTGACGACCGCCCGATTACAAATCGGGTGCTCTGCCGCTGAGCTACTGTGGCAACACATTACTTCCTTATATTGGCTCGGCGGGAGTTGAACCCGCGACCCTCGGCTTATAAGGCCGATGCTCTAACCACCTGAGCTACGAGCCGTCATTACTTATGCGACCAGTCGGACTTGAACCGACAACTTACTGGTTAAAAGCCAGCTACTCTACCAATTGAGTTATGGTCGCGTGAATGCTCCGAGTCGGACTCGAACCGACAAGCTTTTGGCGAGGGATTTTAAGTCCCTTATGTTTACCGATTTCATCATCGGAGCGTTACATACCTTCTGTTTTCAACCAACATATGTAATATACATTGATGTACTTCCGTTGTCAAGTGCGCCAGAAGGGACTTGAACCCCTAAGATTTTCATCGCTTGCTCCTAAGGCAAGTGCGTCTGCCAATTCCGCCACTAGCGCGTATTTCAATTATCAAACAGCAACGGACAGGGTGAGATTCGAACTCACGGTGGACTTACGCCCACGCTAGTTTTCAAGACTAGAGCCTTAAACCGCTCGGCCACCTGTCCCTCATGCTCCCGGTGAGACTCGAACTCACAATCCCGTAAGGGAAGCAGTTTTTGAGACTGCCGTGTATACCATTCCACCACAAGAGCAACATGGGTAATGAGGGACTCGAACCCCCGACAACTCGGATGTAAACCGAGGACTCTAACCAACTGAGCTAATTACCCAATGGAGGCGGTGGGAATCGAACCCACAAGTGTGCCTTGCAAAGGCACCAGTTTCCCGTTAGCTTACGCCCCCGACGGCAGTTGTTCGGTAATCCCGAACAACTCATTCAAAATTGCCCCACTACGACTCGAACGTAGATTCACGGCTCCAAAGGCCGCTGTCCTGCCATTGGACGATAGGGCATTAAAACATAGCGCCAATGGGAATCGAACCCATCTTACCTGAGTGAAAGTCAAGCGTCCTAACCGATAGACGATGGCGCCAAGTAAGTTGTCAATCAACCTTATACTTAAATTTAACACATCACGCACCAAAGGTCAACTGCCGGGTAAGTGCTTATAAATCAACGACTTACAACTTCTTGAGCTTCTTCTTGGTAGGGGTATTATCAGGAACGGAGATGGGAGCGCCCAACTTCGTTAATACTTCACGCATATTGGGATATATTACCAATAATGTTTGGTCTTTGATATGAGTTAAAATATTTGCCTCTTTCCAATGCAACCCTTCGATGATGCCCAACCAAATACCTTCTCGCTTCACACCAGGTATATCTTTATATGACCCATCAGACAGATAATTCTTCAAACGTCGAAGCTCTTGCCTTACGGTTGTCAATGATGTGCCATTGGGAACATCTGTTTTCGGTTTATACGTGGATGGTACACCTTCAGGGAGGCCACACAGCTTTTCCTTTTCTGTTACTGCCATACGCATCAATGTAGCAAAGGTTGCATCCATTTGCGCCACTTGCTTTGTTCGTGTTACTTGTTCGTCCAACGTTTTTGCTTCGCTAATCCAATCAAGCTTTTCATCTATCTGGAGATTCGCCGTAAGATTTGTCATAGTAAACTCCTTTTATTTTAATATAGTTTTGAACCATGGTAGTTTCTTAGCGTTGGGTACTTCGACTGCGTCAGAAACCTTTGAGGCTTTGGGTGCTTTCAGACTCTTATGTGTCTTAGGCGGCTTAGGTGCCTTCTTAACATTCTTCTTTTTAGATGGGTTGGCAGAAACTGGTAGTGTTTCAACCGTAGGAGCAACAGTATCTTCTTTTAAAGGAACTGGAATCAACATTCCAAATTGTGTTAATACTTCACGCATATTCGGATATATTACCAATAATGTTTGGTCTTTGATATGAGTTAAAATATTTCTTTCTCTCGAATGCAGCCCGTCAACAATGTTCTCCCAAATTTCTTCGCGTCTTACAGAAGTAGTTTCTGCATATGAACCACCTGAAACAAACTTGGACAATCTTCGATATTCTTGTCTAACCGTAGTCAACGGTGTGTCATCGGGAATAGGAGTAGGATTGTAGTTAGCAGTCATTCCGTTAGCGAAAGTGCGCGCGAACTCACGCGAATCAGCAATATTACACAGTTTTTCTGTTTCTATTACTGCCATGCGCATTAAAGGAAGAAATGTAGCGTCCAATTCTGCCACTTGTTTCGTTCGTGTCACCTGTTCGTCCAACGTTGGTGCTTGGCTAATCCAATCAAGCTTTTCATCTATCTGGTGATTCACCGTAAGATTTGTCATATTAAAACTCCGTTACGTGTTCAATAAGGTTTTTCATTTTGTGGGCAATAAAATAATTCAAGAGTTGCGATTTATCACGCACATTTTTCTGGGATGTATAGTTATTTATAATTGAATTTGTGATGTCATGAGGAATTTTGTGAAGGTCAATCAATTGTGAGTTACGCTTGATATTATTGGCATAGGGCGTTGAATCCCAATGGTCAATGCTCAAGTCCTTCCATAGGTCCAAATCCTTTTTTCTAATGGGAGTCTGTCGCCCACCAGCAACAAACACATCATCGGGAGACATGAAGTTGGGGACACCGTCACCCTTGTCTCCTGATAGAATATGTTCCATTAGAACGCGGTCAATGCTCTCACTAGCTTTAATCCATTTCTTATGAACAGGACTATACTGCTTTACATTATCAAAGCGTTGGAGCTGAATGAAATCATGGTCACCAGATAAGATGAGCACGGGTTGGGGACCTTCCTCTAATCCTTGCTGTACCAAATCATGGGTCTGCGACCAAATCACCAATCCTGCAATCACATCGTCCGCTTCGGCTGTATCAACTTCAATGAGGGGATATGGGAAGTGTTCTGCCAATTCCTGCTTCACTTGATTCAATGCTTCAAAGATGGCACTCCAATCAAACCCTGATGTATCTCGCATCTTCTTTCTGTTTGCCTTGTAAAAAGGAAACATTTGCTTGCGCCAATACTTTTTATTATCGCAGGCAATCACTAACTCACCAAACTCCCTGCCATACTTCACCTTGTAACTTCGTATCGCATTAACAATCATGTGGCGAATCAACGGAGTGCTGATTTCTGCATCAGACCGTCCTCGAAGCTCTGCCATCAAAGTGCTAATTGCCAATTGTGAATAATCTAGAATAATCATTTAATCAATCCTCAAAAGAATCAGATTCGCATGTGTTCTACCATTCAAAGCACCACACTTCGCCTTGATGTTATCCATCCAAGTCATTGTCTGATTCTTTCTCAATGCTAGAACCTGCTTCAACTGTTCAGCAGGCTTTCGTAACGTTTTCACGCAGAAGTTCTTATATCCCACAATCTTTGTTCCCTTGATATACATGCTTCCCTTGATTTCCGCTTCATAGTATCCCAGCTTGCGCTTCTTTGTATCATAGACCCAGACCACGTCGGCACCAATGATATCAACTGCCGCGACACTCTTGATATTCAATTCCGTGAACTCAGGCATGAACCGCAACTTGCTTGCCATCTTGCGCTTATCCATTGGGCGCTTCTTGTGAACACGCCCCGCCTTCATCATGGTGTGTTGCTGTGACACAACATCAAGCACCGCCTGAAATGTTGCAATAATCTTTTTCAAATTCTTCTTGCCTACATATGCATACGCCTCTACCAATTGCTCATCATCACCCGAAAAGGCGAGCTGCCATTCGCTAATGTTACGTTCAAGATAATCTTGAACAAGCTTTAGTTGGGGACCTTTAAACCCCTTTGATAGCACATCACCAGACAATACAGCAACATCAGGCATATCATTCTCAAAGGCGTTGTCAATTGCCACATCAAGGTCTGACAACACGCCTGATACTTGAGCGCGAATTCTATCCTGAATTGTGACCGTCTGAACATTCGGCTTGGTTGAAACAGGTCGCACCCTTTTCTTGCTCAATGTTGCGACATAATCAATGATTTGCTGTCTATGACTGATGGACAATGGGAATCCCTGCATGTTTATCCGTGCCAACTTACAAATAACCATAGCATTAACATCGGAATTAGATACATTCTTCCAATTGGCAATATCTGATTTTGTACCATGTTCCTTCAGCCATTCTTCCAAATACTTGTAGCAATTCTTTTCAGTTGCCACGTAATTGTGCCAATTGAGTCCACGCAGAATCTGAACATTGTAATTCGCAGCAGTGATTTCTATGTCATGCCAAACCGGCTCATCTCCGAAAATGGGAGCGTCCGATACAGGCACATGGACTGTATGGAGATTAACCATTATCATTCACCTCAATGTGTGTGATGGCATCATACCGAAATGAACGCCATGCCTGAGCATCAATGTCCCAGACCGGACATACTGCATCATTCTTTTTCTTCGGTGCCTTTTCCTCATTCACATCACTACTCGGAACAATACTTGATTGAAGCGTACAATTCATAACCCGAGCTGTACCATCTTTCTTCGTGAATGTGACTTGTAGGCCGCTGCGTTGAAGCAAGGGCACCAACGTTTTTGCATCATAATTCATACTGCCTCCGTGTTTTTAGAGTATACTTAAAGATAACTCCATACACACAAAAGGTCAAGTGAGGGCTAAGTCGTTATAAATCAATCACTTAGGGCGTTTCACCATCTTGAACCAGGCTCCAGGATTCCAATCCTCTTTCATGGGAGTGGATTTTTCATCGCCGAAATCCAATCTGATTTTCGATTTATTGCGGGGTTGAATGTTTTCAGTGGAATTTGGAGTTGGTGTGCTAGTCACAGTGTTTTTAGGAGCATTTTTCGCAGAAATATTAGCAGCAATTACTAAAAGAATAGCCAAGGGGTCAAAAACAAATATAAGCATCAATATGAGTACACGCACTGCTTTATCAATTGTTTCTAGATTATCAGATGCATATACCAATTGTGCAAAATATTTAATAGGACCCACTTCTGTTTCCAACTTTCGTTGGTCTTTGTTTAATATTGATTTTTGTTTTTGTAAATCAACAATATGACTATTGCTTGTAAGAATATCTTTTGTTAATGCGGCACGCTCCATTCTTTGTGAGGAGCGAACAGCAAGCGCACGTTCTGTTGTTTTCTCATTGCCTACCAAGTTATTTACTGCGGCATCCATTTGTTGTAACGCAGCGCGTGACGAGAGAATGTTTTGCTTGTCAATTGTAATTTGTTCATCTAACAATGCAACTTGCTCTGACCCCGCATTCAATCCCTGGGTGCCCTCGACATGAGCGCGTGTTAAATACCCAAAGATGCCAATACTTGTAATAAGACTAAGGATGGTCACGGCACTAAAGAAATATGCCTTCATGAGCTTATTTGATGATTCCCATGATTGATATAACCATGAGGCAGCAACAAGCTTTCCTATTTCCAAGGCAGTTCCCATTAATCCTACTGCTACAGAAGCACCAGGAAATATAGCAATCAATCCCGCAATGGAAAACCATGCAGCAACTGAGCTAATGAATAAAGCAGATAACAGCGTAAGTAATATCATAGTTTTAAATGTTTGCGGTGAACTTTGCACATGATCCAATCATTGTAAAATTCAGTGGGACGTTCTAACACACTATGCTCAAATTGAATCTTGGCCTCAAAATAACTACATTGCCCTTTAGTGGTACACAAACGCAAAATTTCACGTCGGAAAGAAGATGTTCCATAGGTAACAATATCGTCATGAAGCCCTTTGTTGCTTCCGTAGTATCCTCGCCAATCAGATTCCACCCGAAATCGTTTGCTCTTTCCTTTAACAGATTTTCGTTTGGCGAATGTAAATAGTTTTTTTCCAATGTATTGTTTTCCTGTTTGAGTATTAGTGATTTTATACACGAACCCAATGATATTGTCAGGAACATCTGTAAATTCAACATCTTCATAAAGCCACATAATCTAATCCTATTAAAAGGTACTAGACTATTTATTCGTCCTCACCCTCGTCAAAATGATATGTTTCTTCATCATCCAACTCCTCGCCGCAAAATGGGCAATGAGTTACCATGTAATGCGTTTCATCCATATTATGACGAAGCACGAACTCTGCTTCACATTCTAAACATACAAATAGTTTATGCATCAGTCTCCACTTGTAATTTTGGGACATCTTTTCTTTCTGCCACGATATAATAATAGTAGGAAGCTGAATGGGAACCAACCACTGACACGCCAGATGCATCTATATTGTTTACATATAATTGTTGATTTGGGGTTGTTGCTGTGAGTTGCACGGTAATGGTATCCCAATCCACAAGGTCTGCCCAATACTCTGGAAACACAATTCTCCCATCAGTTGTTTTCCCTCGGACATATACACCCAATTCAGGTCCTTCGAGACTCCCGTGTCTCAACCGTTTATTTTCTTTGCCCGGCGATGGATGAGGAATATCAAACAACTTGTATGGTGCCGATAGTGAACTGAACGTTCCAAGAGGCGATACAACCGACACCGCAGCATTTAACGTCCCTGCTATCGTTGCATTTGCTGTTCCAACAATGTTAACTTTCACGGTTAACGCAGAATCGTCAAGACTTAACACACCCCCAACATCGTCACTATCAATATATTTTGTCATGAATGAAACTCCTTAATAGTAATGTTGTTGTCATGGTCAATAAGAATGGCAGTTAAATTTTCCACCCAATCACCAGAATTCAAATAATGCACGCCGGAGATTTGTCTGTCAGAAGGTTGATGAATGTGTCCACATATCACTCCATCACACTGATGCTTTGCTGCCAACTTCACAGCGCTGACTTCAAAATCTGTGATGTAGTTGACTGCCGCCTTGACACCTTTCTTAATATCCTTTGAGATGGAATAATATGATAACCCTCTCCACTTTCTCCATCTATTATACAGGGTGTTGAGTTTCAACGCCATGTCATATCCCACGGCACCTATCTTTGCCACCCATTTCCACTTGGTAATAAACACATCAAGAATATCACCGTGAAAAATAAAATACTTTTTACCCGGTCCTAAATCTAAAATGTAATATTCTTCTATTTGTAATTTGCCTAGATGCATGTGCATGAAGTCATGTAAAAACTCATCATGATTTCCCCGAAGCCATACGACAGGAACTTTACGAGAAATATCCAAGACTTTTGAAATAACTTTCATGTGTTTATTTCTCCACTGAACCCCCCGTGCCAACGCCCACCCATCGACGAAATCACCATTGATGATGAGAATGTCCGTGTGATGGGCATTCAGAAATTCTAAAAATTCTGCCGCCTTGCTATCATCAGTCCCCAAATGGACATCGGATACAATAATAGCTTTATACTGTAGCATAGTTATTTCCAGTAGTCAACGTTTGCCTTTTTAAAATGGGATAAGTTGTGTCGATTAAAGAAATTTCCAATCATAAACCACATCATACCAAAATACCCCACTTTGATAAACCGGCGGTCATCTTGCCCAACATAATGGCTGCAAATTTTAAATTTGTTCGGTGCATACTGCTTACTTAAAATATAATCTTCTGATGTGTCATATTTATCAGGGAATCCTCCCAACGCTTCAAACATACTGCGGCGAGTCAAGAAAAATGCACCAATGGCAAACGGGGTGTACTTTGTCATAATATGATTGATGACATTAAATGCCGAGAAATAGAATGATGCTCTCCAATCTGTTCCATAGTTTTTAATATCCAGTGTGACCAAATCTAAATTTTCATGATGAATGCATTGTACCGCATCATATATGGCCGTTGGCGAAAAGAACCGAACATC
>Ga0114969_10003897_pt1 | contig 11903 bp, 14 predicted proteins | sample M_130807_MF_Meta_FD_87316 | JGI IMG/M metagenome (GOLD analysis project Ga0114969, IMG submission 87316) | Freshwater microbial communities from Lake Montjoie, Canada to study carbon cycling - M_130807_MF_MetaG | ecosystem: Environmental > Aquatic > Freshwater > Lake | place: Lake Montjoie...
CGCATGAATGACGAGTCCCCTCTCAAGCTCGCCCGGTAGATGCCATCCTTCATGGCACTTCGACTTTCTCCGCGAACCGCGCGCTCGGTGGCATTGGCCGCTACGCCCAGCCCGCGAAGGTGACTCGCGAACTGCGACCGCCAGTGACGCAGGGTGGCCTTCTTGATGTTGAGCCGCACTCCCTGCTCGCTCACCGCCTTGAGAACCAAATGCACGTGCGGATGAGGCTCGTCCGTATGCAGAACCATCGCGTACCGATGCTGTCCATAGAACTCCTCGCGCGCGAAGTTGCGTACCGCCGAGAGCACCTTCTGTGGCGGCGTGCCCGGTGGCATTGAGAACATGAGTTTATGGACCAGCTTCGGGGGAGTCCGTTTGCTCGCCGCGGTGAGACTCCCTTGCCGTCTCACGTCATCAACGTCGAGATCCCAGTCCTCCAGCAACGCATCTGCGACGCGTCCCTGCAGCCGCTCTCCGTCGTCGCCCTCCAGTTCCAGACTCCCCCGCCGACCAATGTAGTTGATGTGCTTGCCGACCGCCTTCAGGTCGTTACTGCTCCGGGGCAGCACCTTTACGACCGCCTCGGGAGTGCGGTTGACGGTCAGGCGGATCTGCTCAATCTGAGACGGCGTCAGCCGGTCTGCCGCCCGCGGCCCGCCCCGCGCGTAGCTCGCGATGTTCAGGAGCGGCTCCTCCTTGGGGAGCCTAAACGCCTTCGCCATGCCCGCTCTCCCAGCTCGTGACGTTTGCCTTCAACAGCCCCTTCGTGTTGTCGCGCAGCGCCTCACAGACCTTGAGCATCGCCCGGAACTCCTCGCGTGCTGATCCGGGAAGTCGCCCTCCTTCATTGGCTGCCTTCGCAATCTGGTTGAGGTTTCGGCCGATCGCTGCCAGCTCGCCGATGCTGCGTCGGAGCGCCAGCAGTTCGTCTTTCGGCAGCGGTGCCAACCGGCGCAGGTGGCTCCGGGTGAGGACCGCCACATAGGTCGCCGGGCGCATCCCGCGAGCCTCCGATCGCGCGTCCAGTAGCAGGCGATCCTCGGTCCGCAGCCGGATCAGGATTGGGCGCTCGCAGGGTCCGCATCGGTATCCGCCATCTCGCTGCGCCGCCTCGCCGCGCCGCGGCGCAAGCTGAGTCGTACCCTGCCCGCGAGCCGCGCGTATCTCCCGGGCGAGCAGGCGTTTCAGCCAGGCCGACTCGGTCAACATCTCACGCGCAGCCGCCTCCGCGATCTCTCGCTTCGTTTCCGCAGTCACACGCGCCTTGACGACTTCCGTACAACTCATGGGTCACAATGTGTCCCAACGCTAAGCCGCAGGCTATCCTGCATTCCTACCCAAAACGCGCCACTACCCCGCAAACGCCCAATCTCGCGCGCGCACTCTCTGCTGTGCGCCCGAAGAGTCCAGAGCCCGCATCAACGTCATCCCCTCACGCAGTGAACCCAAAAAGGGGGAAGGAAGCGCCATTCGACGCCTCCTTCCCCAGATCGCACATCACGCCTCCAGCAGCTCCGTGGCCATCTCCCACAGCCGGCTGTTGAGCCGCACGTCCTCCCGGATGGAGGTCAGCCGTCGCATTCGGGTGAGCCGACCGGTCGGCGAACGCCTCGGCTGGCCACCCTTCAGCACGTTCTCCTGAACGCGGTTGAGGACACTCCAGAGGTCATCCCCCGAGTCCTCGGTGCGGCGGCTGTTGAGCAGCTGTGAAGGCTGCATTCCGGGGTCCGGAGTCATCGGAAACCGCTCCGACAAAGCACGTCCGGCAAAGCGCAGCTGCTCGCCGGTGTCGAGCCGACGCACCTCCATCCTCTCCACCTGCCGGGCCAGTTCCGAGAACCGCTCTGCCGCCTCCAGCGCGCCCTTCACCACCGCCTCCACGATGTTGCCCCGATGCGGAACGCAGTACGCCGGGAACGCTCCCTTGGACACGATCAGGCCGTTGGTACATACCAGCCGGTAGAGCCCGAGCCGCAGCTGGTAGCCGCTGTTGCCATCGTGGCTGTTCAGGAAGACAAGCTCCGGGATGGCGTCCCGAAGCTGGATCTTCTCCACCTGCCGACGGAGTCGAAGCACGTGCCGAGCGTGCAGCGGGCTGCCCTTCCGGCTGTGGCTCTGCCGGGCATCCACCGGCATGAACCCGGCCTGCATCAGCCCGTCCAGAATGCGGTCCGTCGGAATGAACGTGTAGCGGGGGCTCAACTTCTCGTGGGCCGCCGGAGCGAATGCCGCCGGCACCCTTTCGTGCAGTGCCTCGAGGGTGAGCGCACGCGTGTGCGCATTGCCGTGGCTCGGAAGTTCAACGAGGGAATGAATGCTCATGATGGGGTCCTTTCAGGATGTCTTGGGCGGGATTGCCCGCGCCTGTCGCATCACGCCGCGCGCAGCGGTCAAGGATCGAAGACCGCCGCCAGGCGGCGAACGCGTCCCCGCGTTCGTCCTTGACGGCGAGCACGACGTGATACGCTGAAGCGATACAGGTATCCCGCCCTCTTCTCTTAATTCCGGCTCCCCGGGGCGGTTGGCATGGCGATACGCGGCGCCGAAGCGCCGCGCACCGCCAGGTTGCGACTACATCAGGCCGCGCGAAGCGAAGCTCAACGTGTCGCTGCCAGCCACGATCACATGATCAAGCACCCGGATATCCACCAGCGCCAACGCGTCACGCAGTCGCTGCGTGATCAACTGGTCGGCCTGGCTAGGCTCACAGACACCACTCGGATGATTGTGCGCAAGGATCACCGCCGCGGCGTTCAGCCGTAGTGCCTCGCGCACCACCTCCCGCGGGTGCACGCTCGCCCCGTCGATGGTGCCCCGGAACATCTCCTGGTACTCGATCAGCCGATGCCGGTTGTCGAGAAACAGCACCGTGAACACCTCGTGCCCGAGATCCGCGAGCCGGTGCGTCAGGTAGCGATGCGTTGCGCTCGGCGAGTCGATCACGACCCCGCGCCGGAACCGGCGACTGAGGATGCGACCGGCGACCAACATCACCTCCTCGGGAGTGGCTTCGCGATAGCCGGACGTGGCATCGGCGTCTAGTGCAAACAGTGTCGTGGACATGGCGTTCTCCGAATGGCTTTCGGGCGGGATGGCCCGCGGCCTTCGGATCACGTCGCGCGCAGCGGTCAAGGATCGCAGACCGCCGCCAGGCGGCGAACGCGTCCTCGCGTTCGTCCTTGACGGCGAGCACGACGTGATAGGCTGAAGCGGTTCAGGTCATCCCGCCGTCCTCATTCCTTTTCTTGGTTCGGAGTGGTCTGTTCTGGATCTATGAAACGTCTTTCTCGCATCGAAGTCGGCGGAGCATGGACCCGCTCCGAAATCGCGGCACTCGCGAAGCGCGAACCGAGACTAAGGATTGCCACTCCGAAGGAGCCGGCACCAACGAAGCGTGCCGCAAGGACATCGAAGTCCAATATCAGGACACCGAGGCGCCCGCGATAGACGCGCAATGGGAACCGGGCGCCGACCGAAGTCAGCGCCCGGCGCCACGTCCTAGCGATGGCCCCCATTTGCTTCCGCGGCAGACTCCGCTGGCAGCACATACCCACGGCTCATCCAGGACTCCGGCCGAATGCGTGAGAGCCAATCCGTCACGCTGGGAACGATTCCGCCACAGTCCTCCTTGATGTGCTGCTCGGCGACGTACCGCGTAGGCACATCTATTCCGTCGCTATTGCGGATCGTGCGACCGAATACTCGCTCGGCCTCGAACACGCCCTGCGAATGATGCCGGAGCGCCCGGTGCCGGAAATCGCAAAACGTCTCCTTTGTGGCATCCAGCCACTCGTGGAGGGCCCGATAGTCCTCGGGCACCCCGCCGAACCGACGCGCTGACGACTCGGCATGGAAGATGGGATGGGTCATACGCCCTCCTGCTCAGTCGTTTCGTAGTCGGTGAACCGGGCGTGATGCGTGTGCAAGAGCCCGCCGCAAGCGACGTCCCAGCGGAATTCTCCGAACGCGCCATCCTCATTCTCCCAGCCCGGGTGGCGTGCCTCCAGAAGGTCATAGAACAGCGCTTCGATCTGCTGCACTGTCAGGCTCACGTGTCCCTTCGGGAAGGGCACTTCCCTGGACTTGTCGAAGAACGCCATGGACTCGATCTGGCCGGAGTCACCGACGCCGTCGTAGTTCACCTCGACGCACACGATTCCAACGGCACTCAGCTCCTTCGCGAGCAAGGGAAGTTGCTGCCGCACGTTGTCCAGGCCCTGCTGGTAGTAGCGCTGCAATGGATCACTCGAGCTGACCGGCGCGACCTCGAGAGCCGCATTGGATGGATTGAACATGATTGTCTCCGAGTGGATTTCGGGCGGGTTTGCCCGCGCGGCAACGCGCACACCGCAGCGCAGCCGTCAGGGCCGCGCGAAGCGCGCTCGCGAGCACGGGCCGCTAGGCCCGCGCGCAGGCCTTGACGGCGAGAACGGTGTGCCACACTGAAAGCTCTACAAACCCGCCTCTTGTCTAAAGACCGACAAGCACACGCGACGGACGGGTACTAGTGGACGTCGTTCTCCTCGAACAGCACCGTCACGACGGCCTGGTAGAGTGCTGCCAGCTTGATCGCGTCGTTCAGGACGTCCACGGGATCGCGATCCAGTGCGCTCTTGAGAGCGTCTTTCAGCCATCTCGAGCTGGCGGGGTCGTGGAGGATCTCATTGACCAGGGAGATCGGCACGTTCATGCACTACCTCGTCGGGGCATCACGTCCCTTGCTACGCTGGGCCTCGGAACTCTGCGAGGTGCGGTTTGCCGAGCGTGCCGGAGTATTCAGGCGGACACTCGGCAGCGGCTCGCCACGATGAATGGAGCGCGCCATTGCCTCGCGCACCAGGTTGAGGAACCGCTCCCGATCCCGTGGATCGGCGATGCGCCGCTCAGCGAGATCCTTCGCGCCCTGCAGTGAGATGAACGTGGAGGCCAGTTCAGGGTGCGTCCGAACCGTCTCGCGCAAGTCCGCCTGTTCGTCCCGGACACGCTGGGCCAGTCTTGAGCGTTCGGCAAAGAACTGGACTTTCTCCACGACCCAGCGCTGCCGGTGGGCCAGTTGTTCACTCTGCCGCACCACCCGTCCCTCGGCATCCCTTTCCTTCGCAACGATTGTCACCGCATCGCGCCCCGAACGGCGCGCCCCCACCTGGTCTCCTCGCTCTGGCTGGGTCGCTGAATTCGACAGCGCCCGCTCCAGGTCTTTGCCCCAAAGCATCTTCTCGCCGCGACGTGTCAGGAGCTTGACGAAGTAGGATTCCGACTCCCCGCTCCGGAACTGGTAAGGCGCCCTCCCGAAATCCTGCAGCCGACCGATGACCAGATCCTGGCCACGCCGCCGACTGGGATCATTCGGACGCGGGCGAACGCGATCGCTGGCCTGCGGAGTTGGAGCTTCGCTCGGCGAACCGGTCGTCTGGGCAGTTCGGCTGGTGTTCATGCGCATCACTCCCTGGCTCGTTCGAGCTTGCGTGGCGGTGTCGTCTTCGCGCGCTCCGGTGTGGCAGTTGCCACGCGCGGTGCAGCGGGCTTCTGCACGTCGGGCTTCCTCAGCCTCTGTGCCACCTGCTCCACGAAGCGCTTCTGGTCCTCGGGATCGCGGATCTTCTGCCTGGCAAAGGCTTCGGCAGCTTTCAGCTGCGCTTCGGTGGACAGCGGACGTGCCCCACCAGTGTCCGCCGTTGATCTGGTGGAGGCACTGGCGAAATGCTCGCTCTTTTCCACGATCCACTGGTTGCGGTGGGTATCCAGCGGCTTCTGCCCAATAACCCGTCCGTCGCCGTCCCGTTCATTCGCATTGACCACTACGGGCTCATGGCCGCGCCGGCGGACGCCGATCTCATCCCCAAGCTGCGGCCGGGTTTGCGCTTCACGGAACGCCCGTTCCAGGTCCACGCCCCACACCGTCCGCTCCCCGCGCCCGGTGTCGATTTTCAGGTAGTAGGACATGGATTCATGCGGATCGTGCTTGTAGGTCGCACGGCCATAATCGATCAGCCGGCCGACCAGGAGCCGGTCCTCGTCCGTCTTGGCCTTGCTAGCGACCGGCTGCTCCGGCGACGCGCTACGCTTCTCCCCTCGCCGCTCGATGGACTTGGCAAGGCTCTCGCGCTCGAACAGAGTCGGCTTGTAGCCGCGGACAATCAGATTCGCAGCCGATGCAGCGAACCACGCCTCGCGCCGGAAGCGCTCTGTCCCGCTCACCGTGATATTGCTCCACCCGCGCGCCTGGGCGATCTGAACGAGGCTCTGGACGACAACCGTATTCTCGCTCGCGGTTGTCAATCGACGCCCGCGGTCGGTGAACGCCCGTGTGCCATCCGGAAAATAGTACTTCGCCCCGACCTGCACGAACCGCTTACGGACCCCTTCCGGCACGGCGTCCGATTCCGGTTTGGACGGCGACCCAGTACCAAGCCGCGGCGCCAACGCCTCGGTAGCCGCCTGAGCCAGAGGAGAGAGTGGCGATTCGCGGAGCTTGCGCGGCGCCTTGGCCGCGGCCAACACCGCATCCATCGCGCTCTGCTCAATTTCACGCGGCGTACTGGGGCGCAGGAAATTCTCGGGCGTCGCCGACTTGGCCTTGCGCGCCGTCGGCTTTTCCCGATGCTTCGGCTCAGGTGCTGCCGCTTTCGTACGCGACGCACGTACGGAATTGCGCGCCTTCACCGGCTCAGAGCCTGGCGCCGCTTTCCCTGTGGCTGGGGTCTTCGCCTTCCTGCTGCGACTGGCCATGGCAATGCCTATTGCTGCTGGAACGAGGCCACGTACTGGTCAGCGAGGCGTGAGATGTCATCATCGCTCAGGCGTTCCTTGTCCGGTACCTCCAGCGCGCTGAAGTCCACCGCCAGATCCTCAAAGCGGATGGCCTCGATCTGCTCTATGTCCTCGATGGTCGCCTCGCGCGTGGGCACTTCGATGTGCTGGACAGCTTCCTCAGGTGGTGGCGTCCCATGACCCATTTTCTCGCCGGAGGTCTGCAAGGTTGGCGACAGGTGCAGTTCCGGGGTGCTCTTGCGCCCCACTGACGGTCTCGGCATGGCTGGCGGCGGCAGGAGTCGTGGCGTAAACCGTCTGTCCTGAAAGTAGCGGATCTTCCTGCACCGTATCGGCGGCAGGCCTTCGTAGAAGATGATCGCCTCCTCCGTGCCCAGCGCCTTCACCTCCTGGGGCAGCAGCAGTGGCCGCTTCTGCTCGCTGATGTTCACGCTCCCTGCGCGACGCTTGGCGTCGCCGAAGTCCATCAGCGGCCTCGATCGCGACTTGACCTGCACCGTGGTGTTGCCGAGCTCGTCAGAGATCTCCCGGGCATCGGCAAAGTCCTTGGGCGCGAAAACGATCCGTGCGCCCAGGCTCTTGACCATGATCTCGGCCCCGTTCGGACCGTAGACCTCCCGCAGCTGCGCCGGCGTCTGGATCACCAGCAGTACACGCACGTTGTAGCCGGGAAGATAGGAGATGGACTCGGCAATGATCGGAATGCGCCCCAGAGCCGTGAATTCATCGAGCAGCATCAGAACCTGGAACTTGAACGCTGGCTCGTGTTCCGGGAGCTTTCGGGTCTGCAGTCCGATCGCCTGCTGGAAGAACAACGCCAGCACGGGCCGGAGCCGGTGCAGATCATCCGGGTTCACGCCCACATAGATCGACATCGGGCGGGAGCGGAGATCCCGAAGATCAAAGTCATTCTCCGACGTTGCCCGGTCCAGGATCGGGTTCAACCACAGGTCGAGCCGCGAGGTGAAGGTCTTGCGGATGCTGGATGCCGTGACCGGCGCGAGATCGATCACGTCGTACAGCGCCCGCACGCATTGCGACGACAACGGATACCGGCCCTTCTGCCGACCCTCGATCACGCGCTTCCAGTGCTCCCCGAACCCCTCGTTGTCCGAGGCCATGCCCTGACGCAGGACCTCGCCGATGGTCTTTGGGAGTGACGGGGTCTCGAACAGGTACAGCGCGATCCCCAGAAACAGCGATCGGGCACTGGCTGTCCAGAACGGGTCCACGTTCGGCGGATCGGGGTAGAGCATCTCGGCAATTCGCTGCAGATCGTTGACGCGGCGCGTCGGTTCCTCCGACACATAGAAGAACGGGTTCCAGCGCGCGGTCTTCCCGTCCTCCGAGAAGGGATCGAACAGGAAGCAGTCCTGGCCCGAGCGCGCACGGAAACCGGCCGTCAGCGTCCAGTTCTCGCGCTTGATGTCGACGCAAATGACCGAGTCGGGCCAGTTGAGGAGGTTGGGGATGACAATGCCCGTACCCTTGCCGGCGCGCGGCGGGGCGGCCAGCAGTGCGCCCTGCTGGCCGGGGAGCATCAGGCAGCGACCGCCGAGTTGCCCGAGGATCACGCCCCTCTGCCCCAGGAGTCCCGCGGACCAAATCTCCTGACGGGTGGCAAAGCGTGCCTCGCCATGCAACGGGCGCGCCCTCGGCCACAGTACCGCCGCTCCGCACGCCAGCACGACCGCGGCACCGATCCCGGAGCACACCCAGAGGCGATGCCGAATCTGCTCATCGTCCCCGTAGAAGTAGCTGTAGCGCACGATAGTCAGCGGCGTCGCGGATCGCACGTTCCCGTGGTATGACCACAGCAGCAGGAACCCCGCCAGGTACTGCGCGACCAGTACGCCGGCCAGGACACCTGCGCCGACCTTGGCGAGCAGCATCCAGCGCCCACGATCAGAGCGCATGCTGCACGCCCCGCTTGCGCTCCGGTTCGTACCAGATTTCCTTGATGAACCGCCGGTGCTGCTCGATTCCGAACTGGATCACCACATCGATCAAAGAGTAGAGCAGGTTCTTGATGTCCAGCCGGGAGAGTTCCGCCCCCGCCCGACTCTGCTTGACCAGCAGGACCAGCTGCTCGAACGCGAGTTCTGCGCTCGCGGCATGGACGCTCGTGATCGATCCCGGGTGCCCGGAGTTTACGTTCCGCAGGTAGTCGAATGCTTCATCGGAGCGAAGTTCGGCCAACAGGATTCGGTCAGGCCGCATGCGCAGGCAGGCCTCCAGCAGGTGCCGTGGCGACACGCGAGCCAGGCCCTGATCGTCCTTGCTGAAGAACAGACGGACGTGATTCGGATGCCGGTCAAGCACCAGCTCCTGCGTATCTTCGATCGTGATCAGCCGCTCGGACGCCGGAATCTCCCGGATCAGCGCCTTGATGCATGTCGTCTTGCCCGATCCAGTCGGGCCCGACACCACGATGTTCCGACGTGCGCGCACGGCGGCCTGCAGGAACGCTCCGTAGTCACGCTGCTCGAACAGCCGGCAGAGTTCCGCCTCTGCCGCATCGACGCCCGCAGCAGCGCGACGCGTCGGAGCGAACAGTCCCATTTGCGAGAGCTCACCGATCGACCAGACGCGATCCGAGGGTCGGCGGATCGTGATCGCCACCGACCCCGGCGTCGTGGCTGGCGGGAGCACGATCTGAATGCGCTCCCCGCCCGGAAGCCACGCAGACAGCAGGGGCGATTCCTCGTCCACCCGCTGGCGGGTAGAGTTCGCGACTAGTTTGGCCAACCGCCGGCACCAATCGAAGTTGGCGAACGGTAGGGCATCCTCACGCCACCCCTCTGCTGACTCCACGAACACCGAGCCCGGCCGGTTGATGCACAACTCCGTGATCTCGGGGTTCTCCAGCCACGGGCGAAGTGCCCGGAGCGTCAGCTCCAAGGTCGAGCTGTCCGCGACCACATCACTGGTCACACCCATGTCAGTGGGCCCGCGCAACCGTGCGCAATTCGTATACGGACCGAAAGTCCAGGTCACGGGCCACCAGGATCTGGATGCGATCGCCGTTACGCTTGTTCACGGTTGGCGGAATCGCGATGGTGCTCTTCAGGATCTCGGTCAACACCGACTGGCCGCTCGTGGGGTTGTAGATGACCGCCCCACGATTGCCCGACTGCATGGCCGACTGGACTGCGCCATCAATCACGGACACCAGGATGGCCGCCCCGAACCGCTGCAGGAAGTGACGGTTTACCTCGCCCGGCAACCCGGAGCGTCCGAGTTCATCCGTTCCTGGCGAGGCCAGCGGCACCACGACACCCGTGGGCGTCCGGGCCTCGGTCCACAGCACGAAGATGCGCGCAGACCCCTGCTGCACTTCGCCCCGCGTCTCGCCGACGAGTTTGGTGCCGCGCTCCAGGAGCACCACCTTCCCGTCCGCGCCGAACGTGTCGGTCGCCGTGACGCAGGTGGTAAGGCCCGGCAACGAGCTGTCGATCGCCGTCTCCAGCGTGCAGTCGATGAACGCGCCCTTTGGGAGCAACATCTGCTGACTCGGCAACACACGTGCCCGTACTGCCGGGGCCACCGAGGGCTGCAGAAGCCCGCCTAACGTCGTCGGCTGCGCTACGGCCTCCGCGCTCCCAATCTCCCCCTGGTCCAGCGCCCGATAGGCCGTCGCCGGGGCAGCGACCGCGCCAGCCCCTGCTCCGACAAGGCTCTCTACCGCAGAGAACACCGGTCCTTCCAGCCTTCGATTGCGCCGGCGCCCGGTCGCGGTTTGCGCGTCCGGCGTGTCCGAATAGGTCTCCATGTCGTCCCCACTCGCCGGCGCGTAGCTGACGCGCCGGCCACGCGGCAGCTCGGGCTTCGGTCCGAGCATCGCCTCGGTCATGCTGCCCGACAGACTGGGGTCCGGCGGATCGATGGCGCCGAGCGCCGACAGCGGCATCTCACCCTGTGCCTTGCTCTTCACAGCGCTCTGGGCGGCCTGCTTGGCGGTGGCAGGGCGTGAGAGCGCGCGCGAGTAGTACCAGCCCAGGAAGCCGACGCCGAGCAGCACCATCAGACCCACCGCCAGCAGGTTCGACAGCCGGTACTGGAGCGACAACTTCTGGTTGACCGATGCGATACCCCGGTCCCCTGGGATCACCTCTGCGTCGGGCGTATCCGAAGGCTCGGACTGGCTGGCCTTCTCCGGCGGCTCCTCCGGATCAGGCACGTCTGATTGCCGGCTCACGGCGAATTCCCCTTCCGCTCGCGTTCGACACCGACCGCAAGCGTTCCGGACTCGAGCCGCTCGCCGCCGCCGGAAAACGACTTGTTGACCACGCACCCGTTCAGCTTTCCGCGCCGAAGCACGAATTTGGCTGCCACGCGTTGGATGAGGACGTCCCCGTCCTCAACGCTGAAGTTCAGGAGCGACTCCGATCCATCGGAGTTGGCGAGGAAGATCGCTGGCATCTCTGCCTTGGCGCCGAACGTCAGACGGGTGCGCACCCCGTCATCCGACGCAGCCACCGGGCGCAGCTCCGATGAGCCGCAGTACCAGTAGTCCAGATTCCTAGGCCGCATCGCAATCTCCCGCTCCAGCGCGCGCTTCGCCTCCTCGGGATCGGGTTTGTCACTCTTTTCGACCGGATAGCTGAACTGCACTGCATACATGATCGGATCGATGCGCGGGTCCGGCTTCTTTGCTGTCGCGGAGTAGTCGATCCGATAGGCCCGCTTGTTGGTGTAGATGACGAGGTTCGTTCCAACGCTCGGCGCACGCGGCTTGATGATCAGATGATTCGCGAAGTGACCAAACGTGAGCGCCTCCAGGTCCCCGCCGCCATTGCCCGCGAATGTCTCCCCATCCTCGAAGATCAGCTCGAGCGCATATCCGACATAGCCGTAGAGTCGATACACCTCGTCAGGCCGGTACGCGGCGGTGCGTATCCGCCCATCTGCCAGCCCCCTCTGTGGGGTCGTCTCCGCCAGTGCCAGGCCACAGGCGAGAAGCAACGCCACCGCGGCCACCCCGATCCACTGGTACCGGGCACTCATCGCGCACCCGCCTTGATCGTGAGGGCGGACGCCACCGTCGTGGTCGCCTCGGTCACCACCTCCGGTTCGGCATGGAACTCGATCACCTTGAACGCCAGCGGATTCCAGCGGCGCACCTTGGGATC
>Ga0114969_10003903_pt1 | contig 11899 bp, 10 predicted proteins | sample M_130807_MF_Meta_FD_87316 | JGI IMG/M metagenome (GOLD analysis project Ga0114969, IMG submission 87316) | Freshwater microbial communities from Lake Montjoie, Canada to study carbon cycling - M_130807_MF_MetaG | ecosystem: Environmental > Aquatic > Freshwater > Lake | place: Lake Montjoie...
AAACGTGCGATGCGTACCGCCGTGGACTTCGGTACGACGATGAAATCGTCTCGCTTGCTGACCGCAGCGTGCGCACCGTCAATGCCTTCAAAAATATACTTGGCACTTTGCCTGCTGGGTGGCGCGTGCCACTGGTCTATCGGCGATCTGGTCGCCGAGTGGAAATCGTCGTGCGACTCGTCGGCGTGCACGCGACCGGTGAACTGGCCGCCATTGTATCCGGTGGTGATCGCCCCGCCGAAAACCGCTCGGAACCCAACCGAGAAAAATCCGAGGAACCTCAAAAGTCTCCTCCAATCCACGGCACCCCTCCCGCTGCCATGCTCCCTGAGTCGCTGCGTGGTCTGTACGAAGAACGTAGCGGTTTTGCAAATCATTACTACAACGCAGTTGAGCGCACACGTGTTGCCGATCAAATCGCAACTCGCGGCATGTTTAAGGATCATGATGGGCCATGGATTTTTACTGGTCGATTAGCGAACGACGAACGGTTTCGAATCGAGCTTTCGAATACTTCGGGGATCATCGACCTGCCCACTGGCACGACAAAAGTTGACGCAACGGGTGATCTTGATGCGAACCTTAGTCCGCCTGGAAGCGGGGGCATGCTGGCGGCGTTGCTCCTCTGGCGTAGATTGCTGCGCGAAGGCCCCGTAACATTGGGTCGCACCACTTACTGGGGCACCATTCCACTTTCGCAAGCGGCTCTCGGCAGACCTGCTCAACCCTTGTTAGCCGATGTTCTGGAAGCATCGGTCGCAGCGGTTGAGTGCCGATTTACAGTCGACCAACAGGGTGGCGTAATGGGGGTTGAACTCTGGCCTTCTTCCGATGCGGATCCCTGCGAAGTGCACTTTATCAAACCGTTCTCTAATGATCTTCCAGAAATGCCCCAGATCATTGAGGTGCGGCACGGCAACGAGCGATTCGGCGTGTTTCATGTGGAGTCAGCTGTTTTGGGAATCATGGATGCTGATACAAAAAACCGTTCCGTTGAAAATACTCTTGATGGTGATCCTAGAGTCGGAAGTGGTGGTGATCTATGACATGGCGGTTTTGGATGAGCCGACTTGCACTCTGGTTCGCCGTTCTGGTCATTTTTGAATCTGCCTCTGCTGCTTCTCCTGAAGAGATGATCGCTGGTGGATCTCGGAAGGTTGTGAAACTCTATGGAGCAGGAGGGCTGCGCGGACTGGAAGCCTACCAGACTGGGATTCTTGTTTCAGCCGAGGGTCATATCGTCACCGTTATGAGCACTGTTCTTGACTCTGATGAAATCGATTGTGTGCTCGATGATGGTAGACGTTACCGGGCAAAGCTCGCGGGGGTGGATCCGCGTCGTGAACTAGCGGTCATCACCATTGCCGGTGAGGATCTGCCATTTTTCGCACTACTGGAATCAGACCGCGTTGCGATCGGAACCAGAATCTTTGCGCTCTCAAATCTATTTGGTGTAGCGGTCGGGGACGAACGAGTCAGCGCGCAGCATGGTGTTGTCTCCGCTGTTGTGCCGCTGGAAGCCCGACGGGGAGCCTATGAGGCTCCCTATCAAGGAGATGTTTACGTCCTCGACTGCACCACGAATAATCCGGGCTCTCCCGGCGGTGCGCTCATCGACTACCGTGGACAACTCATCGGCATGCTAGGCAAAGAACTTCGTTCAACGGCCAGCGGCATTTGGCTTAACTACGCATTACCAATCGATGAGCTAGCCCGCGGCTACCGGGAGATTCTTTCTGGAGAATCGCAGTTTGTGACCACCAATACAATCACTGCCGCTCTGGATCCAGTGTTTCTTGGCATCATACTCGTGCCTGATTTGCTAGACAAAACGCCTCCGTTCGTCGAATCGATCATCCCCAATTCGACCGCTGCGCAGGCTTGTGTACAGCCTGACGATCTGCTGATCGCTGTTGGCGGTAAAGCAGTTGCATCCCGAACCGCCGTACAGGGTGCTCTCGGTAGGCTAGCAGAGGGTGATCCAGTGCTGCTCACGGTTGTACGTCAGGGGAGTATTATTGATTTAGATCTCGGGCCTCTGCAAAAAGAGGAGTCTCGGCAAAAGCTCTTGCCAGCACCATGATATTCACTCGCATCTCTGACCCCGGTATCCCTCAACATCCTTTTATGCACATAGACTTTCGTATCGTTACAGCGGTATTGTTCTGCCCATTATTGGTTGCAGTAGGGGCCGTGGCTGCAGTCCCTGACACTCTGCCGCTCGATGAGGAAATGGCCTTCCGATCTGCTGCCAATCGCGTTGCTGACTCTGTCGTGCGAATTGAAGCTACCGGAGAAACAGCAGAAGGCTTGGGGGCGGCGGTTGAGGCGCGTCCGGGAAGTGGTCCGTCCAGTGGGATCATTGTCGACAGTGATGGCTGGATTCTAACCACAAGCTTTGCCGTGCCGCAGGATGCCAAAGAAGCGATCGTGATCCTATCCAGCGGGACCGTGCAGGGTACTCGCAAAATCGCAAAGATCTTCGGGCGCGATCTCGGACGCGAACTCGTTCTGCTCAAGGTTGAGGCCTCGACTCCCTTACCTGTTCCAGAATGGGTGCCACGCAAGGAACTTGTCGTTGGGCAATGGACAATTGCAGTCGGTCGAGCCTTGAGCAGCACCGCTCCTAGCCTTGCCGTTGGTATTCTTTCCGCCACCAATCGTGCTTGGGGAAAGGCCGTACAGACCGATGCCGCTGTGTCCCCGACCAACTACGGTGGGGCGTTGATTGACATCAAAGGGCGCGTTATCGGCATTCTTGCACCGCTGCCTGCCGATACGGCTGGCATGAATCTAGGCACTGAACTCTACGATTCTGGCATCGGTTTTGCAGTGCCTCTCGAGGATGTGATCCGGGTATTACCGCGTCTTAAAAAAGGCGAACGGCTGACACCGGGAATCCTTGGGATCAGCTATCGCTCCCGCGATCTCTTTACAGCAGAGGCTATTATCGCCACATGCCACGGAGGATCACCGGCGGCTCAAGCTGGATTGCGGGCGGGTGACACCATTATTGCCGCCAATGACTGCCCGGTAACTCGCATCGCCGAGTTACGGCATGTTCTTGCTCCTCATTATGCCGGCGACACACTCGAACTCGTCGTTGATCGCCGTTTGAAAGATGGGGGTGCCCCGAACGATTCGCAGCGTCTGACAAAACGTGTCACGCTTGTTACATCACTTCCCGTTTGGAAACGTGGTGTAATTGGTATCGTTCCGGCCCGCACCGGTAGCGAAGCAACGGCAACCAATCCGCTAACGGTTGCTTGGGTATGGCCCGACCGACCCGCAGCAAAAGCGGGCGTTGTGGCGGGTGATGTGATCGAGTCAATCACCAGTAGTTCTCCCGATACAGATAATAGATCAGACGTGCTGGCAATCGATTCTTCGGCAACGCTTGCGGGCATTATTTCTGGCATGCACATCGGTCAATCACTCGAGATCACTATTTTGCGTGACGGCAAGCGATCAAGCCTGAAGATGGCAACAGCCCCAATGCCCAATGCGGTGCCAGCCGCCGTGCCCACTGTCAGACCGGCAGATCAGATCAATCTAGCCGGTCAGATTGCCGACAAAACGACAGTCTCCAAGCTGGAACTGGCAGAGATTGCTCGACCAGCGCTAGTCGTTTTACCGGCTGAGTCTTCAAAAAATCCGCTCGGTGTGCTCGTCTACTTTGGCGTACCACACAGCGCCACTGAACAGAAAGAGGCGGCGGCGTGGAAAACTGCGGCGGCTCTCTACAATGTGGCGATTGTTCTGCCCGAATCAGGCGACCCACAGCGTTGGAGCCGTGAAGATATCGCCGGAGTTGCTCGATCGCTCAATGCGCTGCGATCGCGGCGATCGATTGATCCAACGCGAGTGGGCGTCGCTGGTCGCGGTGCTGGGGCAGCTTTTGCTTGGGTTGTGGCTGAAGCGTTCGGCCCGTCCGTGCGTGGAGCTGCGCTGCTTGATTCAGCTCTGCCTCGACAGGCGACCGTTGCGCCGACTGAGCCTGGACAAGCGTGCTGGGTGCTGTTTGGATTTTCAACCAAAAAAGATGCTGTAAAAGCTGACGCCGACCGCAAGCGACTGGAATCTGCCGGCTATCCAGTTGGTATTATCGACACTGAAATCGGCACATCCATTCCGACAGATTTGCTTTGTGCTTGGGTGGAAGCTCTCGGCGTGCTCTAAAGTCTAAGAATGGTCGACCCATGCAACGGCAACTCAAGCGGCCGCACTCTGCCGAACACCATTGGCATACTTTTTGCCGATGAGCACCTTGTGGTTGTCGATAAACCGGCCGGCATTCCGAGTGTGCCGGCACGCTCACCAAACGATCCATCAAGCGTGATTACACAACTTACATCTGAGTGGGGCTTCCTAGAAGCCGTCCATCGCCTCGATCGCGACACATCAGGGCTGCTCATTTTGGCCCGCAATCTTCAATCGCGTACCTTTCTCGGAAAGGCATTTGAATCGCGTGCCGTTCACAAGCGCTATCTCAGCGTTGTGCACGGATCGCTGCCCGATACCGAGGGAGTTGTTCATCTGCCACTCGCCGATGATCCTTATCGCCCACCGCGCAAACGAATTGATCCGATCCTTGGGCGTCGGGCCGCCTCGCGCTGGCGGCAGATCGCGCAGAAAACCACCGTTGCTGGCCTGCTCAGCCTGCTGGAACTCGAACCAATCACAGGCCGCTCCCACCAACTGCGGGCACATTTGGCATGGCTCGGAACACCCATCGTAGGCGATCAACTGTATGACAACATCACGCGCACGAGCACAAAACTGAAAGGAGTAGCGACGCGACTGGCACTGCATGCTGCCTGGATTAGCTTTCCACATCCAGCCAACCATTGCCGAATCGAGCTCTCTTGCCAAGTGGCAGCAATCGACCCCTGGACAACATTCAGTGCAGCTGTGCGTGACTGGAACTAACCGTCGATCAAGAACTGAATCGCACAATCCACTGTTGGAGCCTACGTTGTGCCGTTGTCGGCTGTGGCTTGGGTGGGCATCTGCCTGCGCGCACTCAAGCCGGGGCATTTTGCTCCTCAACTCTAAACGTATGGCAACACATCGTTCATGAGTGGCTGGCAAGCGAGCGAATGTTTTCTTTTTATTTGCTTTCAGAACTTCGTGCTTGCAACTCAAACGCAGTTGCCGGTACGATCTGAGCACCTCAGGAGGCGGATCTGTCCGTAGGCAGTCTTGAAGCTCATCATCGCAATTATTCAACCCAATAAATTGGAGAGTGTTAAACAATCGCTTTCCGAGGTTGAGGTCTTTCGTCTAACGGTGCTTGACGTGCAGGGATTCGGCCGGCAGCGTGGCCACGCAGAAACGTATCGCGGCCATGAGATCGCCGTGAATTTACTGCGAAAAGTAGAGCTGCAGATTGCTGTCAACGACGACTTCGTAGAGCCGACCATTGCCGCCATTATTAAGGGTGGACGTTCCGGCGAAAGCGGGGAAATCGGCGACGGAAAAATCTTTGTTCTGCCCATGGAAGAGTGCGTGCGCATTCGCACTAACGAGCGTGGTCGCGAGGCAATCTAAAGGCATACGAACGGCTTAGGGTCCCTATTTCGGCTGAAATATGACCGGTAACTGACCTTGAGCCGATGTGGTATTTTCGGGACTATCCTGCCTCGTACCAGGCGGATCAAGATGACTCATGATGACTCATGGCGGTGCTCTTTCATGGATCGAATGCCTTTTCTCGCTGTGCTTTTTTTAATCATTCTCAGTTCTGAGAAAGTGCATGCGCAGACGCCGCTGCCGCCCATTGTTCACCAACTATATCCATTCGCACCACTACCAGCAGGGGTGATTGTTGGTCCTGCTGGGCCGATGCTGCCCGGCCCACCTCCAACACCAAAAAACTCGGTGGTGATCCCGCCACTTGATGCAGAGCTCGTGTGGTCACAAATGGTTGATGTAGTTGACGATTATTTCAAAGTTCAGACTGAACAACGTGTTGTCTTTTCGAACGGCATTCCCACCGAAGGACTCATCGATACGTATCCGCAGACCGGTGCTACGCTTCTCGAACCGTGGCGAGGCGACTCCGTTGGATTTCGGGAACGTCTCGAGAGCACGCTGCAATCGATTCGCAGATCTGGATCCATGCGACTGTTGCCCGACCCTGCTGGTTGGCGTATTGAGGCTGTAGTGCTTAAGGAACTTGAGAATATGCCTCGTCCAATGCGGGCCACAGCGGGTGGCGCGTCGTTCCGCAACGATGACTCGCTCTACCGTTACGGCACCCCATTGCCCACACTTGGACAACAGGTTGGTGACCAACCGCGACCGGTTTCCAATCCAACTGCCAATATTGGCTGGATTCCACTCGGGCGCGATTCGCTGCTCGAACAAAAAATGTTGGCGAAGGTCTTATCGCAGCTTGGCATTGCACCGATGCCACAAACGGAACCCTATTATCAGCCGCCAGAGGGCGGGAGTGCTCCGTTTACCAGCGCTCCTGCCGGCCCCAGTTTCGGCGTTCCGATTCCCTCCGAGCAACTTCCGTCAAATGCTGTCATCGTGCCTGGACCACCAGTGCCGGTTGAAAATCTACCACCGCCCAGATGAAAGCCCTTCGATCGGCATTCTTTTTAGTTCTCATCGGTGACACAGCCTGCTGATGCCGGTGCGACAACGCGGATGTATTTTGCAAGGACGCCACGGGTAGCCTTGAGCGGCGGGGCTTTCCACTCAGAACGACGCCGATCAAATTCTGCCGCAGAAACTTCGGCGTTAATGCAGGCCGTGTTGGCGTCGATGACAACTATGTCACCGCTTTGCACCAAGGCAATTGGCCCTCCGTCCTGTGCCTCGGGCACTACGTGGCCAACAATAAACCCATGCGATCCTCCAGAAAATCTGCCGTCCGTAACAAGGGCAACATCGGCGCCCAGCCCCGCACCAACGAGTGCTGATGTGGGCGTCAGCATCTCCGGCATACCGGGGCCGCCCTTGGGACCTTCATAGCGAATGATCACAACATCACCGCGATGAATCCCGCCCTGTTCCAAGGCGGCAAGCATGGCCTCTTCGCTATCAAACACCCGGGCCGGGCCACTAAATTGTGAGCCTTCCTTGCCAGTGATTTTTGCCACCGCACTGCCGGGGGCGATATTACCGTGCAGAATTGTGATATGTCCTGTTGGTTTGATCGGACTTTCAACCGGATGGATGACCTTCTGACCAGCAGCGAGCCCTTTATTTGTCGCTAAGTTTTCTGCGAGTGTCTTACCGGTTACGGTCATGCAATCGCCGTTGAGTAGGTTCTTGTCGAGTAAATACTTCATCAAACCGCTTGTGCCACCGATCGTATGCAGATCTTCTTGCACAAATTTACCGCTGGGCTTCAGATCAGCCAGATAAGGCACACGCCGCGATACGGCTTGAAAATCGTTCGGTTCGAGGGACACGTCAACGCTCCGTGCCATTGCAATCAAGTGCAGTACAGCGTTTGTCGACCCACCGAGTACCATGACAATCACCATCGCATTTTCGAAGGCCTGCCGCGTCATAATGTCGCGGGGCTTTAGATCTCGCTCCAGTAAATGCCGCACAGCTGCGCCTGCCCGCAAGCATTCCTCTAACTTGGCCGGGTCTTCGGCAGGAATGGACGCGCTGTTGGGCAGCGACATGCCCAGTGCCTCGATAGCTGCAGCCATGGTATTGGCCGTGTACATGCCTCCACAGGCACCGGCTCCTGGACAAGCGTGCCGCACAATCTCGGCGCGCCGTGTGTCGTCGATACGACCGGAAACATATTCTCCGAAACACTGAAATGCTGAGACAATATCGAGCACGGTGCCGTCGGTCAGGTGGCCGGGCCGAATCGTACCGCCATACACCATGAGCGCTGGTCGATTGAGCCTCCCCATTGCCATCAGACTACCTGGCATATTCTTGTCGCATCCAGGAATCGCCACGAGCGCGTCATACCACTGGGCCTCCATCACCGTTTCAATCGAATCAGCAATGATCTCCCGAGATGGAAGCGAGTAACTCATACCGTCTGTGCCCATTGAAATACCGTCGCTGACCCCAATCGTGTTGAACCGCATTCCCACCATGCCTGCTGCCAACACTCCTTCCCGCACTTTAATCGCTAATTTATCGAGGTGCATGTTGCAGGTGTTGCCCTCATACCACATGCTGGCAATCCCAACTTGCGGCTTATCGAGATCAGCAGGCTGCAATCCCGTTCCCAGTAGCATCGCCTGCGAGGCGCCCTGTGATCGCGGTTGTGTGATGCGAGAACTGTAGCGATTAAGAGAGTGATTAAGAGTAGCCATAATTTCGATTCTAGGGGTTTCTTCGGTAGAGGTTTTTTGCAGAATAGTATCCCCGACAGCAGTTTGAAAGGTGCCGCTTCATGATACGTCCTGAATTCATTTTTCTCGACCTAGGAAACGTGATCGTATCGTTTGACCGCGAACGGTCCATCGAGCAGATGGCGGCAGAAAGCGGCGCGGCGGCAGCCACGATTGCAGAGTTTCTGGAGAGCAGTCAGCAACAGGAATCGCTCGAACGCGGCCACTGCGACTGGCGATCTTTTCACGATCAGTTTTCCCAATATACGCAAACACGATCCGATCCAATTGCTCTGGCGCATGCCGCCAGCGACATGTTTACCTTGCGCATCGACATGTTGCCAGTGATTGCAGGACTTGAGCGGGCCAAGTATCCGATCGGCATCCTTTCAAATACCTGTGACATTCACTGGCGGCACTTGCTCAGAAAGAACTTCGCCCTTCTGCCAGCAAGCTTCCGAGAAATCGTGCTCAGTCATGAAATCGGTCTCCTCAAGCCGGAACGAGCGCTATTCGATTTAGCAGCTATGCGAGCAGGCGTACCGAGCGAAAGAATATTTTTTTGCGATGACATTCCTGCCCATGTTGCCGGTGCTCGAGCAGCCGGTTGGGATGCAGAACTCTTTACGTCGGCCGCAAAGCTTATCGATGACTTCAGTCGTCGCGGTATGAATCTTGGCCTTTGATTCCTTGAAGAGCTTCGCGATTCAACACGGACTTATGTGCCCGCAGAGAGTCACTCGGCTAGCGTTGTCAGACAGCGCATAATCTCGCGCTCTTGGAAATTGCCCTCGAGTGCAACCTGCCCGTCGATTACGAGTACTGGAACCCGTAAGCTGTAGAGCTGCTTGAGTTCGATCGCAGTGTCGATGTCCACGGTGACGGCGGCGGGATGGTGAAACAAGAGCATCTCTTCCGCATTTTCACAGAGATGGCAACCCTTCCGTGAGTAAAGCACAACTTTCATATTTTCGTTAATATAGTCTTGCGTTTATGCTGGATCGAACTGAGAGTTGCAGGATTGTGCCGAACGGCACCTGCAAAAACCTAAAGCTTCTAATAGCCGCAACTATCCTGCTTCCATTACTGTTTTATGAGTGAGCATAGCCAAACGATTGAGGAGTTTCTGCGAACAGTTCGCGCAAGCGGATTAGTAGTAGCTGCCAGCCTCGAGCAGGCAATCGAGCCTTGGAAGGACGCCACAGGCAGCGTTCCCAGCGAATTATTGCAGGAGTTGATCGACAAAAAAATACTCACTCAGTGGCAGATCGATCAGCTTCAAAAGGGGAAGCACAAGGGCTTTATCCTTGGTAAATATAAACTACTACGCCTACTCGGTGCCGGCGGCATGAGCAGTGTTTACCTTGCCGAACACCTCACGCTCCACCAAACAGTTGCCATTAAGGTCCTTCCAGTTAAAAGGGTCGATCAGAGTTCTTATTTAGCCCGCTTTGAACGCGAGGCACAGGCATCTGCCCGGCTCAATCATCCCAACATCGCGCGGGCTTTCGACCTCGACACTTCTGGGTCCATCCACTTTATCGTGATGGAACACGTCGACGGCATTGATCTCCATTTGAAAGTCAAGCACGATGGGCCGCTTGAGGTGCGTGATGCCGCTGATTTTATTCGTCAAGCGGCTCTCGGTTTGCACTACGCACACGAGGAGGGACTGATCCACCGTGACATCAAACCGGCTAATCTCATTCTCGATAAACGTGGCACCATAAAGATTCTTGACCTCGGCTTAGCGCTTGCTGCAAACGATGACGACGACGCCTCTCTCACGCGAGAACATGACGAAAAGGTGCTCGGAACGGCAGACTACCTTGCACCCGAACAGGCCCGCGATAGCCACAAGGCTGACAGACGTTCCGATATCTACTCCCTCGGCTGCACGCTCTATTACTTACTCGTGGGGCAGGCCCCTTTTGCCAAAGGTACGCTCGCGGAGCGTATCAGAGCCCACATGAACCAGCAGCCACCAAATCTCTTGGAAATACGGCCGGATGTTCCGGCGCCGATTGTCGAGCTGTATTTCCGCATGCTGGAGAAGCACTCTGATGCGAGGCAGCAATCGGCCCAAGAGATCGCCGATGCGCTGTCGGCTTGGCTGGCAGCAACCGCAGGGTCGAAGCAGCGACAGCCCGTGAATTCCGCACAGCGTCCGTTGTTACGACGTCCAGTTACGGCTGAGGGTGGCTCAGGCTCAATGGCTCCACATCGTACAACTCCTTTGGGTCCGGTGGTGCGAAGTGGGCCCAGCAGTAGTTCCAGCAGCAGTGTCAAACTCGGGGGCTCTCACTCCCAAGCGAATGCCGTGGGCTCCGACACCAATCTGTCATCATTGTCCTTCACGCCACCACCCTCGAGCGCTGCGCGTTCCACTCAAAAAAGATCCAGCCCCGCTGGCCAAACTTCTGCAAAAGCTTCCGGAAAAGCTTCCGGGAAAGGCGCCGGCACGGCTGGTAGCAATGCCGGTGTGAAAAATCCTTCATCCAATCTGAAAAAGTATGTCCTCGCTCAATTGTCTGCTCACTGGAAACAACTGTCTCATATGCAAATAGGCGGGCTACCTCTTAGCTTTTGGGCGATTGTTTGCATCGGTCTCATTGCAGTTGCTGGGTTGGCGGCCAAGGTTTTCCTCAAATAAATGCTGGCAGGATGGGACGCGGGCCTTTGCAAAACCACTCTCTGTTGCTTTACAGCGTTCGTGGCCTGATCGCCCACTCTCCCGTAGCGAGTGCAGCAAGGCGACTTCGATGCGTGAGATCGTAGTCGAGCGGCGTGAGCGTCACGTTCCCAGCAGCCAACGCCGTCACGTCGCAATCGTGGGGTGAAGGTGGAGGCGGCGGTTCGTTGGTGGCCCAATAGTACGTTCGCCCACGGGGATCGATGCGTCGCTCAAACGCTTCCCCGTAACGGGCTGTGCTCATCTGCACCACTTGCAGTTCTGGCTGGCCGTGGAGAGCTCGCGTCGGGATGTTGATGTTGTAGAGACTGCCTGCCTGAGGCTTGCGGGAAAGGATTTCGGTGATCACATCCAGCGCGATCGAGGCGGCGCGATCAAAGTCTGCGTGCTCGTCGTACTCCAGCGAGACGGCGATGCTTGTGATGCCAAAAAACGCCCCTTCGATCGCGGCAGCGACAGTTCCAGAGTAGAGCACGTTGATGCCGGCGTTGAGACCGCCGTTGATGCCGCTGACCACAAGATCGGGTCGCTGTGGACAAAATTGCGCGATGCCCAGCTTGACTGCATCGGCCGGACTGCCGTCCACGGCCCACCCACGGCGACGGTCACCCTCAAAAATCTCCTTGGCCGTCAGCGGTGTGAGAAACGTGATGGCATGGCCAACGCCGCTCTGTTCAGTGGCCGGAGCCACGACGTTCACTGTGCTGATCCGCTGCAGACCTCGCTCCATCGCCGCTAAGCCTGGGGCATAAATGCCGTCGTCGTTGGTGAGAAGCGTCAGCATGGGCATCCTGCTCAGGGAAAGAGGGGCGTAAAACCGTGGGAATCTTGCGGCACTATAGAACCTTCGGCCCAAAGGTTTCTATACTGCGGGGCTTTTCCCGTA
>Ga0114969_10003904_pt1 | contig 11898 bp, 10 predicted proteins | sample M_130807_MF_Meta_FD_87316 | JGI IMG/M metagenome (GOLD analysis project Ga0114969, IMG submission 87316) | Freshwater microbial communities from Lake Montjoie, Canada to study carbon cycling - M_130807_MF_MetaG | ecosystem: Environmental > Aquatic > Freshwater > Lake | place: Lake Montjoie...
CACACACACTTTTCACATTTTCATATACATGTTCAGTGCGAAAATGGCAATTTGCAAGACAATGCTGCATTTGATATACGTGTACAACATCGGCAACGAAGCTTGCATAGTCATATTTTCCGGGATTGGTGCGACTGGTGCTGCATGTCGTGGCGTTTGTGTCGATTGTGCAGATGGTACAAATAATGGCGATTGAAATCCGCCACGCCCCTCACGCACACGCACTTGTTGCGGTTGTTGCGGTTGTTGCGGTTGTTGCGGTTGTTGTTGTGGTTCTTCTTCTTCTTCTTCTTCGGATTCCGAGCCAGACCCCATGTTGTCGCGAACTTCGTCGACATTTCCACCTTCATTGTCGCTTTCATCATCATCGTCGTCGTCGCTTGAATCATCATCATCGTCATCCCCATCCTCGGGCTCATGCGTGTATTCAAACTCATTCCACGATGAATGGTATGTTGTTTCGTCGGTTCCTTGCCAAGCGGCCAAACCATGTCCGGCACCAAATGCGACTTCGCGAACGAGCGACAAAATCATGCCATTTCGTCCTTCGCCTACAGGAAATGCACCAATGACTGCGATTCGGCGGGTGATGTCGATACTCACTTCCTCTTCCTGTATAGCATTTGAGACGATGGTAGCGGTGAGCTGTTCAATGACGGGAGAACGCGCAGGTTCAATTTCCGCACGGCAATTGGGACAGATATTGCGAATTGTCAGATTTTTCAAAAGGCACGATGTGCAGAAAACGTGTCCGCATTCAGTGACGGTTGTATTTTTTCGGTCGGCGCGATCTTTTTCGCAGAGGCAGATGGAACACTGCTCGATCTCGTCGCCGTGGTTGTCCGTCGATTCGCTCACATTGGTTTGAGTATTTGCGTCGGACATGACTTTTACGGGGCGGGACTGACCTTGACTTTGACCATTGTCAAAATTCAAGCGACGGCGGACAGAATCCTTCGCGGAGACGAGGTGTTGTGCATTGGGTGTAATTGGTTGGCCGGAAAGATCCAGATCCGCGGTTGTCGTTCCTGTCGTGGTTGTCGTTGGCATGTTGATTGTTCGTGGCTATAATATTCCTATATACTGGTTAGAGTATAAAAAGGTTATTCAATTTTTTTATACTATTTATATTTAATATTGGTTGGCCGTTTTTCTGATCAGTTGTCAAAATACGGGCTGTCGCTGATCGTCATTCCGCAATAGTTCTTGGGTGCCTTCTTGTAATCAACCGGCGTGTACACGTGCATCTCGCTGGCTTCCTTGATTAGAAACCGAAAATTGTCCCAGAATTCATCCTTGTGGCCAACGCTTTCGGTTGCAATGTGGCTGAGCTCGTGCAAGGCCACAAATGTCAGCGTATTTTCGTCAATAAGTTTACTGCCTTTTTTCGTGGTGTTCAGACAAAATGCGAGTTTTTCACCCTTGTTCTCGCTGTACGCGGTGTACTCGCTAGTCGGCAGCGTCTCGGACACCTTTTCGGGCTTAAACCGCGACACTAGACGCTTAACGTTTGGACGTTCCGGGTATTTTTCGCCCAGTACCCTAACCACTTTTTTCATTTTCTGGGTAATGCCGGCAAGCATGTCGGCCGACTCTTCCAGCCGCTCGCGTTCGCGAACGCAGTACTTGTTGCCGTCAACCGTTGATACGATGCACTTCAGATTAAATGCATCCGATTCTTGGTACAGTTTCAAGCAAACCACAACAATGAAAAATATTATGACGTATCCTAAAATGTCGATTTTCATGGTTGTTTTATTGGTCTGATGTTTTATTATTCTGATGTTTTATTGGTTTGTTGTTTTGTTTTATTACACGCGCGCTGACTACTCTACAACAACATTATAAATAATAATTAATTAAATTTTAAAATTTAATTAATAATATTAATTGGATGAATTGGATGAATAAAAAATAACCTAAATACTAAATATACCCGAATCGTCCTTTATTGTGAACCGCAGCCGATTTCAAGGGGTGTGCGCATGAGGTCGGGAGAGAATGTGCTGTTGTTCCAGGGGCCGACATTCAGCTGGGGATTGGGGGGCTCGGAGCGGATTTGCAAGTTGGGGTTCTTCATCGTGTTGCCGATGGTGTCGATACCGGATAAAAACCCGGCACTGAGCAGGTTCTGGTTCATCAGATCGCCGCTGCCAGACGGGTTCAGCTGCGCCCACTGGCTGTTGGGATCCTTGGGCAGCATGTTCATGTTGGGCAGCAAGTCGCCGGGATTGGACACCGCCTGTTTCGTGCAGCTGGGTGCAGACACGGACGGGCCCTGGATGCCGGTAACGTCTTCATAGTCGTTGCCCTGCATGCCGCTGGAGGGTTGATATCCGGAACCCGATGTTGCGGCAGACGATGGAGGCATCTGCGATTGCGGTTGTGGGTAACCGGCACCTCCAAATTTCTCAGGGAAAAAACTCTTATCGGTGGAATACTGGTAAATTGCCCAGAATAGCACAACAGCGCCTAAAATAACGATTAGGTGGTGCTGCCTAAAATTCCTTTGTAAATCTCTTACGATTGCGGAATTCATTGTATGCGTATGTGTATATGTGTAAAAATAGTATTGACGGTTGTTTATTATTCTTATATATAAAATAAATGATAAAAATATTTTTATTTATTATTATTTAATTTATTTTTATGTTATTTTTTTGTCGGTTTGGTTTTGATTTTGATTATTATTTATTATTGCCAGTTGGATTGTTTGAAAGTTTGAAATCGTCAAACAAACACTCTAAACTAAATATAAAACTTTAAATAAGCTCATCCACCGTTACTACAATTTCAGAATCAGTTATAGTGATGGGTTTCTTCTTTGGGAAATTGTTGCCATCATCGTCCTCGTCCTCGCCGCCATCATCGTCCTCGTCCTCGCCGCCATCCTCATCCTCACCCTCACCCTCATCCTCATCCTCATCCTCATCCTCTTCCTCATCCTCATCCTCTTCATCATCATCATCATCATCATCATCCTCGTCGGCTAAATTCAACTTATATACGTTTTTTATATTTTTTGCGTCTAAATAAGCTTCCAGCGCTATTTTTTTGGCTTCACTCGCTCGTTTTTTTGCGGCCCGGTACATTGCATAGTATACTTCCAACGGATTTTTAATCGTTATACTATCTGCGATCGGAACGTCTAAATGAACCTCGGCCAGCGCGGATTCGTCCGCCTTTACTAGTTCTACTTCCGCCACCCCCGCCACCCCCGCCACTTCCGCCACCGCCATTGTTGACGTTGTTGCGACAAGGGGTTGTTCTGCGTGCGTTATTGACGTTGTTTGATGCCCCGCGTCTTTTTTAATGAGACAGGTTTCAAATAGCGGTCGCGTATTTGCTAAAACTGCCATTTGCTTGGATACCAATTCGAGCTGAAAGCTGCGAGAAGTGAAACGGACCCCCGCGATTTCTACGATGGAAATGACACGGTGTTCGGGCTTAATATATTCAATTGTGGTCGGATTTTCTCGCTCGTCGAAAATTTTACAGCCGAACTGGTTGGAATTAATTTTGCTGGGCGACACATTTATGCGAACCAGTAGCTGTTTTCCGCCACGGTACGCTTTTATCGGTGGGGTAAACAGTTCTTTAATGTCTTCGACCGAGAGCTCGTTTGTAAACCACAGTCGGCCCTTTTCGTGCAGCAAGCGAATCACGTGGTCTTCCACGCGCTCAAGCCAATCAACAAATTCCACCTGGTCCATGGTTGCCGTTTTTGCGGCCGTGTCTGACACGGTGTCCGACGACGAATCCGCCACAATAATGTCATAGTGTGCCTTTTTCCCGTTTAAAACAATGCCCTGGCGCGTGTCGCATTTAGGCGTTTGTGCGTACAGCGGCAGTTGGTTGTACGTTATTTTTGTAAAATATGTACCCCCCTGCATTCCGTTTGGGGTGGCTAATTCTATGTTTTCATAATCAAACGAATTTCCCAAAATGTGGATGTGGTCGGTGCGATCGGACATGTTTGCTTGTATGCTTATATGCTTGTATGCTTGTATGCTTGTGCGTGCGTCGTGTGTTCATTCATTTATTTATTTATTACTTTTAACTTCTTTTATCTTTTATCTTTTATCGCATTTTTATTGTTTCATTTGTTTCATTTGTTTCATTTGTTTCATTTGTTTCATTTGTTTCATATTTAGACTTTTTTATTTTCTGTGGTAAATAGTATAAATACATAAAATATACACCACACCCACAACCGCAAAATGTCGCAAACACTTAATGTTGCACCATACGAGGCCGCGATCGGCTCTATATCCGGTGGCCGCCGCCGCCGCCACAAGCGCACTCGCAAAACCCGCCGTTCTAGAACTATGAATCAGCGAAATCAGCGAGGTGGTTTGTTTCCGGGTCTCGGCGGCATCGTCCAACAGGCACTTGTGCCATTTGGACTTTATGCATTGCAGCATTCTATGAAAAATCGCAGACATGGTCGCGTCGGCAGTAGCAGCAGCTCAAAATTTGTACGAAGGTCTCGTCGCAATTAGTGTTAGTTAGGTAGTTGGTGTCGTGTTAGTTTGCACGGCGTTTACACGGAGTTCAGTGCTCCCAAACCCTTGGTCGCCCCGCTCGCTGACGGCGAGGTCGTCTGTATCCACTCGGACAATCAAATCGGCGGGCGCGTATATGCGCTCAAAAATGAGCTGGGCGATTTTATCGCCGGCGCTAATGCGGTAAGCGGTAGTTCCGGGATTATATATAATCACTTTAATTTCGCCACGGTAGTCGCTGTCTATCACGCCGGCATTTATCATCAGCCCATAATGAAATGCGAGCCCACTGCGAGGCGCAATCCGCGCGTAGCAGTTTCTCGGTATTTCAATCGCGATTCCGGTAGGGACGGTGATCCACTCTTTTGCAGGGATGACGGCGCTCACGCGCGATGCGATATCCATTCCGGCACTGCCTCGCGTCGACGCAGTCGGGACAACCGCGTCGGTGGTAAGACGCTTGAAATGAATGACGGCTCCGGTATCCATTTCATCGGTTTCGTGCGATGCCGTGGACGACATTCTATTTTTTTAAATTGATTATTATTATATTATAACATTATAGTAAGATATTTTTTATATTATAATATATTATTATTAATTATACTACTACTATTATAATATAAAATATAATTACCAATTACCGTAAATAATAATAATTTAATAACAATCAAGATGTCCGACTCATTATTCGGGTCTCATGACCTCGTATTCACGCGAGACTCCAATACGCGCGAATACGTTGGTGGTGGGTACTTATTAAATTCGGAATTGTTGAATTGCGGGGCACCGGCGTTTATGAGCGGTGGTAGTAGCGGTAAAAAAAGACGGTCAATGCGAACAAAATCTAGCCCCATATCGTCGAACAGTGGCGACGACAGTGATGATTCCAATTCCAAATCCGATTCTGAGTCCGGTAAGGCAAAGAAGGTATCCAACTTATTGCACAAGCGTGTTCTGGCCATCCCAGCCGGTATTTTTCTTATTAAAAGCGCAACTACCGCCGCCAAGCAGCCGCCAGCAGCAGCAGCAGCAGCATCGTTTTCGTCCACGTACGACGACACCCGTATCCGGGCGATGTTTGACGATAGCGAGGACGACAATAGCGGCGACGACGATGACGGTAACGGTAACGGTAACGGTAACGATGGCAATAGAGACAATCCCGCCGTGATTTCGGAGGACTTATATTCAAAGCTCTTTAAAATGCTGGCACCAAACGATGTCGACAGAAAACGATACTGGGTAAGCGCCGCAACAACGTGCCGTGCGCGAAACGGTATCGGCAAGTGTACCCAGGAAAGTCGTCACGGTGTATTGCCCGCACCACCGCACGCAAATAAAAAGACGCGTAAAAATCGGCGTGAAAAGGAACAATAACAATATAACAAAATAACAATAACAATAACAATAACAATAATAATAACAATAACAATAACAATAACAATAATAAATTAATTTAAAATATTGCTTAAACCTAATTTCAACATATTATATTAATTACTTGAATTACTTGAAATAATTAGTATGGTCGACTGTAGTCACAAACATAAAAAATACGAGGGTCGCGGCTTGTCCGGGATCGCGAATCGCGGCAACACGTGCTACATGAACGCGTGCCTGTGCGCACTGTCTCACACGTACGAGCTGAATGACATGATGGACAACGAGCATCTCACCGCGCGACGGCGCACACTTACGGGACGCAAGCCCAACGCGGTTCTGCTGGACGAATGGGACGCGCTGCGCAAAATCCTTTGGAACCAGAATTGCACCGTCTCGCCCGGCGGATTCTTGTCCGCCATCCAGCGCGTCGCGCGCGAAACGAATAATGCGGAATTTCAGGGGTTGGATCAGAATGACGCGTCCGAGTTTCTCCTGTTTCTGTTCGACGCGTTTCACAACGCCTACGCGCGCGCGGTCGTCATGCGCATCGACGGTATTGAGCTCACGCACACAGACGCAGTCGCGCGGCAGTCCTATGAAATGCTGAAAGAGCGCTACGCCGGCGACTACTCGGAATGCCTGGACTTGTTTTACGGCATACAACTGTCAATGATCTCGGACATTGTTGCGGCCGGGTCATCGACTGCGAGCATTTTGAGCGCCAAACCCGAACCGTATTCCGTTCTGAATTTGTGCATTCCTGCATCGAGACCAGGGCCTTTAACCCTGTACGACTGTTTCGACGCGTACTGCGAGCGCGAGCGCATGGACGGTGATAACGCATGGTTCAATTCCGCGACCGGTCAAAAACAGGCGGTTGATAAATTCATCGGGTTCTGGAGCATGCCGGAAATAATGGTCATTGAGCTGAAACGGTTCATTCCCACTGCGCACTACGGCCGGTTCAAGAAGAACGGTGCGCCAATTACCATCCCGCTAGAAAACGCGTCGTTTGCAAAGTACGTTCGCGGCTACGCACCCGAATCCTACGTCTACGACTTGTACGGCTCCTGCAACCACCACGGATCGATCGGGGGCGGGCATTACACCGCGACCGTGCGCGTGGCTGACGGCAGGTGGTTTAATTTCAACGACGAGCGGGTTTCAGAAACGACAAATCTGGCGCATTTAGAAAGCGGTACCGCGCCGTACTGCTTGTTTTACCGGCGGAGGAAATCGGCATGGTCGGCACGCATTACAACCAATGAACCAATGAACCAATGAACCAATGAACCAATGAACCCAACATTATTATTAATTACTAATTTTTAATTACTTAATTAATTATAATATAATAATAATTAATAATAAGAGTGGTGATATTTAATATATATACAATACAATACTATTTTAATTTGACGCAATGAATATAAATTACAGCCCAACTACCAGCGTGGAAAATCCGACATTTGGGATCGTCGATGCGAATAAGGGAAACCCGGCAATCGTCATGTTTCTCTTTGTAATCATCGTGGTGTTCTACATGCTATTTTCTTCTTTAGGCGACGGGCCTGCTGGGTCCGGGTCCGGGTCCGGGTCCGGGTCCGGGGGACTATTTAGCATGTTCTCATCCGCATCATCCGCATCATCATCATCATCGGGGTCGTCGTCGCCCGGAGGGATTGCGGGCGCTAACCCGCGGTTGACGCGCCTGTTTGAAATCCTCGTGTGGGCCATTTTCGTCGTGCTCATTTTCGTCAACGGGGCGCAGTACCTGTTCAACATTAACCTCACTGCCGAGGTGCGCAACTTGTTCTCAGAACACCCGGAAATCGACATCGCGGTCGAGCAGCCCGGCGGCAGCAACGGGATGCCCGTGATTAAAATGCAGAAACAGGTGTTCAACATCCCGGGCAACTACTACAACTACGACGACGCAAAAGCCATCTGCGACGCGTACGGCGCACGCCTCGCGTCCTACTCCGAGATGGAGGAAGCCTACAACAAGGGCGCCGAGTGGTGCTCGTACGGCTGGTCCGATAACCAGATGGCGCTGTTTCCCACGCAGAAGGACACGTGGCGCAAACTGCAGAAAATTAAGGGGCACGAGAACGACTGTGGTCGCCCCGGCGTGAACGGCGGCTACATTGATAAATCCGACACAAAATACGGCGTGAACTGCTACGGGAACAAGCCGCCAATGACGGCGGATGCCGCGAAACTCATGCAGCAGACACCCATTTACCCGAAAAACATGAACGACTTGAAACACCAGGAACGCGTGGACCACTGGCGGAACAAGATTTCGGAGATTCTCGTCGCGCCGTTCAACCACGAGGCGTGGAGCTTGATGTGAGGGGGACATGCGTCCCCCCTCAGACCCCCTCCGCGTGTGGGGGCAAGGGTGCATAAAATGATATTAATATTTAAGCTAACCCGTAATAATAGTCGTCAATGACCGTTTTGTTTTTAACACATCGACTCATTCTTGCTGCACACATGCCTTCCAACAACGCCGCATTTGCAATCGTGGGCCATGATCCCAGTAGTTGATGCGTAGTCGCCTCCCTCTTTTCCACTTTTTTGCCAGTGGTTGCCGAGAAGGATGCGTTGGCATTGTTTACATTCATTGTTATCGCATAATAATCTTCGCGCAACGACACACCATAATATCCTTCATTGTTTCCCTGGTCGGTCCACACGGTCGCTTTCAGCGCATGCGGCGACGCATTCAAATACGCTTTTATATCTTTCATGTCTAGAGCCTGTGTGTCAGACAACGCCAGTCCAATCGACTGTTTCCATTTCTGGTACTCTTTCAGCAGCACTGAATTTAAAACCTTGCCGCAGTCTGAAAATTGGCATCGTTCGAACAAAAACGTTTCCACATTCGGGCTCAAATTAGATGATGGATCGGGTGCATCCAATGCGTCATTGGACACTGCATGCATGATTTTTTTGTATTCAACTGTTTTCAGTTTCACACCAAGGTATCCGTGCACACCGCGAATGCGCTTGGCCTTAAATCGTACATCCAAATAGTTCTTCAGTGCATGAAACGTCTCTTTTGTCGGTTTGGTTTGACACCACAGTCGAAATCGTCCCTCCATGCTGACCGATGACTCTTCCACATCAGGGCGCACAATGCACGCCACTTTGATGAATTCGTTAAACTTCCGCGTCAGGTCGTCCTCTGGCAGCAGCACGTTTTCATACACCGACTGATTATCGGTCGCAGCCACGTCCAGTGCCTGTTTCTGTTTGGCCACGAGTTCCCGCAAGTCATTCAGTTCCAGAGCATGTTTTGCCACCGTTTTTTGCAATTCATGGTTCTCGGTTTCCAGCACCTCGTTCCGTTGCGCCATTCGGTTGAAATTGTCAATGCTGTATGTGCGCGAATGAATGATGTCGGCGATATGTTTCTTCAGTCGCTCAATCGTGAAATTCGTGCTGTCATATGCAATGATTTCGGTTTTGTTTTTGCCACACACTTCAATGCTGCGGATATGGCGCTTGATTTTCGGATACGTCTTGATCAGGTTCTCTATCTCCACCTTGTTTTGAACCCGGAAGGCGGCAACCAGCACGAAATTTTGGTATTTTTTGTGATGATCTATTAAGCGCGTGGAGAGATCATTCGTGTGGCCGAATTTGATAAGCTTCTCATTTTCGGCGTTCGTGTTGTCAATGGTTCCGAAATAGATACACTCCGTATTCAACGGGAACTGCCCAATGATTGCTTGCTCCACGGCACGCTGCTTCTCTTTCTTCGTGGATTGGATGACGGAGTCCTTTTCTTGAATCATGGATTCTTTTTCTTGGATGACGGCGTTTTTTTGTTCCAGTTGTTGTTTGAGTTCATCTGTCTCTTCTTCCACAATTTGGTGCAAAACCTCTTCCATTTTCATATAATACTCGTGGATTTCAGATGCCTTTTTCGTCTGTGCCTTCAGACACAGCGACTTGAAACAACGAACGGTGAGCATGATGATTTGTTTGTTATGACCGCCATGACTTTTGGGAGCTTCTTGACTTGAATCTAGATTTTTGTAATCAACATCAATTTTGAAATGTTTTTCTAACAAAGTCGTTGCATTTACCTTTTGTTGAAATCCTAACCATTTCCACACATTGTCTAAATCAACGACGAAATCCATATTTTTGTCATAATTCAGGTAGCAATAAAAGCTACTCACAAACAATTGTTGCTCAAATCCAGTAAATGATTCCTGAATTTTTGTCAATAGTCGTCCATTGTATTCATGCGACAGTCGGGTGATGGGGTTTTTTTCAATGAGCTCAACAATGTTCAGCTCATGTTGTTGTTGGTGTAGTTGTGTTGCGGGTTCCATGGTGGTATGGTTTTATACTATGCATAGGCGGACTATGTTTAAGTTGTTTTAGATATTATGCTTTTAAAATCACAATACATGATTTGTAAAAGCAAATATTTGGTATGAAATGCGCTTTTATATTTTGAAAACGGGGTTTATACAATCTTGCTCCCGCAACCGCGGGAGCAAGATCATAATGACTTATTTCAAAGTGAATATCTTGCTTCACCCAAATGTGAATCGATATTGAAAAGCGCTTCACCAACTTGTGAAGCGAGATTAAAAAGAGCGCTCCCGCGGTTGATGGAGCAAGATTATTAATTTGCTCAAAGTAAAGTCTTGCTTTTGTCCCAACAAAAGCAAGACTTCACCATTTGGTCTTTTTGACGTTGATTTTCGGTCCCTGGCCCTTCTTTTTGACGTTGGCCGGGTCGTATCCCTCCTCCTCGTCGTCAGAGTTCATGTCTTTCGAAATCTCCCAGAATTCTTTAGAGCCCAGCTTGAATGGCCCGTGCTGCTGCGCCTTGTACCACGAAATCTGGTCCTGCAGCTTGTTCGATTTCACGTTGTTGTTGATGACGAGGCACTCGAAATTCTCGGTGCACTGGTCCATGACCTGGCAGAACGACTCGAATGTGGGGAACATGCCGGCATAGTTCTCGTAAATTCGCTTGCGGTTCGCGATGTAGGGTTCGCGCAGGATAAAAACGTAGTCGATATTGGTGCGCAAATTGGGAGGAATACCGAGCGGATATTGCATTGTGATGACTAACATTATCTTCCAATGACGCCCGTTCATAAAAAGTAAACGCATCATGACGTCCTTTGTCCAGCGGTTGTCGTAGAGGCAGTCGTCCAAAACGACGAACGTTCTGGGGTCGATGGACGATTTCTTGTACATTTCGATTTCCTTCTTCATTTGTTTGAGCACGGCCTTCTGGCGCTTGAGGATGTTTTCGATAATTGCGGTGTTGTACTGGTCGTGGATGAAGAGTTTAGGCACGTGTTCGCCGAAAAAGCCGTTGCCGGCCTCCGTCCCTGAAATGACGGTTCCAATGGGGATGTCCTGGTGGTAGTACATTAAGTCCTGAATGAGGAAACTCTTTCCGGTATCTCTGCGCCCGATGAGCACGATGACGGGCCCCTTATTCTCGTTCGGCCGGAAACTGATGGAGCGCATGTCGAATTTAGACAGTTCTAAATTCATTCTTTCGAAATTAGATAGAATATGAATATTGTGGGGAGGGGAGAGGTGTGCACGCAGTATGTATGTATGTATGTATATGAACCAAGCCGATATTTAATAATTGGAAACTAAACGATTAAAAATTAAAATTAAAATATTATGAATTAATATATAGTAATTCATAATAATAATAATAAATTAATAAATTTATAATGTCAGATGCACCAGTAGACACAAAAGCGGCAGCAGAAGCATCATTCGTCATCGCACCAGTAGACGCGAAAGCGGCAGTAGACGCGGAATCGGCAAAACTTGTAGCAAAGGCAGCAGAAGCGGCAGCAGAAGCGGAAGCGGCAGCAAAAGCGAAACTTGTAGTAAAGGCAGAAGAAGCGAAAGCGGTAGCAGAAGCAGACGCGAAAGCGGCAGCAGAAGCAGACGCGAAAGCAGCAGCAGCAGCAGTAGTCACCGCGGCAGAAGCAGTAAATAC
>Ga0114969_10003905_pt1 | contig 11893 bp, 14 predicted proteins | sample M_130807_MF_Meta_FD_87316 | JGI IMG/M metagenome (GOLD analysis project Ga0114969, IMG submission 87316) | Freshwater microbial communities from Lake Montjoie, Canada to study carbon cycling - M_130807_MF_MetaG | ecosystem: Environmental > Aquatic > Freshwater > Lake | place: Lake Montjoie...
CAAGTTTAACTAATCAAACATTTGTTGATGAAACTTGTCTTTATGGTAATGAATTGGATAAATATAAAAATATCATTAAAGAATGTGATGAATTTGCTAAATGTGATTCGTTAGATATTTTAACAATGCCGTTGGTTAAGGGTAAATACCTTGATAAAATTTACACAACTAACACTATTAAACTATCTGATTTAATGGAGTTTAAAGGTAGATGTTATTTATTGTCGTTAGGGTTAACACCTGAAATGTATGACCCAAATCAACTACTTAGACCTGTTAAGAATGGTGCGGCAATAGGTCCTGTTATGTATGACCCATTAACTTTTGAACCAAGAAAACATATTTTATTAACTTGGTCACCTGAAAGAATTAATGATGTATATGGGTCGGAAAATGATAAAACATTACGAAATGATATTCATAAATTATTGGACGATGTTTTAAATAATCCTGAAGAATATAAAACTAAAGGTACAAGACATGTTTTGGTTAGAGGATTATTTGAGGTGGTTGATAATTATGATGGGTCTGAAGTTGTTATAAATCATTACGATGTTGATTTAACCGCTAATAAACCTGACGATGTTGGTTATGCAGTATATTATTTAGAACAAAATGTGGTTAAACCTGGAGAAATTGAATTGAGGTTAAATAACAAAATTATCCCATCACATTTAAAAGATAAATTTATTGATGAGGTTGGGATTGACCCTAAGTTAATTACTGAGGAATTGATTGATAATTTTTTAGCGAACAATGACGTTCCAAAACCTTGGGATATGAGTAGGTTAAAGGATTTATTAGCGAAAAATAAAGAAGTTGAGGATAGAATTAGTGAGATTGAAAAAAAAGATAGTTTGTTAAGGGAATTTGTTAGTAAAACTAAAAAAACCAAAAAGATATGATTAAAAAATTAGTTCACTTTTCAGATTTACATATTCGTTTATTTAAAGACCACGACTTATATCGTTCTATTTTGATTGATATGTTAAACCAATTCAGAGAAATACAACCTGATAGGATTGTGTTTACTGGTGACTTGGTTCATTCAAAAAATCAAATGACTCCTGAGTTAATTGAGTTTGTTGCTTGGATATTAACTGAATGTTCTAAAATAGCGAAAACTGTTTTAATAATTGGTAACCACGATTTCCTTGAAAACAATATGTCAAGATTGGATGCGTTAACCCCAATTATAGATTCACTTCAGGACGAAAATATTGCTTATTTAAAGAGCCGAGGGGAATATGAAGATGAGAATGTTGATTGGGTTGTGTTCTCATTAATGGACCACAATATCCCACCTGACATTGAAAGAACGGGTAGAGTTAAGATTGGTTTATTCCATGGGCCTGTCCAAGGATTAACAACTGATATTGGATATAAATTCGACAGTGGGTTTGACTCGGATAAGTTCAAAGGGTGTGATTTAGTTCTTTGTGGTGATATTCACAAACGTCAAGTATTCAACATACCTGGTGGTAAGAAAGCGTACATGGTTGGTTCAACAATCCAACAAAATTACGGTGAAACACTTAAAAATCACGGATACGGAATTTATGATGTTATTAATGATACCTATGAATTTGTTGACCTTGAAAACCCTAAACCATTCCTATCCTTCAAGATTAAATCATTTGAGGATATACTAAATGGGGATGAAAGATTGGCAAATGCTTAATGTAAACTCTAAATATGAAAACGACATCCTACAGTATTGTAAAGTAAACAATATTGAGGATGTCTCTTTGTTTGTTACTCAGTGTTTCAAACAAGGTTTTGATATTAAGAGATACGGATTTTTGGGAAATTCACTTAATGAAGGTGAAAAACACTTAATAACTGAGGTAATTGTTGAAAAACGTATAGAAATACCTGTTGAGGTTATTAAAGAAGTCATTGTTGAGAGGGAAGTTATTAAAGAAATAATTAAAGAAGTTCCTGTGGAAAAAGTTGTCACAAAAATAGAATACATTAGTGACAAAGAATCTGAAAATGAGTTGTTGTTTAAAATACAACAACTCGAAGAAACCATTTTCCACTTAAATGATGATTTGGAATCAGAACGGGAAGAATTTTCCACTAAAACCCAAGAAACGGCAAAAATTTTCCAGCAAGAGATGTCTAAAAAGGATGACAGTTTAGACGAACTTAGACGTAATTTAGACGAAGTGTTAGACAAACCACCTGTTGAAATTATTAAGGAAGTTGAGGTAATTAAAGAGGTTGAACAACCTAATAACAAGTTAAAAATGTTAAGTGAAACCCTAATGAAACTTAGGGGTCAACTTAACGATAAAGATGATGAAATCCGTCAATTAAAAGGATTAAATAAACAATTGGAAATGAAATTAAACCCAACAGGTGCGGTTTATATGAAAGGTTCCAATATTAATGAAAACATATAAAATTATGGAAATTTTTATTTGGGTATTGATGGCGTATGGTATGAGTAACATACTAGTTTACGGGTCAATCTTTGGATGGTTAAGAAATGGTCTTAAACGATGGGGTGATAATCCGTTTATGCCGTTTCAGTATGTTGGAGGATTTTTCTCTGACTTATTATCTTGTATGATGTGTACAAGTACTTGGGTTGGTTTTTTCTTCGGATTAGTAGTATACTCACCAACTAACATACATTTAGGTTGTAATAACCATGTATCTTGGTTTTTTGATGGGTTATTTGCTTCAGGGTGTGTATGGGCAATCAATTCAATTGTTGAATGGTTTGAGGAGAATCGACCAGCATCATAATTTGACATTTTAGAAAAAAATGTTTAAAATTAATAAAACAATTTAAATCTATAAAAATGGGTAAAAAAGCGAAAGAACACAAAAGAAAAGTTGAAGCGAGAAATCAAAGACTTAAAGGAGAACGTGCTAAGTTCCAAAAAACTTATGAAGCGATGATGAAAGAGAAGTTTGAAGAATTGGCTAAAGGTTTTAATTCGTTGGATAATGTTGAAGTTGTTGATATGATTGAGAATGGTGAATCAATTATGGAAACCCCAGCAGAAGAACAATAAAACCCATCCAACAATTAAAAAATGACAGAAGAATTAATCGTAACAAAATTAGACAACCCATACGTTCAAGTCGTGTGGGATGACTATGCTGAGAACTTCACACAAGAGAAGATTAAAAGTGTTAGACATTATTTCCAAAAAAAATATGAAACAACAAATGTTAACGTAATTACTAAAACTAAAGTAGATAAAGAAACTACCCACAATGTGGACATTTCTTTTAATATTTTGGATAAGAATTACCAGCAAGAATTGGCGAAAACTTATTTGGATAATAAATCATTATCTGTATATCTTGATAAAGTTTTAGACATTGATTCTATTGTTGATAACAGGATGTCTTTGAATGATGATGAAGCTCAACCATTTAAAAAATGGTACATTAAAAACATTGAATTCTCAAATTTCTTATCTTATGGTGAAAATCAAAAAATTGATTTTGATAATTGTAACGGTATTTCTGTTGTTGAGTCTAACCCCCCTAACTTCGGAGGTAAAACAGTATTGAGTGTTGACTTACTATTATTCTTATTTTTTAACGAGACGACTAAAACAAGTAAAGCAGAAGAAATCTTTAATAGATTTACAGACAAGAACAAGGTTTCGGTTAAAGGTGAGGTATTAATTGATGGTGAGGAATACATTATTTTACGTACTCTTGAACGTAAGAAAGCTAAGAGTGGCGAATGGAATGTTAAGACTGAATTAGACTTCTTCAAAAGGTTATCCGATGATAGTTTACAGAATTTTACAGGTGAACAACGAAGAGAAACTGAAAAGTTCATTAAAACTTCTATCGGGACCAAAGAAGATTTCTTGATGACGATTTTGACTACAGGAACTAACTTGGAAGATTTAATTGATTCGAAACCAACGGCTCGTGGACAAGTACTATCTCGTTTCATGGGGTTGGAATTCTTGAAAAGAAAAGAAGAAATTGCTAAGGAAATTTATAGTGAATTTTCTAAATCAATGATTTCTAACATTTACAATAGTGAGAAACTTAAAACTGATAATCAGGATAAGGAAGAAACTATTGTTACGTTAAAAAAACAAATTGAGGATGCGAATACAACTTTGATTGACATTCAAGATAGAATCATTAAGGGACAAGAGTTTAGGGATGAACTGTTAAAACAAAAACATAGTGACATTGATGTTGAGATTAGTAATCTTTCACCAACAAAAGTTACGTCAGAAATTGAATCTCTTGAATTTAATAAATCAGGAGTTGTTAAACAATTATCTGAATTAAAGGTTGTTGAACCTACTGAGTTTTATCATGAAGATAAACATGATGAGGTTAAGAATGAACACAATACTCAATACAAAGAACTTGTTAGAGTTCAAACGGAGATTACTTCAATTGAAAAATTACAGTCATCAGTTAGTGGGGGAATCATTTGTGAACACTGTGGGATTGATTTAATGAACGCGTCGATTACACAGGCAAAAATCAACGAGCTTGCAGGTTTAATCGTGCATAAAGACGAAATTACGGGGTTAATGATGGTTTTATCAGGCAAAGATGAATCTTTTGTTAAACTTAAAAAAGAGTTCGATGAGTATGAGAAAAACAAACTAATTAAGGACAAGTACGAATTAAGTATTGAAGGTTTTGATTTAAAAATTAATAACTTAAACGAGAAACTTAAAAAGTATAATGACGTTCAGGATAAGATTGCGGCTAATGAAAAGATTGAAGAAAAGATTCTTAAATCTGGTATGAGATTGGATGAGTTAAATGGTAGTAAGAAACAGACTGAAAATGTTATTTCAACGAGTAACTACAAAATTGAAACGTTGACTGAAGAAATTAGTGGTAATCTTGACAAGATTAAAAGGATTGAAGTTGAAAGTGAACAAGAGAAGATTTACAAAATCTACTTAGAAATTTACGGTAAGAACGGTATTTCTAAAATGATTATGAAAACAATGATGACACTTATCAACTCTGAATTACAAAGGTTGTTAGAAAATAGTTGTCATTTCAGACTTGAAATTAGAATCAATGATAAAAACGAAGTTGACTTTGTTATGATTGATAATAACACACAAGTTGAGAAAAATATGGTGTCAGGTTCGGGTTATGAGAGAACAATTGCGTCGTTATCGTTAAGAGCGGTTTTAAGTAAGATTTGTTCTTTACCTAAACCAAACATAATAGTATTCGATGAGGTATTTGGAAAGATATCTAACGACAATTTGGATATGGTTTCAGATTTTTTTACGAAAATTAAAGAGTATTTTGAAAAAATATTTGTAATAACACACAATCCACTAGTAACAAATTGGGCTGACACGATAATTAAGATTAGAAAAGAGGATAATATAAGTTTTGTTACCCAATAGTTGTTGGAATCAAAAAAGTTCGTATATTTGTAAAAATAATAGATATGAAAAATAAAAACACATACATCTTATTTCTCTTCGCAATGAATGATGACCAAGATGAATTTGTAAAAATGATGGCTAATGAGTTGTCCATAGTAGCTTCATCATCAGATGTTAGGTATTACTATGGACCACAATCATCAGTATTTGTTTTTACGTCTAATGAGACGTTTAATGACTTATCTGAGATAATTACAATTACGTTTGAGGTTGCAGAGTTAACATATATGTTCTTACCTTTAGATAAGAATAATATGGTATCAGGGTTCGGTGATACAGTTGATAAACATTTATTTGGTGAAAAACCATTAACAAATGAATCGACTAATATTACACAAGCATTCAGGGCGTTTAAGGATGACTTTGATGAGTTTGCTCAAATGTGTGAAGATGATTACGATAATGAAATTATGAAAATAAAATCAAAACCGTATGTTCCATCTGTTAATGATATTCTTGAAAAAATATCAATTACTGGTATGAAATCAATTACTATCGAAGAAAAGACTATATTAGATAATTATTCAAAACAACTATAAACGTATGAAAGAGAAAAGCACATCAATTCCGATTAATCAAGACGAAATCCAATACTATCTTAAAGATATTCGTAAGATTAAAGTAATGACACCTGAGAGAGAAAAGGAGTTATCTAAACTTATGAAAACAGGTGAGTTATCTGATTCACAACAAGCTCGAGTATATGAAGAGTTAGTGAAAGGTAATTTACGTTTTGTAATTACAGTGGCTAAACAGTATCAGAACCAAGGGTTGGCATTACCTGACTTGATTAATGAAGGTAACTTAGGGTTGATGAAAGCAATCAAAAATTTTGATTGGGGTAAAGACCTTAGATTTATCTCATACGCGGTGTGGTGGGTTAAACAATCTATCTTACAATCTTTAAATGACAACGCAAGAACTATCCGACTACCAGTAAATGTTGTTCAAGACTTACACAAAGCCAAAAAAGAAATTGAAAACACAGGTGGTAAATTGGCGGATAAATTCCAAAACTTACCAAGTATGATTGATTTGGATATGAATATCAATGATGAGGGTGATACCTTAGTTGATATCATAAAGAATGATGAGGCTGACATGCCTGATGAGGTATTCAATAGTAAGGACATGTTAAAACAAAAATTGTTTGAAATAATTAACATTCTTGATGAACGTGAAAAAGTAATCATCGCAGATTATTTTGGGCTAACAGGAACACCAAGAACATTGGAAGACATTGGTTCCGATTTCGATTTAACGAAAGAAAGGGTTAGACAAATTAAAGAAAAAGCTCTTAGAAAATTACGAAATGAGAGTTCGGTTTTATTCGACTACCTATAAAAAAATAAGAACCTTCTATTTATAATGATAGAAGGTTTTTTTATTCTTATTTAAAATTAAACATATGAAAAAATTTATTGAATTAGTTAAAAAGTATAAGGTCTATATATTGGCCTCATTTTTATTCATTTTCTTTATCAGGTCTTGTGCAAAATCGGGAGAAGTTAGAAAATTAAAAAGTGTAAATATAAAACAAACTGAAGTAGTTGATAGTTTAAGTCAAATTGTTGTAGGTCAAAAAGATACTATAAATAATATATCTGAAGTTATTAGACTAACTAAGGTTAAAGTTCATAGTGACTATGATAATTATATCTCAGCTCAAAATAGAGGGGACCAATTAATGGAACTACATAAGTTAGTTAAGAAAAATCTTAAAGAATTAGAAAAATGAAAAAAGTATTTGAATGGATAAAGAACAATCCTATTAGGTCAATGTTCTTAGTCCCTATTTTATTAGTTGCTGCTATCTCAATATCACACGTTGTGAGTTGGTATGATATTGCTAACCCGATTAATTGGGCGATATATTTGTCAATAGCGATTGAGGTTGGTGCAATGACCGCACTTGTTGCCGCGACCAATAAAATAAAGGGAGGTGTTTGGTTTATGTTCGGTATGGTAACATTAATCCAAATGATTGGTAACATATTTTTCTCGTTTAAAGAGATTGATAGTAATGGTGACCTTTTTAAATCATGGGTTGAATTAACAGGACCATTGTGGGAAATGATGGGTTCAGACCCAACTGATGTTGTTGCCATGAAACGATGGTTATCATTTTTAGAAGGTGGTTTATTACCAATTATCTCATTAACGTCATTACACTTCTTTGTGAAGTATGAGACTGTAAATGACACTGTAAATGACACTGTAAATGACACTGTAAATGATAGTGAGGGTGTAAATGAGGGAGTAAATGAGGGTGTAAACTTAGATAATGAGGGTGTATTAGCACCTGAATCGGTAAGTAACCCTACTTATGAAATCACTAAAGAAATATTTGAATATAAAGAAAAATTAGAAAATATACCTGTTGTTGAAACTTTTGTAGATGAATCACAATATCTTACTTTACAAGAGAGTCACCGACCTGTGATTGACACAACAGAAACAATCAGTGACGATATTAGACAGATTATTGATGAGGTCGTTACTACAGAGAATACCAAATTCCCAATGGATATGATGTTGGAATTTGATGATAATCCTACAACTACAACAACTACCGATGATGGTGTGAAAAGATTGAGTTATGTAAAAAACACATAATGATAAACCAATTGATTAGTCATTATGGAAATAACTAAGTACGGAGAATTCAAACCTACGGGCAAACAAAAAAAGAAACATCAAATTATATTAACACATTCATCAAGAAATATGAGTGAGTTTTTACAAAGTTTAAAGTACAGATATAATGGGGGGTTTAACAGAATCCCCAATTATATTATCACCAGAGAGGGTAAGGTACTTCAACTATTAGATAATCAGGAACATACTGATTACTTCAAAACACCTAACATTAATAGGAATTCAATCATTATTTGTTTAGAAAATTTAGGGTGGTTACAAAAAGAACCGCTAACAGATTATTACGTTAACTGGATTGGTGATATTTATAAGGGTAAAGTGTTTGAAAAAAAATGGAGGGACTTTTATTTTTGGCAACCTTACACAGAAAAACAAGTTGAGTCAACAGTTGAATTGTGTAAAGAGTTATTCAAAAAAACGTCAATAACCTCAAGTGTAATTGGACATAATACAAAAATAAATGGAGCACACAAGTTTGAAGGTGTTGTGACAAGAAGTAATTTCTATTCTGAAAAAACTGATTTGAGTCCCGCTTTCAACTTCGAAGATTTTTTAAAAAAAATAGAACATGAAAAACAAACATGATGAAATAAAAGACTTATTAAAAGCGTCTAGAAATTTGTTGTCTAATTCTTTGATTAAAGAAGATACTGACAGAATTAGAAATTCTTATGGAATGTTAACCGAACAAGATGTAACCAAAAAATATGATGTTGCAAAATCGGTTAGTGACACTATTGAGGATGATGAAAACGAAGAGGCTAAGGAAGAAAGAAACCAAGGTTATAGAATCTCTGGTGGTGTCTTAGTATTACACGGAAGTGATAAAACTGATTTAGAATTAACAACTGATGAGAAACTAGCATTTCAAGAAACAATGGATGAGTTCGTTTCTGAAGTGTCTGACTTAGTCGACTTTAATCGTTTAAATGTTTATCCGAGAAACGTTGAATGGTCAGGTAAAATAATTGACTTTGACATCCAATTCTATTACACAATCGGTGAAGAGAATGGAGTTTATATCGAAGGTGATATGATTAAAACTGATGAGAAATTTTTAGAAATGGTGGGTAAATTAAAATCTTACTATGAAAAATTCAAATCTAAATGGGCTAAAGTATTAGCATCAAGAAAGAAAACATTATCAAATGGGTAAGATATTTGAAAAAATTGATTTAAAGACGGTAATCATCTTCGGATTGGTTATCGTCATTTTTTTATTAAATATGTGTTCTACGGACGTTAGTGACAACGGGAAAACAGTTAAGATTGCTGGTAAGACATATACAATAATTAAACATGAGGTGGATACTATCGTGGTACCTGTTAAACAAATTGTTTATCGTGATGGGAAAGATATCTATCAAGAAACTATAGTATATAAAACTGTACCATCTAACGTTGATACTAATGATATCATTAAAAATTACTATAGTCAATTAATCTATAAAGACACTTTAAATTTAAAAGATAGTTTAGGGTTTGTCACTATAGTTGATACCATCTTCAACAACTCTATTTTAGGTAGAAAATGGGAATCTCACGTTAATAAATTTATCGTTAAAGAAACAACCATAGTTAAAGAATTACCAAAAAATCAATTTTTCATTGGTGGATTTGGGGGTTATAATTCACAATTGAATAGTATCTATCTTGGACCAAGTATTATGTTAAAAAATAAAAAAGAAAACGCTATCAATTTAGGTATTGCCGTTGGAACAGGACAAGAAGTTTTGATTCAAGGAAGTATTTATAGAATAGTTAAATTTAAAAAATAATATGGCACTTACCGCAACTGATAAGAAAGAGATTGAAACTATGATTCGAAAAGAAATCAAAGATTTCATCGGAAGTAATACTATGAAACAGTATGAAGAAAAATTGATTACGATTTTATCTAAAGAAATTACTAAAGGTAAGATGCAAGGTGATGTAAAAGACCTTGTAATCCGTGTGTTTAGAGAATTCTATAATTTCATGTGGACTCAAAGAGGATATTGGGAACCAAGATTAAAAAATGCTTAAATGAAACTAACTGAACAAGATATTAAAAATAGAATCCTTGATAAAGTCAATGATGAGATTGGTAGTAAAGGTATGTATACTCAAACACCAACTGCGGGTACTGAAATTAGTTTAGGTGTTAGTAGTCTTAAAAGAAGTTTAGGTGAAACCAAATCTAAGAAAAAGAAAAAGGATGGTGAGACTGATGAATCAACAGGTTCGGGTAGTGCTGGTGGATTTTCACAACCATTATTTAGTACGACTAAAAAAGATGTTGAGGAGATAACTAAAGTAGAAACAAAAGAAGCTACAGGGTCGGCATCTTCAGGGTCATATTCAACACCTGCGGCATGGGCAAAATCAACTAAGAAGAAAGATTGGAGAGGTAAATCTAAAACTCAAATTCCAGGTGGTAAATTTGTTCAGGTTAAGAAAAAATGTAAGACATTCCCTTACTGTAACCAAGGTGACATGGGAGCATTAACACTAAGTAATGAAAGTGTTAGTGATAAAGTATTAAAAACACTAAGTGAAAAGTTTAATTTAAGTGAGAATGTCATTAGAACAATTTTATCTAATCATTTAAACAAAAACAAATAAACCCAATTTTGGTAATATTTATATAAAAAACAAAAAAATGAAAAAAGTTAACGATAGATACATTAACAGTATGGTAAAAAAAATGTTAAATGAAACATTGGAAGAAAAAGCTGATGATTTAGTAACACGTTTAAAAACTAATGTTAATGAAAAACTTGGTGGTATGGACGATGGTCATCCAAGATTTGGTAAGAAAAACTTTACTACAATGACACCTGAAGAAATTGAGGCGATGATGGATGAGTACATTAATTCTGATGACATGGAAGATGATTCTGATTTTGAAGATGGTGTTGATGAACGTCCACATAGAAAACATAGTCGAGAATATGAAGACGATGATTTTGATAATGAATTAGAAGAAGGTTTTGACGACCCATATATCCAAAGAGCTAGAGGTGGTAAAGATTTCTCAGATAGAGAATTCAAACGAGTACCAAAAGGAACTCAAATTAATATGGATAATTTGAGAGACGATTCTATAACGCCTGGAAAATATGCTAAAAATAAATTCGGTGATATTCGTGATTTATTAGATAAGCATTTTGGTCGTGGTGATGATAATGATGATTTTGATAATGATGATATTAATTTAGATGATTTGATGTCAGAAGATGATTCTCAGATGTGTGAATGTGGTGGTGATATGTATGAAGGTGAGTGTATGGAATGTGGTAAATCATATATGGATGAAGGAATTCATGATGTTGATGATTTAGACGATTCTAACGAGTTTGATTATGTTGAAGAAGGATTGTTAGATGATGAAGGTGATGAGGAGACTGATTACCTTGCTAAAGAACCTGATAAAGAGGCGTGTGATGCACATAGAAAACTTTTTGGACCTAACCATGAAAGAACTCAAAAATTCTGTAAAGGAATTATGAATGAGAGATTGTCAGGTAGACAAAGAAATATTGATAAAAACAAAAACGGTAAAATTGACGCTGAAGATTTTAAAATGTTGAGAGGTAAAAAATCTGAGACTAAAGAATCTTTAAAAGGTGGTCAATCAAAAATTGATAAAAACAAAAATGGTAAAATTGATTCTGAAGATTTTAAAATGTTACGAAATAAAAAGTCATCTAAAGAATCTGTTAAATTAACTGAGTCAGAAATGATTGAATTAATTGAGAATATCGTTAAAGAAGAACAAAAATTAAAAAGTTTTGGTAAACCTAAAGGATTATCTAAATACGAAGAAATTC
>Ga0114969_10003907_pt1 | contig 11892 bp, 16 predicted proteins | sample M_130807_MF_Meta_FD_87316 | JGI IMG/M metagenome (GOLD analysis project Ga0114969, IMG submission 87316) | Freshwater microbial communities from Lake Montjoie, Canada to study carbon cycling - M_130807_MF_MetaG | ecosystem: Environmental > Aquatic > Freshwater > Lake | place: Lake Montjoie...
GTCTTTAAGTGAGTTAATACTGTTTATTCATATACACAAAGCATTAGGCTCTTGTCATTTTGACCTAAATGGAGGAATACTGATATTAAAAAAAAAATTATTTAATATCATATATAACCCGCTCGATAAAATTAATAGTTGTCCTCATCATAACATTCATAGCACATAGGTTCGCCCTTATATAGATTATAGTATCCGCCTTTCTCCTTGAAGGTTTCATCGCACAGGACGCACATATGCTCGGGGGCATCGTCATCATCGCTGTCGTCGGTTTTATCGAGCGTTTCAGCCATTAGGCGACGCCTTTCCCAAAGGCGTTCTGCTTGGATTTCTTCCCAGATTTTGGGGTGAAACTTCTTGGTATAACAGTCTTCGCAATGACCCTCGTAGTCATCAACGAACTTGTCGGTTTCGCCATCACAGGCAACGCAAAGCACTTCAATAATCGCTGGGGTAGTAGTCGCCATTATAATAGTATATAGGGTGATGTCTTTAAGTGAGTTTATCACACTTATTCATATACACACTCGCATTATGCTCTTGTCATTTTGACCTAAATAGAGGAATACTGATTGGTATGTGTGTATATGAATAAGTGTGATAAACTCATATAAAGACAACGCCTATAATATGTTATAGGCGGCGAGATGGTTAAGCAGACAGAGCAACAGAAGCGTATTACCGCCTTGATGAAGGAAATCAGGAAGTTCGGCACTGACTGGATGAAAGGTAAAATCAAGAAGCGTCAAACCAACTTTGAGGAGAAGCATAAGCATTTGATGCCCGATGGCGATAAGTGTTTTCACTATCACTATATCAACAGATATTCCCCTAATATCTTTGAGTATAAGTCTTATCCTATGAGAATCAATATTGATACTAACCAGAACGCCGTTGTTGTGGGTAGTGATAAATCATACTATATCAACAATACTATTAGTGCGTCTAATCGTCAGTTGAGTAATATGATTAGGGACAAGACACTACCAGATGTTGGAGTGAGAGGTCGTATCATACATTCATCTTGTTTTGCGTTGAAGACAATCACACTCACACTTCAAATCCATAAGACGCCCAAGAAATGTCCCAAAGGGACGCAAAAGCATCATTGTAATAATTCTTGGTGGTATTGGTATTTGGAGGAACTCACTCGTTATGAGGAGAAGGGTATGGCGTTTGATATACTGATGGAGAAAACCAATTTATGCGAAGATGTGATTGGGTTGATTGGCGAGTATCTATAATTTATCGAGCGGCACAAAGCATTCTCTAATATATAAAAATAATGAAAATACAAAAAAAGCAATATGGGGGAAATGGAATAAACAAAACAGTATTATAATGATTATCGGCATCGTTATAATACAAATATATTTTTTATTACGCTCTTGTCATTTTGACCTAATCAGCAATACAACTTTATTGAGTGTATATGAATTAGTATGCTTAACTCACTTAAAGACAACGCCATATACATACTATAATGGCTACAATGGTGTTTGTCAATAAGTATGAGGATTGGATTTGGGAACAGCACATTACGCATATGGAAAGTGATGATGAGTTCTCCATCACTGACTATAAAACCAAACGCCAAACTAATATGAACTACGCAGTTGATAGTGCGTATGACTTGACTATAAGTCAAATATGCGATAAACCCCTTGATGTTGTGATTAATCGGTATTACGCCGTATGGGGTAAAAATACGCCATTCACACTATCCAAGTTGAGAGAGGTCTTGAAAAAAGACAAAAACCTAACTTGCTTTGAGTTTCCAATTTACAAGTTCTATAAGTATATGGATAAGCGTATGAAGGTTAGGAGTAATAATCAAAAATCAAATAAGACAACTACTATGTTTGTTAAATTACTCAATCATATCAAAAATGACATCAACTATAATTCATAATCAATATAGTTTATTAAAAATATTTTTTTTTAATATGCTCTTGTCATTTTGACCTAATCAGTATTACGCCTTTTACAGATGTGTATATGGATTATTGTGATTAACTCACTTAAAGACATCACACCATATCATACTATAATGGGTCGCTACATTTTGACGAAGAAGCATTTGACGACGCTATATGTGTTTTTGGACGCCTACACCAGTTTATTAAAAGATATGGAAAACGATATAAAGAGGTTTGACAATATCAATCATTCAAAGTTGCTACTATTCGTAAAACTATTGAATACCCCGAATACCAAGTGGGTCAGCCGAGATGAGGAAACCTTATCCAATATCATCTCCTATATGCTGTGGGCTACACTCCGTCGTATGGATGCGTTTAACGAGTGTCTATATCAGTTGGAGAAGAGGGCGAAGAAAGAACTCGCTACTGGCGAGATGTCAAAGCAGTATTATTTAGAACATCGCAAAACTCACTTTGAGTTGAAGAAGTTGCTGGAAGCGTTGATGCGGGTTGAAACCGCTACAATGACATTTGACAACTGGGATGACAAGAATGAGGACAAAGTCAATATTGAGGCATAATTCGTTATTTAATTCTCCAAATAATAATCTTACTTAATTATATAATGGATAAGATTAAAGATTACATACATAGCAAACGCTCCACACTCTCCAAGTCATCTATCACTACTTACGCTTCCATCTTGAAGAACCTCTATAAGAAGGTTTTTAAGGATGATGATATGGATTTAGGGAAGTTTGATAATGCCGAACCAGTCCTTACCTTCTTGAAGGATATGCCTCCCAATCGCCGCAAGACCATTCTATCGGCACTTGTGATTATTACTGATAAGAAGGCGTATCGGGATTTGATGGCGGAGGATGTCAGGGACTACAACAAGGATATTCACAAGCAGGAGAAAACTCCGCAGCAGGAAGCGTCTTGGGTTGAAACAAATCAGGTCAAGGAAGTATGCGATGAGTTGAAGAAGGTCGCTGACTTGCTATACAAGAAGAAGCAACTGTCATCTACCGACTTACAGCAAATCCAGAACTATATCATTATGTGTGTCCTCGGCGGTTGCTATATCAGTCCCAGACGCAGTAAGGACTATGTAGATTTCAAGATACGCAGCATTGATAAGGAGAAGGACAACTATTTAGATAAAGGCAAGTTCGTATTCAATTCTTACAAGACGGCGAAGACCTACGGGACACAGACAGTGGATATTCCTACGCAACTCCGCAATATCATAAATAAATGGATTAAGGTAAATCCTACCGACTATCTGCTATTTGATGCGAATGGAGGTAAGTTGTCTGCTGTCAAACTCAATCAGCGTATCAACAAGATATTTGACGGGCGTAAAGTATCCGTCAATCAACTCCGCCACACCTTCCTAACTGACAAGTTCGGGGACACTATCCAGAAGAAGAAGGAGGTCGCCGAAACTATGGAGGATATGGGGTCGTCGTCGGGTATGTTGGATACATATGTCAAGAAGTAATCATTTAGACGAAAAAACAATATAAAGAAATATATTATATATAGTTATAGTATGTTTAGGACGAGGGCGAGTGATTTGGCGATGGGATTAGCAAACGAAACCAAGATACTTGGATTGTTGAAACACCATTTGTGTAAAAGATATGGCGAAGACGACTTGATAAACACAAAGGATATTTACGACCAGTATCATAAATACGATTGGGAAGGTTCTACCAACGGGACACACTTTGAAATGAAAAGCAGGAGAAATACCAAACTGGCGTATTCTACTACTATCATTCCAGTTGATAAGGTTAGACCTACGGAAAAGAAACAAGTCTTTATCTTCCACTTCACCGACAAAACTTGCTACATTGAATATGATAAAAAGATTTTTGACGGTTTTGTAAGAAGTAGTCGCACCACAGAAAGGGACGGTCAATGGGATAAACCGAAACTCCATTACGAAATCCCAGTCGGGTTATTAATTGATTTAGATGAAATAACCATTTAAACACAACGCATTATAATATAACAATATATCATAATGTCCCCAGAATTAGGAATGATAATTTTATTATATGCTTTAATTACATATAGAAAGAAATGTTGAGCGATTATAGTAATATAAAAGAGGCACAACGGAAGGCGTATAAATATCTTGGTAGGTCAGCAATTATATCACCATCTACCAAGAAGGACAAGAAATATATGATAGAAGACCCGAATACGGGTAAAATCGTCCATTTCGGGCAACTGGGTTATGAAGACTTTACGAAACACAAGGACGAGGATAGGAGGCGGAATTATCTCAATCGGGCTACTAATATGAGAGGTAATTGGCGGGATAATCCATATAGTCCCAATAACCTATCTATCAATATCCTATGGTAGTAGCAAAGTAGCAAACTGGGGCAGACTTTATCTATTTTTTTAAAATATTTTTTTTATTATTCATAACTAATATTTTATTTTTATTTCTATAAGAAAAGTTATAAACTACCGCACAGGTTCGCTACTTTGCTACAACAGTCCATTTCTATATTTAGGGCAAATCTCCAAAATATTATATAATCGTATAGTATAAGATGAACGAGTGTATTATTGAATGCGAAAACCCCGAGCAATTGAAGGCATTGAAGGACAAGGCGACCAAAGTCAAACTCATATGTTTAGACAAAATGGGGAAGCATCCGCTATTTAATCCAACAAGGTTGAAGGACAAGGAACGAAAGAAGTTGGTTGCTATGATGATTGAATTATTTAAGCGTCCCGATGAAGTAGTTGATGCCGAGTTCAATGAGATTGTAAATGACAAGTTGCTTGACAATGAGTTTGATGTTTCGCAGTATCCAGTTTTTGATAAGGATAAAATAGCGGATACACTTGACCCCGACGATATTATCTATAAACTACCAGATAATACTCCCAAACCTCCCGATAATATACCAGAAGTTGCGAATATCAGTGAATTACAGGTTTAAATTATTATATGTATCTAATATATAATAATGAGCGGACAACCTTCCAATACGAAGAGCGACCAAGTAGCATTTAGGAAAGAGTATATGAAAGCACTCAACCAGCAAATCTCTAATGACGATAAGAATTATGATGCGAACCAGATTTACAAGAAGACTGGTATGCCGCAGCAACCGATGGATACGAGAACGACTACTGAAAAGTTGAGGGATATTCAGGCGTTTAAACCGATGATACGCAGTAAGTTATTGACTTTGATGGACGGAGGAGAAGCCGAAAAGGTTGTAAGTAGTCTGCCCGATAAGGAGATTGAATACCTCGCCCAGAATGTGGATAATCTGGTTTCTCTTCTTAAACCTCGCTTCAAAGTTGGTATGTATGCCGATATTTTCCTATTGGAGTTGGCTAAATACGCAAAGAATGTGGAGAAAATGCCAGATGTTTCGGTTAGTGGTCTTATCACAAAGCAGGATTTAACTGACCTCATTAATGATATTAGCGGAAGGTCTGGTGCGGACGCACAGCGTTTGGCGGAACAAATCCAAATAATGATAGACCTAATACCTACGGAACAAGAGATACAAGAAATCGCCGCATTACAGGATAAGGCGGCGGCAGCGGAGGCGATGGTAAGTATTGGGAGAATAATTAAATTGCTGCCTTCCAAAGCGGATTTATTGAAAGAGCAGAACATATTTGACCGCCGTATTTCTTCGGGTGATGAAGTCGGTGCTAATCGCCAAATCGCCAAACTGGTTAGGCTGACTGAAAATGCGGTTGATATGAAAATGGAGGCGGATTATTTGAAAAGTCTTTTGGTAAGAGGTGATGCGGTAGAAGCGGTTAATGAAGAAGGCGGATATATTGCTATTCAGGATTTACAACAAATGGGAAAAAGAAAGATATTGACTTACGCTCGTATGCTTAAATCGGCAGACCCGTCAATTTTTTCGCAAAACATAACCGCAATTAGTAAAATGAAAAAAGGGGAATTATTAGCACTCCTCACTGAAAGTGAAGATAAGATTAAAGGATATTTTGGAGTTGAACCAATTGACAAAAAGTCGTCATATGGAGATGAACTTGAAATGTTAAGTCAAACAGGATTGAGCCAAGCGTCAAGGCAGTATCTGGGTTCTTTGGGTGCTACGCAGAGTGCGGTAAGTCAAAGTGATAGTGCGGGAAGTGGTATAAAGAGAGTGAAGTTTGGAAGGGGTGTAGGTCGCCCGAGAACTCGTAATTATGAAGGGTCAAATAGACCAAAGCGTAGTGATATTCTTACGAAGGAAGATACTGACTGGAATGCTGGTATAAAGGTTCAGCCCAGATTTATTCCATTCGGCAAATACATAATCAATAAGAAGCAACTGGATAAGAATATCATAAGCATAAAGACCCCGAGTGGTTCTGCTGTTCCACTATACAAGTCCCACAGAGTTTCATCTGGTATGGGAGTTGTTCTGCGTAAGATGGTCGGTGGAAGCAATCCGTCGTTTGATGAACTGAATGCGTTAGATGACGAGGAGCGTAATTATTTGAGTAGGATTGCGGCGGCGAGTAATATTGACGACAAGTTCAATATTCCTACTCCCAATAAGAACGAAGATGAGAAGGATATAAATCAGTTTGAAATTATGCGAGGTCAAATAATGGCTGGAAATGACAGCACAGAGTTAGTGAAGAAGTTTAAGATTTTGATTATGAAACTCTCCAAGAAGGGGCTACTTCCGCAAAGGGAAGCGAAAGATTTGCTGTATGAGTTGGTTCATTTAGGTTATTAAAATAAAATATATCATAAATATATAATGAATAGTGGTTTCAATCCCGTAGTAGTAAATCCAGAAGGTTTTAAGGTTCAGCGTCAATCGCAGCAGATGCCTTTTCATTTTGGAGGCAGTCAAGTTCCAATTCATATGATGACTGGCGGTGGAATGCCGAGAGTTGCTGTTCCATTCATACAGCCAAAACGACCCGTTATGAGTATTCGCCCCATCCGCAAACTGCCTCCGCATTTAGCCAAAATGAGTGGAAGTGGCGGTGCTGCTTCAATAGAAGATAAAAAGTTGGATAATGATTTGAAATATCTTGAAAATAGAATTGCTCTTATACTGGAAGTTCTTTCAAGACAAGCAAGAATAAGAGGGAAGGAGCACAATTGGGACAAATATGATAGGATACGAGATAGGTTTATGGTTTTTAATAGAACGGCTGCTATTCAAGGTTTGTCAAAAAAGGAAAGAAAAGAAAGGTTAGAGGACATTATAGATTTTGCTGAAAGCATTGCTTAAATTGCTCCACCGAACTTTTAGCAATTTATTATCTGTATTAATTATATAAGATGCGAACGCTGGTTTTAAACTCCAATAATGTAGTAGCGGATGGATTGAATAATAAACTCATTTTCCGCTTCCCTAATTCAGCCAAGTTTGATAAGGCATATGTAGCGGTTGCGAGTGTGTCTATGTATTACTCTTGGTTCAATGTTTCCGCCTCACTTGGTAATAATGTGATTGGATATACTTGGGGAAGTCAGGCAGCGTCAAGTCTAACATATTTTTTCACTATTCCTGACGGACTTTATGAAGTAAGCACACTAAATCAGTTTCTTCAATTCCAGTTTATCAAGAACGGACACTATGCCGTAAATGCTGCGGGACAGAATGTTTATTATGCGGAGATGATTGTGAATGATGCGAGGTATAAAATCCAATTGAATACTTTTAAAGTCCCCGCTACTGGAACATTTGGAGCAGGTTGGACTGAACCTTTAAATCCTCCCGCAGTAGGACAAACATTCAATCCAATCATTTTTATTCCTTATAGTTTAGGACAAATTCTCGGCTGGACGAGTTTAACATCAGTATCTGGAACAATTACTACCGCATCTAATACTTCTGCTATTAGAGTGTATGATGCGAACAATGCTTATACAACTCCATCTTCATATACTCTAACTGCTGGATATTTGGCGACTGACATACAGACAAACGATGTTCTCCAATATAACTATCCTATTATGTTTCCAGGAGCGACTGGGACGGGAACTCTTCCGTCATTCGCATCTCGCAATAGTGTATTTACGATTTCCTACCTTTCCAATACTACCCCTAATATTCAGCCCAATTCAAGTATCCTAATTGCTGCGTCTTCGGTTGATAATCCGTATTCTACTCCTACGAGTGTGATTTACTCCATCACTCCTTCCGTTGCGGTCGGTGAAATCATCAGTGAGAAACCGCCGTCCTTTATGTGGAACAAACTGATTGATGGTATGTATAATCAACTCCAACTCACATTTTTAGGAAATGACCTACGCCCTATACAGATAAACGACCCCGCTATGACAATCATTTTAGCAATCGCACAAGAAAACGAAGTTTTAACCAAATAAATAATCTCTTTGTTAATTATATAATGAACGCAGAGATTAGCGAACAGATGCTGAACCGAATGTATGAGGACTTACAAAAGGAGCAGATGAAACTGATGAATGATATTAAGACGACTAATGATGTCGGTAGGGAAAAGGAAACGCAGAAGCAGATTACGATGATAAATAATATCAATATCAATGTTCTCCGCCTACGCAATTTAAGGAAACAATTAGCCGAAAAGGCAAATTAAATTATCACTCTAATATATAATGCCGCATTACCGTTCGCAGAGAGTTTATATTCCAAGTTGCGGTGCTGGTATGGTTTCCCGACAGACGAGGGGTAAGGTGAATGGTTGTGGAGTTGGAGCAGTTCTTTTAGACGGAGGTATGGGAGGAAGGTCGTCTGCTGGTTCTTATAGCAGCGTCGGCGACTATGCCTCTACGACGGGAGTTAATCCGTATTCTGGAAGGAAGTCGGGGATGGGTTTAGCGAATAGTGATATGTTGAGGAATATCCAGATTAAGCCATTCAAGCGTCCGCCGAACAAGGCGATTAAGTTCAGCCTATGAGTATTTAGGGCAAAGTAGTAGGTATGTTTAGCCGATTTCTATATATTATTATCTTTGAATAATATATAATAATGTCCTGCGATAAACTCGTCTTTGATTTGTCCCAAGAGGTGGAGGGTTCGCCCTCGGTTTTCGTTAAGAAGGATTGGGTGAATATCCTTGACAACCAGAACGGTCAGTATTCCGCAAATCAGTCGGTGATTGATACTTCCCAGTTGAGTAATTCCAATAAGTATATGTCTTATAGGGAGGGATATTTGGCTGTCCCGATGATGCTCTCGCTAATGAGTAATCAAGCGGCGGGTGTTTTGATGGCGAAGTCGTTGGGACTTAATTCTTCTCCCACTACGGGGGAATATAATCTTGAAGGAGGTTCGTCTGCTGATTTAGCGATTGGTCTTAAAAGTTGGTTCGGGCAGATGATACACAGTATCACTCTTGACTATAACGGAACGACCATCGTTCAGCAGACCCAGTATATCAATATGTGGAACTCGTTTAAGTTGCTGACTACGCTCTCTTGGGGAGATGTAGCGACAAGTGGAGCAACGATGGGATTTTATCCCGATGACCCTCTTGCTTGGACTTTTAACACTGTCGCTACTCCCGATGGTATTGGAGTTTGTAATAATGTGAATGCTCCTATCTCTGCTCTTCCTGCGAGTTCTGCTTCGGGTCAGTTCGCCGATTATGCTTCTGGTAATGGTAATCTTGGGTTTTTGAAGCGTCAGCAATACATCACATATGATGTTGATGGCGTTATTGGTGGTTTGACTGCTGCTTATGCTACGCTTAATAAGTTTTCCACTCTTCAAACCGCCCAGTCTGCTTCTACTCTGTGGAAGTCGTATATCATTACCAAGACTAACTCTACTTCTGCGATTAACGGACTTTTACAGATTGCGATTATGGGGACTATCCACTTGAAGCATCTCCACTCTTTCTTCCAGCAGACGCCTCTGTTGAAGGGAGTTTTTATGAAGATGACACTTGCTCTCAACAACACTTCGTCGGTGATTACGAGGGGGGCTGGTGTTTCTGGAACGATGACGCTCTCTTCCGTATCTAACTCGGTCGGTGGAGTTAATCCTCTTATGTTGGCTTCTTCCCGAGCGACGGGTGGTAATGAAACCAATTCGGGAGTTATTACGGCGTTGGCTGTGGTGAATGCCGTTGCGAGTTTATCTATTGTATTAGCGAGTATTGATTATCGCATTGTTCCAGGTATGATAGTAGTTGGGGCAAATCTTCCAGGAGGTTCTACGGTTTTGGCAGTCTCTCACTCGGCTACTGCTACTACCATTACCCACGCTGGGACATCCAATCTTGCTGCTAATACTGTCGCCATTACGGCGACCAATTACACATTCCTTTCGCCCAACTCTGCTCCCGTTCAGTCGCTTCTTGCTTCTGGTGGGTTTGGAATTGGAACTATTGGCGGAACTCTTACTGCTGACATTTCCGTTGGAAGTAAGTCGCTGTCTTCTACTATTGCTGCTGCTTCTACTGCGGCGACCTCCGCTTACCAGAATGTTATTCTGTATGTTCCTGCTTATACTTTCAACCCGACTTTTGAGAGTGCTTACTTGTCTTCCCCGATTAAGAAGATTAAATATACCGATGTGTATCAGTATCAAGTTAGGGAAGTCCCCGCTGGTGGAACTTTCAACAACCTTCTTACGAACGGCATTGCTAATATCAAGTCAGTTCTTATCATCCCGTTCTACGAGCAAGAGTCGGGAGGTTCTACTACGGGTTCGCTTCTGTCTGTCCCCGTTTTCCAGTCGCCATTTGACCCTGCTGGAACGGGAGCAACTTCGCCTCTGTGTGCTTTGACTAATTTCAATGTTGTTGTCAGCGGACAGAACGCTATTTACAATACCCAGAAATACGGGTTTGAGGAGTTCATTCATCAACTTCAAGGCGTCAATGCTGTCAATGGTAATATGACGGATGGACTTACGAGTTCCCTCATCAACTTCACTGGATTTGAGATGGAGTATTGCTACTACTATGTTGATGTGTCCCGTATGCTCCCCGTTGAGGAGAGTGTCCCCAAGTCAGTCCAGATTATCGGGCAGAGTTTATCTACGAGGAGGATTACGCTTATGTGCTTCATTGAATATGGTTGCGAAGTGGATATTGATATTCTTACGGGGGCGAGGGTTTAGAGATATTATAAAATAAAAAATCTTATTATATAATATAATGTCGCAAGTCTATATTAAAGGACACTACCGTTTGGGAGGGGCTGCTATGACTGGGGAAGGAGTTTTTGATTTTCTTGACCCGAAGAAGAACGGATTGGAGAGAGCATTTAGACCGAAGAATATTGCGAAGGCATTTGACCCCGTAAAGAAGTTTGCTGACAGAACTGGTGTTTCCAAGTTCATTACGAAGACGCTTCCCAAGACGCTTATTGAAAAGGGCGTTCCTATGGCTGCGGAGTTTGTCGGTTCAAAGTTCGGCTATGGAAAACAAGCGAGAGCATTAGGCGAACGGGGGGCGAAGGAATTGAAGAAGGTGTCTGGTCTTGGTTTGAAGAAGGGCAGTCCCGAAATGAAAGCACATATGGCGAAGTTGAGAGCGATGCGTAAGAAATAATAACCGTATATAATATATGGCTGAACCAATTGATACTAAATTGTATTTAGATGTGAAAAAATATGCGAATACTATATACGAAAAACCGAGTGCTTACAAGAGCGGGTTTATAGTAAAGACATACAAACAACGAGGCGGAAAGTATAGAGGTGATGGTGAGAAACCACTCGCAAGATGGTTTAAAGAAGATTGGAAAGACATTGGTAATAAAGATTATCCAGTGTTCCGTCCTACAAAACGAATAACAAAAAAGACGCCTCTAACGCCGAGTGAGATTGACCCAATCAATTTACGGGAACAGATACGAAGGAAGCAGATACTGAAAGGCGACAGAAACCTTGACCCATTCCAGCGTAAATAAAGCGAAAGTTAATATTATAACAAGAATTAACTCATAATTAAGATTAATAATGAGATAATATAGAGCAAATCAATATAAATACTTAATAA
>Ga0114969_10003909_pt1 | contig 11890 bp, 13 predicted proteins | sample M_130807_MF_Meta_FD_87316 | JGI IMG/M metagenome (GOLD analysis project Ga0114969, IMG submission 87316) | Freshwater microbial communities from Lake Montjoie, Canada to study carbon cycling - M_130807_MF_MetaG | ecosystem: Environmental > Aquatic > Freshwater > Lake | place: Lake Montjoie...
CAAATTACTTGATGGGTGCACTACGGAGGGGTGACGAATTTAAAGGGAAAAGGTAACGAAAAGACCGATAGCGGCACTAAATCCACACGGTTCGTCCCGAAAACAAACTTTGTACTACTTGTGCCCCCAGCACCAAAGAACCATCCGATTGTCCAGCATTTGCTTTGACTAATCAATATGTCCTCTGTAAGGTTCTCTTCAGCCCTTCACATCTTCGTGGATCGCTTTGAGCGAACTGGAGAATGCAATGAGCCAAGACAAAACAGAAGTCACCAGAGTGGTCAATCTCTACATCGATGGTGCAGGCAACGGAAATGCTGACCAAATGAACGAAGCATTTCATAGCAGTGCACGTTGGTTCGGTACGGTAGACGGTGCTGATTACGACCTAGACAAAGAAGGCTTTGTTTCATACATGGTCGAGACACCAGGCAAACCAACGAGCGCAAAGATTGTTGATATTCAGATTGCTGGCACAGCTGCCACAGCAACAGTGCAGGAAGAAGGATTCTGGGGAACACTTTCGTTCACAGACTATTTCCAACTAGCAAAGCTTGATGGTCGTTGGCAGATCACCTGCAAGACATTCGCTCAAACGGGTGGCACGCACGCATAATCGCGAGCGGTAGAGGTACCGCTCTTCTTCGAGCAGTCGCACTATTTGCGTTCAATCGAGATCATCAGATCTAAGTGGCACACGGGTGATGTATGGTTCGCTGATGCCTTTGAGAAAGACCATGCTTCATATCAGCGTAATTTCGGTCATGACTACTGCGCTTTATGGTTGTTCGTCAGTAAATCCAATTGCTCAAATCAAAGATGCTGATGTCAAAGAAATTGAGTGGAAAACGTGTGTTGGCAAAGATGCTCCAAAATCTCCATTCGAATGTGGATTTGTTGATGCTCCAGTCGACTATCATCACCCAGAAGGGGGCAAAGTATCTGTCGCTCTTGTTCGGCTCCCATCAGATAGTTCAACTACTCGACGTGGGGTAATTCTGACAAACCCAGGTGGGCCGGGAGGGTCTGGATTTGACTACGTTGTGTCCTCCGGCAAAGACCTCGTAAGCAAACTCAGTCTTGCTGAATTCGACATCGTTGGTTTTGATCCACGCGGTCTTGATAGATCAGGGGGCTTGCGTTGTTTTACAGATGCCGAGCTGGACAAATTCTCTTATCTGGATTTGACGCCTGATAATAAAGTTGAACAGGCATTGTTTGATGAAAATGACAAAGACACATCAACATGTCAAGACAAGTTGGGTAAATCTATCAAGTTCTACTCAACTGAGAATATTGCCCGCGACATGGATGTCATTCGTGCGGGTATGCGTATTGAGACAATTCACTACCTAGGTATTTCTTACGGAACCTATTTAGGTGGCGTCTATGCGACATTATTTCCAGATCGAGTCGCTTCGATGGTGCTCGACGGTGCATATGACCCACAAGGCGACACTGCAGAGGAGGAGTACACAACGCAAGCAGTTGGTTTTGAGAAGGCATTCAATAATTGGGTTACTTGGTGTGAGACAGATATTGAGTGTGATTTTCAAAGTAAAGATGTTGCACTTAAATGGCAATTACTTTACGATCGCCTTGACAAAAACTCGGCGAAGACATCAAAGGGTCGGGAGGTTAATCACAAAGTCATGATGACTGCGACTAAATTGATGCTGTATGCGCGATTGGGATGGACTTATCTTGGAAGTGTGTTGCAGCAAGCGCAAGACGGAAAGCCAGACTTGTTGCTCGTCTTGGCTGACTTAGTCAATCAACGTCACGATGATGGAACATATTCAAATAAAAAAGACTCTAAATACCTGATTTATTGTGCGAGTGGATTCGAACAGAAATTACCAAAAGATCCTGGATCTCTTGTGAAAAAACTCAAAGAAGTTGCTCCTTGGTACAGCCAAGGCATTGAAGTCGGTTATTTTGATGAGCCTTGGTGTGAAGACATATTTAGAGGGATCAAGATATTTGAAATCGCCTATAATGGCAGCGCGCCAATAGTTATTATTGGCGGCGAAAACGACCCAGCCACACCATTTCGCTGGTCGCAAGAAATGTTGGCAAACATGGGTGCCAATGCTTCATTGGTGAAGTTCACTGGTGAGGGACATAGTCAGATTCTTGAATCTAAGTGTGTTGATGCAATTGCCAGCAACACTTTCAGAAAACTTGAAATTCCAAAATCGGAAGTAACGTGCGATGCAGACAAACCAGTTCCTCAACCAACTTGGTGGTCGGAAATTCCTCCCGCAGCTTTGCCTGGAGAGAAGCTCAACTCCAAATCATTGTCTCCACTTACCGGGTTCAAGGAAACCGATGATTATGCCGATTTTCGTGCGATACCCGGCAATATTGGAATCGTATTTTCTCAAATTTATAAGCAGTTTAAAGTATCTGACTATGAAACAGATTGTGACCCGCAATTGGCTCCACTCAAAGGTCCGTGTTTCTTCTGGAAGGCTAAAGGCGAGAATATTGGTGTCGTGGTTTACACCGAACAAGAAGTCAAAGAGTTTGAGCTGGTTATACCTGATGGACCTGTTCCATTAGGAATGAACCTAATCATTTATTTTTATCGGCCGTAGTGAATGTTTTGTATAGTAATTAAATCAAAGTAATTGAAAAATTATTGGTGTTAGGAGTGCTTACTTTACGAAGTCAATATTTCCGAAAATGCCACTGCTCAATAAAACATATCCAGCTGGAATGAGGCGGGCACTGACGTAGCACGGCATGTGTGGCAACTGAATTAGCATTGCTCTGATTGATCTATCTAAATTGACAATCAGCCAGAAAGTCATTATCTTGAAATCTCTACCCACGAGGACTGGAACAAAATGAAAACTTCGATCACACCGAGTCAATTTGCGGAATACCTCCAAGCAGAGGGGTATAAGGCAAAAGTAGAGCAGGATGAGGATGGTGATACCACCATAAAGTCTTCCTCATCGGGGTTTAATTGGTCGGTTGACTTTGGCAGCGGCGATGAAGAGCTTTCTCGGTTCACCTTCACGTTCCTTACTTGGGTTAAGGAATCTGCGAATGTTGCTCGCCTTTGCAATGAATTCAATCGGAAGTCATTGGTAGGTGTTGCTTGGCATGGGGAAGAATCTGACAAAGATGGAGATCTGATTGTTGTTTTGCAATTGCATGTGAACCTTTCCGGTGGCGTTACGGATTTATATCTACAGGAATTAGCTTCACGTTTTGATGCAGGAATAAGTATTTTCCATCAAGTTTACAATGGATTGGAATCTTAAAACAAAGGAATCCTTCTGCTCATAAGAAGGTTGCAGTAGGTTACATTTTTTCGTTTCTATTTGTATCGTCACATTGCGGGTAATCAATGGAACTTTCAACTGAATTGTTTCCAGAGAAACCCTGCAACATGTATCAATTCAAGGCATGTTTTCTGTTGCGAACGAACCAATTCATTCACGACGCCAAGTAAGAACCGTCCTCTATGGAATGCCCCTGTACCCAGTTGATGAAAGCAAGTATGTACTAGGCGGTTGTGTGATCGAAAACGATGCGCCTCGGTCTCACTGCATTAACTGCGATGCCTCCATTGCATAGAAGTACGTACGAATTAGCTTCGATTTCTTTTCAATGAAGTCATAGTGAATTGCGCAATTTGTGCAGCACTCCCGGACGAAACTTTCACTTAAATCCTTTTCATAATGAAGTTAGATCAGGCTCAGCTCGTCGCCCACAATGCCCAGCGAGGCTAAGTAGCCGCCCAGCAAGTCAGAGTCGGCCACCAGTGACAGCAACTCTTGCTTGAAGTGATTAAGCCCATCGCAGCGCACGTCAACGCAAGCAATCACTGTGTCGCCACGCATGAAGTACTTGGTATTAACACGACCCTCATTTTGCATATCAATCTCTTTCAGCAAGTCAAGTGTGCGTTCAACACCTGTTACCAATTCGATAGTGCAGCGCACGATTGGCCAGCGACCGTCTAACAAGTCGAGCACAATGAGTTGCCCTTCGTAATTGACGCAGATGCGTGAGTCATCGCCTTCTACAAAGTCAAACTTGGCATCTCGCAGTGCTTCCAGCAAGTCTTCGTGGTAACGCCCAGCCCCGGTATTCATGCGGTTGAGCATGATCTTCCAATTGGCCCCGGCAAACTGCACGACTGTTCCCTTGTCCAGATCAAACGAGACTGTCATGGGGACATTGCCCGGCAGGCGCAAAAATGATGAAATACGGCGGATCATGATGCGATCAACAGCAAACTCACCGACGGGTCCAGTCACCGTGGCAAATTGAAATGTTGAAATGCGGTTGCACCCGACCTCGTCGTATGAACTGTTGATGCCCAGCATGTTGGTCTCTACTTTGAACACACTCACACAGGGCACTTTGCTCATCTCTTCTTCAGGCACATATGCCGCGGGATCAGAACTGCCCCAATTGAGCATGTGATAGAGCGACGCTTGAGAGATCTCGACCGAAGTGATGTTGTCGCCATCGAGACTCTCAACCAAACTTTGCGTCGTTGCCAGAGCCATGAATTCTTTGCCCCTGTCATTGCTTGCGCAGGCAACGTCGTCGTCAATAGTGATCTCGATAGGGTCTCCCAAATTGGCGAGGTGTTCGGCAATGCGCACAAAGCGGGGAGAGAGTGTGTATGAACCAAAAAAACTGGCTGGTGCACCCTTGACCATGATTTGACCAAAACTCGTAGCGCATGACCATGTGCGCAGACCATCGATGACCTGCACGGTCAACCCTTCACCCAAGCGCTCACTCGGCGCAATGATGAATCCAATGTTGCTCACCAACTCGAGCTCTTCTTCGCTAAAAATACCGAGGGAGGTCATGAGCGCACTCCTGTCTTTTTGACTACGCGTGCACGGGTGTAATCAGCAGGCAAAGGCCGCGACTCTTCAACAGCGGCGGTCATGGTCTTGTGCTTGCGACTCACGCCGCGCTGTACGGAGGCCAACTGAGCAATATCTTCGATCTGATTCGTAAAGGCCGAGAACTCATTGAGCGAAAGCCCAGTGATACTAAAACCACGTGAACTCACAGTGATATCACTTGCATCAATGTTGTCAGACAAACCCGCATCACTCAGAGCGCGGAACAAACGACGCATCACTGCCTTGTCGTTTTGGGTTGGAATGTATTTGGACCTTCTCATGGTGCTGCTCCTTGTGCCCGGAGTTTGATCTGACAGATCGCCCTCGATTGTTGAATTACCCTTATTCTTCGCAAAGTATCAGTGGGGTGTAACACCGATGCTTTACGCAATTTTTCTTATTCAGTCACTCTCATAAAGTGGCCTAAATTCGGACTAAAACCCTGATTTCGGTTGGATTCAGGAATTGAGGCTTATGGCATTCACTAAGTTTTGGTGTTATTTCACCGCTCGCTTCAATGATGTCATTCAACTTGAGGTCTCTAATAGCGGGGAAGAGCCCTTCATTGTGGACAAATAGCATTACCAGTCCAGCTTCCACTTCGACTACAACCTGCCAATAAGGGCGTGCATATTTATCCTTCGTATCGATAATTTGTGTAACAAGTCCGGTTAGTTTCCACACGCAATTTAGGGTCATCATTTGTTGCCTCTTTCGGTTGAGTTTGAGAGTCTGCTGTTTCTTATAAATAGCCAGGGGGAATGTATTCCAAGGGCAACGGGGATTGTTCATCAGTTTCCTTTGACCAAACAATTCCATTCATCACTACTGCAAATAATGACTCACTAAGAAGCTGAACTATTGGTGTGATGGCGGTGATTGAACTAATAACACTTGGAGTAAAATTTTGACTTGAAATTTCTTGTTCGATATTTGTAGCAAGCCGACCAAGTTCAACCGCCCATGATGTAAGAATGTCAGGGTTGGGCAATACGGGCTGCGTGCCATCTAGTTGATTTAGGTTGTTCATGACTTTCCTTTGTAGATCATTCCGGTGATGAGTTGTTTTAGTAAGTTGTTCCAATCAGTTACCTCTTGAAGTCCGTAGAAGAGTGAGAAATCAAGCTCGTAAGCGCTTACATACATGTCTTGTATTTTCTTTCGAACCTCTGGTGGTGGCAATGGGATATTCAGATTTCGGACTAGGTCACCAGAGATTGCAGATTTGTAAGAAGCTTCAGCGACTTTCATAAGTCGGCTTTTCACTAATGGGGAGTCGAGGTAGACATGCAAAATCTTGGCCAGATAGATGCGATCTGGCAGAAGTCGAATTCGACAAACGCGATTGAATGCAGCAACAAAATCATAAGGATTGGGGTGACTTTCGTTCGATTCCATGCTCAGTGAGAAGTGATCGGATACAACGTTGTCACTCCCGCTTCCGCGAATGAGCGAGATGAAAATGTCTCCTGGAGTTACATCAAATGATGGCCAAGGTGAATTTTGAACCCTATTGAATACGGAAATGTCGGCGATATCACCCAAGCGAGAAACTGGGTGATTCGGACCATAATTGACTGCACTGTCAGTTCTTGCCAGTTCCCTCAACTGTGTAGCGAAAGAGTCAAATTCTTCAGCGAGTCTTGCGAGTTCATTGTTGAGAGATTTTTGAATCTTTTTATGGTCAATTTCTATTTCAATGGGTCTACTGGTTTGAAATATATCGAATTCCAAAGGACAACCAAGTTCTAATAGTGATGCCGGATGGACGTCTTCAATGAGTTCCTCTGGTTCGGTTTCCTCCCAATGGAGATCACGCCAGTTCTTGGCCACAAGCTGGGAGATCTCTTTCGCTGCTTCTTCGTCCAAGTGACGTGGTCCGTTTCGCTGAACGCCAATATTTCGAGCATTTATCAGGCGTACGTCTTCGTTCGGCTGATCAACCCCAGAAAGAATTAGAAGTGTCATTTCAACTCGATTATCGCTGTACAAGTCGAATCCCAATGACACTGCTGCTTTAACTCGACCCCATCCAACGAGCTTTTTACGGAATTTAGATGATGAAGACGCTGTCATCCACTTTGTAGGCAAACCGATAATTGCAGTGCCAGTTGGTTTGAGGTAAGCGAGCGCATTGAGGATCCACGCTTCTTCGCTTTTAAGTTTGACACTGTCGAACCTCATCCAACGTGGATCGCTAGGGAGGTTGTCCGCTACCAATCCTTGACTTCGAGAAGGGGGTATCGCAATTACTACATCAAATCTGTTCAGCCAATCGCGATGAAGGGTTTGAATAGAATCTTCTACGAGAATTTCGGCCTGAATTCCTTCAAGTTCGAGCAAGATGAAAAGCGCAGCAGCAGCAAGCGGATCTATTTCTTGCGCAACTGTTTGAGTCGACTTATTCAGTTTGACAAGAGTCGAACCTAATCCGGCGCAAAGTTCGAGTACTTCTTTGCCTTTTGTGAGATTGGCAATAATGTCACCAAGAATTTCTGGGTTAGTTGTTGATGCTCGTTCTCGTCCGCTTTGGGCCCAGAGATTACGGATGTCCTGTGCGAATGTGGCACGCAAAGTGTCATCCTTAATGATCTGATAAATGAAATTATTTATCTTTTCAACAATTTGCATTTCATTTTCGTCCAATGATCTTTTTATGGTTTCAGCAAAAATAGAAACGGTAGTATTCTTAAGAACCTTCTTTTCTAATTGAGTCAGATCATTGGACGGGGTGTTAGCTCGAAAATCCCAAGCCTTAGCCAGGAAATAGATGAGTGCCTCATCTGGTCGGAAAATCGGGTTAATGAGCTCAACCAGATTTACAACTTTTGTGTAATCGGTTATTCGCAAGTTTTGAGTGCGCGAGCTTCGCCCGCGGCCTTCAAGACCCCTCAAAATCATGAAGTCCGCAATCTGTTCGATTGTCCAATATTCTCGCTTTCCTTCAACGAGGCTGGGCTGAGGAAAATCATTGGGGAATCTTGATCGCCAGTTTCCAACTGTGGGGGATGACAGGCCCAGTCGCCTTGCAATTTCAGAAAGTACAAACTGATCGGCGCTTCTCATGATGGGCCCATGATCGAAGTCGTACCCGTATGAAATGCTTTGTCATTGAGGTAAATCACTTGGTTGGCTACGGCTGAAAGTTTGAGAGAAATCGTTCCCCGTCTGCCGACAACGATGATGCTGGATCCCTGCGCTTTCAGACACTTTGCTGGTTCAGCGAACATTTTGTCACCACTCCCGATGATCACATACTTGGAACGTGCTGCAACAGCCTCTTCCTGGAGTACTTCACAGAGACACCGGTCTGCTCCGTCAATACCACCACGACTCAAAATTCGTGCACCCCTAAAATCAAAAGCCAGCTGTGGGTACAGCGACAGGGCAAGCGTGCCGACAGCAACAACTGTTTGGCTTGGAACAGGAAGGGCGATGGACTTGAACTGGCGAATCACCTCTCGTGCATGGATCGGCACCATCTGCGCACCACCACACTCATTTTCCAAATCAAGAACCGTGAATGCTCTAAGTTCTTTGGCCATGCTGCTCTGCTTGTTCATTCGAGACTCCTTTTGTCGAACCGGAAGTATTCCGGCATGGAGGAAGCTACCACACAATTTACACAAAACCACAACCTACACAAATAAATATTTATTGACCATACGGTGTATGGGTTCTGTACCCATTAGCGATGGTTTTGCCACCATCCAGCATGCTGCTCCATCGGACATTACATACTTTTGAAACCGTTAATCAGGGGAGCAAACTGTTACGACTTAGCGGTGCCTCCCGCCAGGGGATGTGACGCACGAAAGTGCATAAAACCTTCGGCAGCCTCTCGATGGATTGATACCACCGTTTACATGAAGGAGGAATAATGCAAAACCAAGACATCTCGGGTTTGTGACTACTTTCCACTAGCGCAGTGCAAAGAAATTTATGTCAGCCGGTAGCTCTCACCGGGGGGAATCTCGGGACAAAGTTGTGCGATGAGCTCATCAAACTCATCTTCCCAAGCCAGCAGGGAATGTTCCACAAAAGTCGGTATTGGCAGTTCACATCTGACACACCTCATTTTCTGTTCAAGTGTGAAATAACCATTGTTATATTCAGGGTTGCCTGATTCTTCATCGTATTTAACGCTCACAACTGACAGGTGGTCATTCTTGCGCCAATTGTTCACCTCCCAATGTGGATTCTCACTCGTATATAGATGTGACAGGATTTCAAATTCTTCAAAGTAGGTTCCGGTGAAACCGAGGTAGATATACCATTCCAAATCCTCATCAGTGGTAATTGTGATACACGCAGACTCATCTTTGTCTTCATTATCCAGGTCTTTCAAGATTGCATCAAAACCAAGTTCTTCGATGCATTTAAAAATTTCATTTTCTGTGAATGGCGTACTAATTTTGGTCCTCCTCAAAATGGAAATTGTTTACTGCGTACACGCATTTATTGGGGAATTCTGTAATCAGAGAAAACAGTGTTGGTTAAGTTTGCATAAGTGAAGTTCGTTTCAGTGATGTTCGCTTCAGATAGATCAACATCAGTGAGATCAGCAGAGACGAGGCGTGCATTGGCCAAGTTGGCACCCTTCATCTGAGCACCTTTGAGGTTTGCTCCGGTCAAATTGGCGTATGCGAGATTTGCTGCTTTGAGGTTTGCGTTTGACAAATCAGCTCCACTTAGGTCCGCCCCTGCCAAGTTTGCATATTTGAGGTCCGTATTTGCCATTTTGGCATTTTCAAAACTTACAAAGACCAAATTTGCAGACTCTAGGTTAGCTCCTTCTAAATTTGCATGAGCAAGTAATGAGTTAGCCAAATTTGCATAGTACAACAGTGCGCCTTGTAGCTGTGCACCTTGCATGAAGGCATGAAGCGCTTGTCTGTACGGTCCTATAGTGAAGCCACCAACTTGGTATTCCACGTTCTGATCTTCTGTTCCGTCAGGTGTATTGTTCGGCATTTTATTTCTGTCTGATTCGAAGGAGTTGCTCAAAGTCATCGCGAGTTTTCTGAACGAAAGGATTAGTCTCATCAATTTGTTCGCCATTTTCACGTGCCTCACTAATAGCCTTTTTCAGTTGGCGAAATTTTTCAATGGCACGTTCTAAAATGAATTGTTTCCACTCATCGGGCGTTTGTGTGAGCTTGTCAAAAATATATTTTCGAACGTCCTCACCCACCTCGAAAGTGCCAATTCCAAGAGTTGACATACTTTCATCAGAACTGAAAACCAGATTGTCGTAGTAAAAACTCTTTAACAGGTCGTAAACAACGGTCAGTGCTTGATCAATTTTTTCTTTTGCAGCTGGGTCAAGAATTCGATACCCGAATCCCAACTTTCCAGTCGGAATGCCAGCTGACTTAGGTGGATTTAATTGTCGCCACGGACGGGCAACTGCATTACCAGCCCCACACGTATATCCACTGTCTAAGCCACCAATGAAAGCGTCAAATTGTTCTTCGTTGTCATTAAAAACGAACAAACAGTGAGCCCAATAGGGTTGGTCTCGCATCCATTCCCAGTCACCGAGTTTGCCATAACCAGCAAAAACTGTCGGTCTTCGGGTGTGATTAATTTCCATATCGCCCTCGTTTCTCCGGGGCGTTATGCCCCTAGATTATAGATCTCCTAGATCTATTCCCAGGTTTGAGGGATACGAGGTGAGATAAGAACACGTTGTGATCATACGTGACGCAGATATGTGAGTCAAGTCTCATAAATATCCGTATTTCTTCAATACTCACTATCAATAGAGGCGCACTGGTAACCGGGTTGGCTGCATACGCTTATCTGTCTTTGAAAGTTTGATTGAGGGCACACCACCCAAGCCTTCATTGTCAAGACCGAGCAAATTTTCGATTCCAACTATGCGATCATCTATAAAACAACCAGATTTCAGATAATCCGATAGGACCCATGAGTTAAGTTCGCGGTGTGTTCCGTAACTGCTTTGAATATTCATTGATTTTTTGGAAATGTGTCCGGTCAACAACAAAAAATCAATAATTTTTTTATCCACGGTGCCCAAGATCAATCGTGCTTGGGGAGAAATTGTCTTAATTGCAAAGTGATCAGATGCAGTTTTCTCATTTGGGCTGTATTTGTATAAACGTTTTCCGCATTGCTTCTTCCAAAGATCATGTGTGTTTGCCGTGTGCAATTCAAAAGCATTCTCAATTGCATAAACCGCACGGTCAACATAAAAATGAAAGGTTTCGCGTTGAACGAAATAACGCCGCAAACTCTGTTCTACGGTTTTTGCGTCGTAGCCAGTTTCAAACATGGTGTCATTCACCAGGTTAAAAAATGCTTGCCGATGAATGACAATTCCCCAGTCGTTATCAATCGTGCGATCACGGAATGAAATGTATTCGGCGATCAACTCCTTTAGGTGAGACCTCGTCTTACTGGTCGGCTTTACCTTCGCCCGTGCTCCTTTCAACTCCGTGAGAATCTCGTGGAAAGGTTCTTCAGGGTTAACGGTGGGGATATTACGAAGGCGCTCAATATCTGGGACTTCAACGTCTTGCTCTTCTTCGTGTTCATTTTCGTTCATTGATGTGAAACTATCCTTTCAAATCAATTGTTGTTGAGGATGGAGGGATCACAAAATATTCAAGGATGGGAAACTCGATACAGGGAAACTGTACCGCACTGCCGATAATCCAGAATTTCATTAACCCCCTGTTATTCAACTGGTTTATAAGAGGGGTGTTGCGGGGTCGCAGTGTGACACACCATATGTATAATAAATACAACATTAAGAGTGACTCAGCAATGAGTACAGCAACCGAGCCGGCCAGGCCGCGGTGCTTCCCGCCAGGGGATGTGATGCACGAAAGTGCATAAAACCTTCGGCGGCCTCTCGATGGATACTCATCCATAATCGAAAGGAACGCCAACATGGCAAAGCGCAACTACTACAAGGTGCCCAAAAAAGTCAGCGAGATGACTGAAGAAGAGCTCGAAGCCTTTGCATCAGCTATCTA
>Ga0114969_10003914_pt1 | contig 11881 bp, 9 predicted proteins | sample M_130807_MF_Meta_FD_87316 | JGI IMG/M metagenome (GOLD analysis project Ga0114969, IMG submission 87316) | Freshwater microbial communities from Lake Montjoie, Canada to study carbon cycling - M_130807_MF_MetaG | ecosystem: Environmental > Aquatic > Freshwater > Lake | place: Lake Montjoie...
AAAATGGTGGATTGGCGCATGTCTACAGCGGAAGTGGCAACGGCAACACATGGACCTTTACCATTGGAGTAAGCACAGCACCGGTATATGACAGTCCATGCGGGGCGCTTGAAATAACTGCCGACGGCCCTTCATTGCTGATGAACAACACAGATGCTATTGCGGGATTTGGTGAACTTGCTCCGGCTGGCATCGATTGCGGTGTATACGGATTTTGGTGTGAAGGAAACTCTACGAATTCTATTTGGGCGAAATTCATTCCGACAACAAACTCAACTTCATTTGAAGTGACTACGTGTAATCCAGGTACCATCACTGATACTCAAATTGCAGTGTATAAAGTAACTGACTGTGCAAATTTCGCGACATTCGATTTAATTAGTTCGAATGACGATATGATAGGTGGCTGTTCCGCCGGAGAGCTATACGCTTCTCAAACCTACACCTCTTGCCTTGAAGCAGGACAGTTGTATTTGATTCAAATAGATGGTTGGAATGGTGCTGTGGGAGATATTGAACTTTCCCTTCATACGTATACAACTGCAATAACTTGGGATGCTTTGGTAAATGGAATTTCTTGTCCGTTGAACAAGGGAGATGTTGGCAATGGCTCTGTCTATCCTTACAGTGTTGGCGCTGGAGCTAACTTTAGTTCTGTTTGGACGGGTCCTGCAGGATTTACTTCAACAAATCAATACTTGCAGAACGCCGATCCAGGAACTTACACGGTGACTGCAACAACCGGTTGTGGCGAAGTGCATACGCAAACCTTTGACATTACACAGCCAGAAGTTTGGATGGTTACTACGAATATTATTCTTCCGAATTGCGACGTGAATAACGACGCAAGCATTAACGTAAATGTTGCCGGTGCAACAGCACCTTATGTATTTGCATGGAGCGACGCAACCGGAACTCCTCTAGGAGTAGACAATCCGCTAACAGGAATTGGAATTCGAGCTTACACCATGTTCATCACAGATGATAATGCTTGCACTTACAATTACACCTTCAACATTACAGATTGTGTTGGAATTGAAGAATTAGATCAAGCCTCTATTAACGTCTTTCCAAATCCATCTAAAGGAACCTTTACCTTCACACATGCTTCATTCAAAAATGCAACTTGGAGCATCTTCGATATATCTGGAAAAATGATTCATTCGGAGAGAATCGCTTCTGGCTCAACAAGCACTTCAGTAAATATTGAAGTTCCTTCAGGAGTTTATTCTTTGCGAATTCAGTCGGAAGATATGCAGATTCAGAAGAGTGTTGTTGTTGAATAAAAATCCACTACAGACGAAGTTAATTTTTACAAATAATATTTAATTTAGCAACATGAAACTTGTTACACTCGAGGAAACTCTTGATAGATATATCGGAATCCATTCTACAGAGAAAAGAAAAAAGTTTGAACAAGACTTACTCCTTGACTTGTCAGACAATAATTCTAGCGATTCGTGTAAAGAGGAAAAATAATTCGAGATCATCTCGAAATCTAATTGTCTATTACAAATTCATCAACTTCTCTTTCAATTCCTGAACTTGCTCTGCAGAAACATTTCTGTGAAAGACAAAGCGAATCCAATGAGGGCCGAAGGGGAAACACTTGATTCCCAAAGGGGTTAATTTCTCAATCATCTCAGCAGATGAATTACTTTTTGGTTTCCAAATAACAATGTTCGTTTCAACAGGCATAATCTCGGCGCAATAAGCAACAGAACTTAAAACACTTCCAATTGCTTTCGCATGGGCATGATCTTCATGCAAACGGAAGCGTTCAACCTTCATGGCGTACAGACCTGCTGCTGCAAGGAACCCAGCTTGACGCATTCCTCCGCCCATACTTTTTCTACGACGTCGCGCTTTCAAAATAAAATCTTTCGATCCCACCAAGAAACTTCCAACCGGAGCTGCAAGTCCTTTGCTTAAACACACACTGATTGAATCGTAAGCCTTCGCGTATTCAGCCGGACTCATCTTCGTTTCTTCCAACGCATTGAACAATCGCGCACCATCACAATGCAAAGCCATTCCATTCGCTTTGCAAACTTCTTGAATTTTCAATATCTCATTGAAATCCCAAATGGCTCCTCCGCCTTTGTTAACGGTATCTTCCGTGCAAACCAGCGAGGTGTTCGGCAAATGAACGTCGGCTCTGTTGTTGATGTTCGCCTTCACTTGCTCTGCGGTAAACATACCGCGCGGGCCTTCGATTAAACGAACAGAACTTCCGCTGTTCAATGCAATTCCTCCGCCTTCGTATATGTAGATGTGAGCGAGATTGCTGCAGATTACTTCATCGCCTGGACGTGTATGAACGTTTATGGCAATCTGATTCGATTGCGTTCCGCTGGTGCAAAATAAAGCGGCTTCCATGCCGAATAGCTCAGCCGCGTATGCTTCCAACGCATTCACCGTTGGATCCTCCCCAAACACATCGTCGCCCACTTTCGCTTCAAACATTGCTTTTCTCATCTCGTCTGAAGGAACAGTGAACGTGTCACTGCGTAAATCAATTATATTCGCCATACATGAATTCATTTTTCAATTCGAGCAAAAATAAGCGGAATAACAGTATTTCAATTTTTCTTTGTCTTGCATTTTCACTTGTCTTCTCGAATAATCTCTGCGCTCAGCAATGGGGATATGTTGTTTTCAAAGACAAGGGCCTTCACGACAATTCCTTTCAACATAATTTCTCAGCGGCTGCAATAGAAAGAAGGTTTTTGCAAAACATAGCGTGGGACGAAAGAGACGTCCCTGTGAATGAAGAATATATTTCTCTGGTTGAAGCCTATTCAGACAGCACCTTTGGAACAAGCCGTTGGCTGAACGCCGCTATTGTTCGTGCAACAGAAACCAACTGGAATTTAATTTCAAAACTAGCGTGTGTTCAAGAAATTGAATGGCTTCGTGACAACTCTGTGCTTGCTGCAGAATTTCCTCAAACACATGTTGACACTTCCAAAACACGTGACTACGAAACCTCTGAAGCGCAGCGTCAATTAGATCTTTTGGAACCCAATCAATTTTTAGAGCGTCAATTAACTGGAAAGAACATTACCATAGCGGTGCTTGATGCCGGATTCACAGATGCCGATAATGTTGATCACCTCTCTCATCTTTTCTTGAACAAACAGATTGTTGCGACTAAAGATTTTTTAAAGAACGCAGAAAGCATCTATTCGCATTCAGAGCACGGAACCGAAGTGCTAACATTCTTAGCTGGGAAGAACGATTCAGTTCAATTCGGACTAGCACCTGATGCCAATTACCTGCTGGCACGTGTGACTCCGAATATGGGACTCTTCCGCTTTTTAAACGATATTCAATGGATTCAAGCGTTGGAATGGGCCGATGAAAAAGGAGCAAGTTTGGTGAATTCGTCTCTGAGCTTTACCAATCAACTTTATGAAAGAAAAGACTTAAACGGAAGAACTTGTAAAATAAGCATTGCCGCGAACACCGCCATGGACAAAGGAATTCTAGTGGTCAATGCGGCCGGAAATGAATTTCAAAACGACTGGGAAATTATTGGTGCTCCGGCAGATGCCGAGCGCATCATAACCGTTGGATCTGTTGATCCAAAAACAGGATACATTTCTAGTTTCAGCTCAATTGGTCCAACCTCAGACGGACGATTGAAACCCGATGTATGCGCTCCAGGAGAATTGCTTTACCCGGAAGAAGATGGCGATGATAATTACAAAACCATTCAAGGAACTTCCTTTGCAACGCCTCTGGTATGCGGATTTGCAGCATGTGTGCGTCAGCTTCATCCTGAATGGAACACACAAAAACTTTGGGAAGAAATTCGGAAGAGCGGTTCCCTTTATCCTTACTTCGACTATGCGCACGGATTCGGAATTCCGATGGCCAGCTATTTCTTTTTCGGGGAAGACGAAAAACCGAATGTTTATTCGGTTCAGTTCAATGATGTCGATTCTTTGAATTGCAACAATCTTTTAACGATCTCACGAAATGACGGCGGTGAAATTCCAGAGAATTATTCTTCTCCGGTTGCCTTCATTCAATTCATAAAAGCTACTGGAGAAGTATTCAAGTACAACGTTTCTCGCCCTCAAAACAAAGTGCTCGCTTCCATCCCCGCCGAGGATTTCAAAGGGTGTAAGCTTCGCGTGGTATACGATCGGCACTTCTTCGAAATTCCTATTCCACAGCCATGAGGCACGTATTGCTTTTTCTTTTTTTGGTTGGAATAACGTTTCAATCGATGGGGCAAACGATATTATTCGAGTCGACCATTGATTCGGTTATGAAAAGAACACGCAATTACCAGTTAAAAGGGGTAAATGAAGACAATTATTCTTCCTTCTATTATGAAATTGGAAATTTCATTCCCAACAATAGACACCTTTCTAAAAACCAAAAACTTGAATTGGGACGAAGCTTTTCTTTTGGATACACTTTCAAAAAAGATATTGCTAAAATGTCATCTCTCGTCTTTGGTGCTAGTTATTTCAGAAGAACGCAACGCTTAAATTCCAACTATCCCATTCAATCTTTCGAGCCCGATAGTGCTTGGACTCGATCTAAATACAGTTCGAATGCACTGAATGCACAGGTAAGGCTGCGCAAATACCTTTTTAAATACGGAGGACAAACCAATAGCTTCGTCGAATGGGCCGTTGAAGGGTATTATTTCATCAACAGCAGATATGTTGGTGTAAATAAAATAGATGACCTCAGGTTGAAACGGATAGAAAACAATCCGCATGGATTCAACAATTATCAATTTGCTTCTTCAGTGAAAATTAGCTTTAGCTCTGTTGCATTTGGGCTGCGTTACTTTCCTAGACCTCTTTTTTCAGGTGGAAAATATGCATCAGAAGACTATGGGTATTGGAGTTTTTTTTTCACCGTAAATCTTCCCGGTAGCAATAAAAAAAAGAAATAACTCTATTTAATAAATGGCCAATTTGAAGTTTCGTTGTGCCACTTCCCTGTTCCAGTTTCTGTATTCACCTCGCAAAGTGCATGTTCGTGTCCGTTCGAAATAAACAACCAAGGTGCCTTCAGCACCGAGTTATAACGCAACGTTTGACTAAGCACCGCTTCATCAATCTTCACGGTTGGGGCTTTGAACTCAGCGATCAGCAGCGGCGTTGCTTCTCTGGTAAACAATACCATATCTGCCCTTCGCTTCATTCCGTGAAAAACAACTTCGGTTTCAACGCCTATTCTTCCCTTCGGGAAATTCAAATCATGAATAAAAAAATGAAGGGCATGCTGACGAACAAATTCTTCGGGAGTAAGAGCCACCCATTTGTTACGAACAATGTCCCACACCTCGCGCGAAGCCTCTCCGCGAATGCGGAACGAGTAAGGGGAAAATTGGAAATTGAGCATAAATTTCGGTTGTGCAAATTAGTGTATATTTTTCAAGATTGAAATGTTGTATCTCCACTCGACTATTCCCGATATTTGCAAGACATGGAACACTCGCTTATCATTCGTGACATTCAAATGGGGAATACCGCCCCTGTTTATCTTTTGCATGGCGAAGAAGCTTTCTTTATTGATCTTATTGCAAATGCTATTGAGGATAAAATTCTCGATGAAAGTGAAAAGGCTTTTGGCCTTACTGTTTGCTACGGAAAAGATTCAAACCTAGAATCCATTGTTTCTATGGCCAAGAGTTTCCCCATGATGGGAAATAAGCAAGTGATTGTTGTTCGCGAAGCGCAGGATTTAAAATGCTGGAAGAAGGAAGAGCTATACAAATGCTTGTTGAATTATCTCGATTCACCTACGCAAAGCACCGTCTTAGCCTTTTGCCATAAAAACGGAAAAGTAGACGGAAGATCCTCACTTTTCAAAACATTGAAAGCAAAGGCTAAGACATTTGAATCGGCGCCAATCAAAGAAAACCAACTTCCAACTTGGGTACAAAATATTGTTAAAGACCAAGGCCTTGTTATTCGCGGCACAGCAACACAGCTTCTGGCAGATTATTTAGGATCAGACCTTCACAAACTCACCAATGAAATTTCAAAGTTGAGCATTGTCTTGAATCCGGGCGATGAGATTACCACGCAAATTATTCAAGATCACATTGGTATTTCGAAAGACTTCAATGTTTGGGAGTTGCAAACAGCACTCATTCGCAAAGATGTTATGAAAGCGAATCAGATCATTAACTTCTTCGAGAAAAACCCGAAAGACCATCCGCTATTTCAAATCATTCCTGCGCTTTATGGATTTTTTGCTAAACTCTGTGTTATACAAAACAGTACCAACAAAGACGAAGCCTACAAAGCCCTTGGCGTGAATTATTACGCCGCGCAAAACTACAAGGAAGGTGAAAAGAATTATTCTCCAGGGAAATCTGAACGTATTATCAAATATTTCAGAGATGCAGATGAACAATTGAAAGGACTGAAAGGAAACAGCATGGCGCATGGCGACATTATGCGTGAGCTAATCTTTAAGATTATGCATTAAAGAATGAGCGAGCCGGCTGTGTAAATTTCGTTCTTACCGTCTTTGCACAAAGCATAGGTAAATCCGCCTCTTAAGCTAAATGATCCTATAACCCCAGCTTTATCTACAGCTAAGACTCCAACTTGGAATTCTTCCTTCATGAATGCATTGTTAGACTTTAATCTCGTTATAGCTTCTTCACAAGCTTCTTGTGCAGTAGCTCCTTGACGCATTAATTCAACAACCAAGAAAGAAGTGCAAGAACGAATTACAGTTTCTCCTAAACCGGTGCAAGTTGCACCTCCTATTTCATTGTCGATGTATAAACCAGCTCCGATAATTGGACTGTCGCCTACTCGTCCATGCAACTTAAACGACAACCCGCTTGTGGTGCAAGCACCCGAAATTCTTCCTTCATAATCCATAGCCAATAAGCCAATGGTATCGTGATTTTCAATATTAATAATTGGCTTGTACTCTGAGGTCTTCAACCATTCTTGCCAAGCTTTGCGTGCTTCCGGATTCACATAATCGCTGTGTTCGATTCCTTGCTCCAAGGCAAATTGCTCTGCTCCTTTACCGACAAGCATCGCGTGCGGCGTTTTTTCTAAAATAGCACGTGCTATTGAAATTGGATGTTCAAAACCTTGCACAAAAGCAACAGAACCCACCTTGTGTTGCCAATCCATGATGCAGGCATCTAGCGTGGTTCTTCCCTCTCTATCTGGCATTCCGCCAAGACCAACACTCAGAGAGGTTAAATCAGACTCCGTTTGCCACACACCTTTCTCTGCCATATCTAACGCATTTCCGCCTTTCTTAAGCGCATCCATAGCCGCGTCATTCGCAGCAATACCATGATCCCAAGTTGATAGCACTAAGCCTTTTGTATAGCGAACTTTTTCAAATGGCTTTTTCTTTTTTTCACTGAATGAAAAAAGAGCAGGAGACATTCCTAAAAGTGCTCCCGTTGCAGCTAACTGCCCTAGAAATTTTCTTCTGTTGCTCGACATTTATTTTACTACAAATGGGGTTCTGTATACTCCTCTTTCTCCAATCACCTGCACGAAATACATACCCTCTGCTAAGGACGATGCATTGAAAAACAATTTAGTTTGCTCAGGCGATAAAACACCTGAGTAAATTTCTTCTACTCTTCTACCTTGAACATCTAGAATGTAGGCTTTCACCTTTTGCGAAGCGCGAACACTAAATTCAACACAAGTCATTTCACTTGCAGGATTCGGATAAAGGCGAGAAAATTGAAATGCCTCCTCGTTGATTACATTTCCAGCAAACACATCGAAGCTCCAATAGCCCTCAGGCGCTGAAATTGGACGTTGCAATACTTTTCCTGTTGAAGCTTCTCCTTCAACATAATAATACACACGCGTTCCCGCAGGCTGAGCAGGTATGAATCCTTCCCAGTTGTTGCTTCCAATATTCACCATGTTCACTTGCGTGTAGGCTCCCGTTAATGAGGTCTTCCAATACATTCTTCCAGCAGCAACTCCGTCGCGATGGTTCATGTAAGCCACAACGCTGTAATCTGTTGTTGTGTTATCTGTATCTGGAAGGGGGTTGTGACTAATTAAAAGAGGATCCGCCACACCAACGCTATGCGTAATGCAGTGAATAGCACCGCTTGCGGCAATGATATTATCTGGATTGTTATCGCAATCGATACCCACAATTTGATAACCCGGTAACGCCTCATGCCAAATGCGCAGGGCTGTTGTGTCGTATTGCTCGCGGTAAAGTGGAAGAATGACCATCTTATTCACGAAAACAGCGTTGGAGTATGTTCTGTAAGAAGCCGCAGGATTTGAGCTTGGCCAAGCACCACCCGTGCTCGGAGGCATTGGAATGCGAATAGTCTTATAGGGCTCTCCCCATTTATTCAGGAAGTTGGATACCACATAATCCATGTTCGCATTGATTTGGGGTCCGTCTGAAATCCCAGCTGGATATTCACCTACAAGCAAGGTTTGCTCATCAATGAGCTTCATGTGCATGTCTATGTGATGAATGCCATCATATGGAAGTGTTGGCATTTTAATATAACGATCAATACCCAGATAGCTAGAAGCTATTGCATCAATTTCCGTTTCGGTTTTTGCTGTAACTCCGTATGGATTTCCAGCTGCGTTTTCATCTAAAATTAATTCCGTCACTATCGCTGTTCCGAAACCATCGCTCATCCAGTTTCCACCTGTATTCACCAAATCATCGGGAGCAGCTGTTGTTGTGTACATGTTAAGCCCTAAGTAATCGGCAATGTATTGGGGCGATGAATTATCGTTTGGTCTAGTTGGACGATTGTAAATCCAATCGACCAAAAACAAATCTTCAACCTCATTGGAATAAGCTGGGTTCGCGCCGTAATCGCGCATCCAAACTGAATCGTAATTCGCAGGAAGAATAATCACATTGTTCAAATCTGTAAATGCCGGACCGCCTGCAGTGCCATATAAATAGGCCTCCGTTGCGGCAACGTCTTCAGAAAGAATTATAACCAATGTCTGAGTGCGAGCTGCAGCAACAATTTGTTTTAAAATGGTTGGATATGAAATCCATGAAATGGTTAAGCATTGAATCTCTTCCCATTCGGCCATGGCGCGAATGTTTGTAAACGGCGGAGGAGACGCAATGCCTCTATCGCTGTTTAAAATAGAAAAATCACCGTGCGCAATTTGCTCTATCTCCGCAGGTGTTAGATTGCGAGGCAAGGTTACTTGGCTTTGTGCCGACCAACCGAATAAGAGAATTACCACTGATATTGAAAGTAACTTTTTCATAGCTATAAAATTTCAGCTTGAAAATTAGTCATCAATTCCTCAACTTTTACAAGTTGAGGAATAAATCATTCGACTGGAAAGGCAAACAGTATAAACTATCAAGCAGAAAGTTAGAACCTGAACTTCCAATGATTACGCAATTGTACTTCAGCCACTTCCCCCCGTATACGTTGCACTGAAAGGTTGTGTCTGCTAAATTATTGAAGGTCTTCACCTCGTTGGAACAGCACGCACAATCGAAATTCGCATTTACCCAATTGAATTGAATGATACTCGCCGCTGAGCCGTTAACCAGTGTCACATTCACATTTGATTCAGGCCAAAGGGCAATATCTTTCTCCAACGCAACTTCATTTCGAAGCTGATCGGGAGAAAGCGATATTTCTTTTCCGTAATAAAATTCTCTTGAAACCATCAGTCTCGCTTCAACAATATTTTCTTTCTTCCACTCCAAAGTGTAACTTCCATTTATATCGGATTGCGTTCCATCGGCTTCTTGAAAATAATTCGTCAGAATGCCATTCACCAAGGCCTTCTGCTCCACTGAAACACTCACATAAGGTAGAGAAACATTCGAAGATGCATCCTTCGTTGTTCCCGTAATTTTAAAATTGTTCGAATCTTCTTTGCACGAAAAAAACACCACACAACACATCAATGCTAGAATAGTGTTTCTCATTTCGTGGATAATTTATAATGTTCGAAAATGGCGAGAATTTTATTTACAAAATTCACCGGGCCTACTCCATTTAAATACCCGTGCTTCACGCAAGACATGGCGTAATACTGACGTTGTGCTTTTAGCATAAGCGCGTCTGCCACATGTCCTTCCCACAACGTGTCGTTCCTTCCAATTTGTTTAGCAATGCACATGGCATCTAAAATATGTCCTGGCCCGCAATTGTAACTAGCTAAAATGAATTTTATTCGCTCTTCTGGGTTACGTATTTTTTGCGCCCAAAAATTATCTAAGTTGTGCAAGTATTTAGCGCCTGACTGAATGTTGTTGTCTGGCGGACAAAGCGTATCGCCGTCGTATTTCATAATGGTCGCAGGCATCAATTGCATAAGCCCGCGCGCACCTGCCCACGATTCTGCATTCGGATTAAATCCAGATTCTACAAAGCTTAAAGCGGTGAGCAATCTCCAATCCCATCCTACAATAGGCGCGTGAGCCTTGTACAATGAATCGAAGGGCGAAAGAGCGCCATCTTGAACAGGCGGCATAGAAAAGAACCGCTGAACACCACCCGACCAATTCTCTTCGGCACGACCAAAATATCTGCGGTAAAGTTTACTTATAAAACGAGTTCCGCTTTTCCCCGCAATAAATGCACTTAATCGCTCTTGCAGCAAGTAAGCATTTGGACGAACTGCCCACCCAATGTCTTCATCCCCGCTTAATTCAACCGACATGTCGAGATTCGGATAATCTTCAAAACTTAAAAAGGCTAAGCTCTTATCAGTAATGGTCGCTGGCACCGCCCCACTAGCCACTTCTTGAAGCAATTCTTCGGTCCCCACCTTCCCGCTTGCTTCAATCACTTGAAGACTCAATCCTGTGTTCTTCGTTATTTCCTCGAGCTTGCGATAAAAAGAAGAATACGCATGCACGTGAACAGGCAAGCGATCCAATTCATTTATTCCATGAACTACAATCCCGTTTTCAAGTAATTTGTTGGAAGTATCTCTGCGCTGAACCAAGACTTGTTTGGTCTGGTAAATTGGCGGAGAAAAGGCTAAGAAGCGTTTCCGTTGCTCCGTAATCGTAAGGTTTGAAGCTATGATATCTCCTTCCCCACGATACAACATGGCGAACATACTGTCGAGGTTTTCAATCACTCGCACTTCCAATTTCACCTTTAAAAATTTCGCAAACTGTTTAGCCAATTCATAGTCGAAACCTTTCGGTTCTTCCTTGTAGAGATAATACGTAGACGAACTGTTTTCAGTAAGAATAATGAGCTTTCCTCTGGAGCGAATACTGTCCAAATCTACGTTCACCAATGCGGGCAAATTCGGATCTTGTTCAAATTCAATTTGCTTTTTCTTTGGTGAAAGAAGGGTAAACATAAAAGCCACACCACCCAAGAGAGCAATGGAAACAAGTATAACGCGCCAAACAGATTTCTTCAAGAATTACGAGTTACTTCTGTGAGTGTTCACCGAAGGGTTATATACAAACTTAATCAATTTTATTTTCTTGCAAAAGGCTCACTCGCTTCAAGTGAAACTCGCGCTTCAATTCAACAAAAAAATCAGGGAAATAATTGGAAGCTACTTCAACATGATCTAAGAAAAAATCTCCGGCTTCAACAAGAGATTCTCCACGAGGAATGCGAATTCCCATTTGCCGAACAATTACTGCCATTCCAACCGGATGAGCATATTTCATCATGAATTCTTTGTCCTTCATGTGGAAGAAATAGCTCTTCATTTTTTCCGGAAAAATTTCTTCGTGTTTGTTCAAAACTGAAAAAGTGAATTGCTGAAATTCCGATAAAGCTCTTCCCGAATGAAATTGAAAATCTTTCGCTAAAAAATAATCGAACACCAAATCAATGAGCACCCCACTGTACAATCCTAGTTTTGGTCTGTATTCAGCACGAAGCTCTTTCACCAAATCATGGGTATCT
>Ga0114969_10003916_pt1 | contig 11879 bp, 16 predicted proteins | sample M_130807_MF_Meta_FD_87316 | JGI IMG/M metagenome (GOLD analysis project Ga0114969, IMG submission 87316) | Freshwater microbial communities from Lake Montjoie, Canada to study carbon cycling - M_130807_MF_MetaG | ecosystem: Environmental > Aquatic > Freshwater > Lake | place: Lake Montjoie...
GAACAACTGTTGGCTCATGGGTTACAACAACACTGCAACATCAGTTTCAATCCCGAAGATGGCGAGCATTACAGCGCACATGAATTTGCCAACAGTGATTTCCAAATAGTCAACTACAACTTGCATGACGAGCTGCCGCTCAACACCCACAATGCCACAGCCAGTGCCGACTATTGCAGTGCGGACTATGCAACCACTGGCATGGAAGTAGTGCTGGAAACCTTGTTTGATGATTCACGTTGGCACCTGACTGAAAAGACCTTACGACCCATTGCGTGTGGGCAACCATTCTTGTTGATGGCCACCGCTGGCAGTTTACAATACCTACAGCAGTATGGATTTGAAACATTTGGCGACTTAATCGACGAAAGTTATGACCAAATTACTAACAGTCGTCAAAGATTACAAGCCGTGGTTGCCGAAATGCACAGAATCTCAAAGTTGGATGCTGAGTCAAAAACTCAACTGTTTATTGCGTTGTACAAGATTGCCGAGCGCAACAAACAACGATTTTTTAACGGGCTGTTTGACCAAGTAATCCAAGAATACAAAACAAATGTAGATCAGGCCATAACTATTATGCAACAACACTGCACTGGACAACATCGTGCTGTGATTCGACAACTGCTAGAACAAAATTAAACTGGAGTTTATATTCCAAACGCACACACTAAGTATTTTAACCTGCAAAGGAAATTCCAATATGAGTTGGTTTAAACGAGCCCCACGAAAAAACGAACCCCCAAAACACCACGTGTATCATCCTCCCCAGAACACTCCCGCATCAGAGCGCATGTTAGAAGAAGCCAAAGCAACTGGCCCACTCAAAAAGAACAAAAAAGTCAAATCATTGTAACACTACTGTAATATCTTTGTGTTTAAATATTTGTGTGCAATGCACAAATTCACAAAGGAAAAACACATGAAAAAAGTATTGGCAGTGATCGCGGCATCATTGTATTTGATGTCGCCACAAGCAAACTCAGAAACAATTACAGGGGCAGGGGCAACCTTCCCCTTTCCTGTTTATAGCAAGTGGTCAGAAGCATATAGAGACAAATCAGGTATTGAACTCAACTATCAAAGCATTGGTAGTTCTGGTGGTATTAAACAAATCAAAGCAGCTACAGTGGACTTTGGTGCCACAGATGCACCCATGAAAGGTGAAGAATTAACAGCAAACGGACTAGTTCAATTTCCCACAGTGTTAGGCGGAGTTGTACCAGTGATCAACGTAGATGGTGTTAAGCCAGGTGAACTACAGTTGACTGGTGAAGTGTTGGCCAAGATCTTTGTGGGCCACATTGTGGTATGGAACGACCGTCGCATTCAAGAATTGAATCCAAAACTAAAATTGCCCGACGCCAACATTACCATTGTGCATCGTGCAGACGGATCAGGCACAACATTTATTTTCACAGACTATCTGACAGAAGTTAGTTCTGTTTGGAAAGAAGAAGTCGGCAAGGGTGCTGCCGTAAAGTGGCCTGCCACAAGTTCAGTGGGCGGTAAAGGCAACGAAGGTGTTGCAGCCAACGTGAGTCGTGTTAAGAATTCCATTGGTTATGTGGAATATGCATACGCTAAGAAAAACAAAATGACTTATGTAAAGTTGCAGAACCGTGATGGCAAATGGGTAGAACCCGATGATCTAACATTTGCGTCGGCTGCCGCAGGTGCAGATTGGTTCTCAACTCCAGGAATGGGTATCAGTTTGGTAAATCAAAAGGGCGCACAATCATGGCCCATTACAGGTGCAACATTTATCCTGATGTATCGCGAACCAAAAAACACAAAGAACAGTCAAGAAGTTGTGAAATTCTTTGATTGGGCTTTTACAAATGGCGGCAAGTTGGCCACAGATCTTGATTATGTTCCGCTGCCAAAAGCAGTGACTGATCGCATCCGCAGTGATGTTTGGACACAGATCAAGAAATAAATTATGCAGGCTTGACAAAGCTACATAATATGTTATACTATTAAAAGTAAATTAAAAAGGAGAAATTATGAAATTTACAAAAATTGTTCTAGCCGCATTGTTGGCCACTGGCCTCAGCGTTGGCATGGCACAAGAAGCCCCTCGCAATACAGAATTGTATGGCGTTATTGGTGTTGGCGCAGTCAGCGGCAGCGGTTTTGGTTCCAGCAATCAAGACTTTTCAGGTGTAGGTGAGCAACTGCACAACAGCAATCGCTTTGGCTTCAAAGGTTCGCAGGATCTAGGCGACGGCTTCAAGGCCAGTGTGCAATTAGAAGGCAACTTTAGTGCTCGCACAGGTGCCGCTGGTAAAGACTCAGGTGGCACAGGTTCAGCAGGAACAACATTGTTTGACCGTGAAGCCAACGTGGCCCTGAGCAACAAAGATTATGGCCAACTGCAACTGGGTCGTGGCAAGAATTTCTTATACAATGTATTAGATGAATTTGACTCACGCGGTAACTGGAACTTTGGTGGATTGAAGCCCATCGCACGTTATGCTGGTTTCTACTCTGGTTCAGGTGTCAGCAGATTTGACAACATGATTCGTTATACATCACCCAGCTTTGGCGGAGTTAAACTTGACTACTCATATTCAGCTGGTAACCAAATGGGCGACACCAGCTACAAATCCAGCTACAACGCAGGTGTTCGTTACACCAATGGACCATTGGATTTGGCATACACACACGAAGAAGCACGTTTGAGCACCACTGTAGTCAGTGAAGCCATTGATTTGGTTGCTGCCAAGTATGCTGTGTCTCCTGCATTGACATTGAATGTTGGCTACGCAGAAACTCGCAATCCTACTGCACAGACCACTTTCTACTCTAGCTCAAGCAAAGCAGATGGTAAAACAGATGCTGACACTTGGTTTGTTGGTGCAAAATACAAAGTGTCCGACCGTGTGAGTTTGAACGGTGGTTACTACAATGTTACAGATAAAATTAATGCTTCTGGCAAAGACAATGTAGAAATGGCCGCTGTTGGCGCAACTTATGCATTCGACAAGCGCACAGAAATCTTTATTGATTATGTGAAAGCAACACGTGCCTCAGGTGCAGTAAGTCCATTCACAGTGTATGATCGTTGGATTCCCAACGGTGACGGATCAACATACTCAGACAGCAAGTATGCTCAACACGCTGTGGCAATTGGCATGCAATTCCGCTTCTAATACTATTAGCTAAACCGACCGCAACGATTGAGCGGCACTGGAACTCGTAACCAGTACTAAGGGCCCGAAAGGGCCTTTTTTTATGACTGCATGATTTGGTCTGCAAACTCCTGCAACCGACGATGATGCCCACCTGACCAGTGTCGGCGCATCCATGAGTAACTGTCATACCAAAACTTGTTGGCTTCAGGATGGCATCCTATTAGGCCAATTCTGTCTTGTATAATGGCCATGGCATCACCATTGGTATAGGTAGCTACTGTTTCAAATTTTGTGCAGTCGCCTACTAGAGCACACCCATCATACCAAAACATCCGATCTGGTTGGCCTTGCCAAGTAATGTCAATGGCTTTGGCATGTGGGCGACGAGTGTCTGTTCCGGGCTGTTTTAGATACTGCACAGCATCCACACCGTCCAGCACATTGAGATAATTACTGCCTGCCCAATATGCACCCATGCAGATGCCTAGATATTTGCCACCTTCGGCGATAAATTTGCGCACTCTTTTTTCATTGTGTTTGAACAAGTTTGCATAACTGTCTGAGTCTCCAAACCCTCCTGGCACCACAATCATATCTACATTATCAAAGAATACATCTTCCAATCGGTTCTTAGAAAATAATTTAAAATTGTAGTAAGGACTTAATGCTTGGATAACTCCATTCCCACTCTGGACTGAGCATTTGGGATCATAGATAAAAAGGGCTATGGTGGGTTTCACGGGGTATTTATGTTTACACATATTGCAGATTTATGTGTTATGATATAAGTATTAGACATTGTAAGGATTCAGTATGTTAGCTAATATCGGAACAATACTTGGTATAGGTTTAGTAGTCACTGTTGTGTATTTGCTGGTCGAAGACCTGGTTCGTCGGCACAAAAAGTAATCGACTATTGTAACAATACTGTAACGCATCTAGATTTAAATACTAGATGCAAAAAACTTATCGCAGTATTTTTATCAGCGATGTTCATCTTGGCACCAAGGACAGCCAGGCTGACAAACTCAACAACTTCCTCAAACACAACACCTGCGAAACATTATATCTTGTAGGAGACATAATTGATGCATGGAAAATCAAACAAAACAAGTGGCGATGGAAACAAAGTCACACCAATGTCATTCGCCGCATTCTGGGTCATAGCAAACGTGGTACTCGTGTTGTATATGTGGCTGGTAATCACGACGAGTTTTTAAGACCTTTCATGCAGTATGGCATTGGCCTGGGCTTGATTGAAGTTGTAAATCAAGTCGAACACATTGGGGTTGATAACAAACATTATCTTGTGGTGCATGGCGACTTGTTTGACGGCATCACTAGACTGGCGCCGTGGTTGGCAATGTTAGGAGACAAAGCATATGATTTCATTCTTGGACTCAATACTCGTATTAATTGGATACGGCATCGTATGGGTTTTGGTTACTTTAGCCTTAGCCTGTTCCTTAAACACCGGGTCAAAAAAGCCGTAGACTTTATATTTCATTTTGAACACAACCTTGCTGACTACTGCCGCAAACGTGGATTTGACGGTGTGATCTGCGGGCATATACATCATGCTGAAATCAAAGACATAGACGGCGTAACTTATATGAATGATGGTGACTGGGTCGAGTCATGCACTGCCTTGGTAGAACATCATGATGGTCAGTGGGAAATTATTACTTGGACTCGGGAGAATGACAATGTGGTTGATGATATTGATAGCAATACACACAACGAATCCGCAAGATCAACCCGGAAGAATAGAATTAGTTTTCCCAAATCAAGCCAGTTGCGAACAGGTGCTGGCAACTATGAAATATGAACTAAAATTTAAAAGTTTTAAGGTAATAGGCCAATGTCAAAAACAATCCTGATAGCAACAGACAATTTACCGGATCAGATCAATGGCGTGGTTACCACTTACAAAAATATTGAGGCGTGTGCGGTTCGGGACAACTATCGTGTTGTATATCTTGATCCCGGGCGGTTCCGCTATGTTGATTGCCCTGGCTACAACGAAGTCAAGATTGCCTTTCCCCGGAACTTGGGCAAGATATTTGAGGAGATCCGTCCGGATCATATCCATATCGCCACGGAGGGTCCTATTGGTCTGCGTGTTAGACAATATCTTGACAAACACCATTATCGCTACAACACTGCTTATCATACTAAGTTTCCAGAAGGACTTAGAAAACTATTTGGCATACCTGAAGCCGTTACTTGGCCTCTAGTGCGCTGGTTTCACAAACATTCAGGCAAAGTATTGACCACCACAGACACCATGGTTCGTGAACTGCAAGAGCATGGTTTTGATGGTGAAATTGTGTCATGGACACGTGGTGTTGATCGTGACATATTCTATCCCCGTGCTAGACAACCCAATGACAAGACCACGCTGGTTTGTGTATCACGAGTCAGCAAAGAAAAAAATCTTGATGATTTTTGCAGCATGAGCTATCCCAACTCACGCAAGATCATGGTGGGAGATGGGCCATACCGTGCAGAACTTCAAGCACGTTATCCTGACGTGGAATTTGTGGGCTTCAAAACTGGCGCAGATCTGGCGTATTATTACAACTTAGCAGATGTATTTGTATTCCCCAGTCGTTGGGAAACATTTGGTATTGTGATGATCGAAGCCATGGCCTGTGGTACACCAGTGGCTGCGTATCCTGCCACAGGTCCACTAGATGTCATAGACGAAGGCATCACAGGCTGCATGAACGGCTACTTGAAACAAGCTGTCACAGACTGTTTGTTCTTGCCCAGGCATCGAGTGTGGGAAGGTAGCCAACGTTGGAGTTGGGATCGTGCCTGGGAAATTTTTAGGGACAATTTAGTGCCTGTTGTGTAATAAATATGCAACAGGAGAAGCCACTATGAAAAAAGTAACAGTGGCGTTGTTATTCTGCCTAATCAGCTCTATAGCCCACGCCCAGCAAATTGTTGACATGCAAAAACAGATCAAGTGCTCAGACGCACAAAGCGTAATGAATTACTTTTTGATAAACTATCAAGAGACGCCACTGTGGGTGGGCAAAACTACAACAGGCACACATATCACCTTGCTGGTCAATCGAGAAACAAGATCATGGACCATGATTGAATATGATGCTGCTATGGCCTGTGTGTTAGGCGCAGGCGACACTTCAAGCAAGCCCGAAATTTAAACTGTTCGATCGATGTAGCCAGTCCAGTAGTCCCCTGGTGGATTGGCCTTTAGATCTTGCACTCTGGCAAGCAAGTTGTCATAAAAAGTATCTACTTCACCGTTCCAACGTCCCATCAATCCTTTGATGGCATGTTCACAGTATTCCCAATTTTGATCGCGGTATGCTTGTATAAGGTCTGCATGCACTTTCTTGTAGGCATCCAACACTGGGAAATCATGCAGGGCAATTTTTTCAACCACACAATAAGATGTTGCTTTTTTGTTGTCTGGCGGCAATACAAATGTGTCTAATTCCAATACCACATAGTTGTCGGGGATGGTGTCAAGGGCTTCGCCAAATATAATGTTCATACAGTTTCCTTTTAAATATGTATCATGAGTTTTGCATTTGATTTAATTTCTGATATTCACGCAGAGACTTGGCCTGATTTTGATTGGACTGGTCGGGCCACCAGTTCGTATTGTGTTGTGGCCGGAGACCTGGCACGTGATCGAGACACAGTAATCAACACCTTGCTACACCTTGGCACATGCTATCAAGCAGTGTTTTATGTAGATGGCAACGACGAGCATCGTTACTACTACGAGGACCTGAATGACAGTTATGCTGATCTTGTTCGGAAAATAAGAAAGATACCCAATGTTGTGTTCTTGCAAGACAATGTTGTTGTGGTAGACGGTGTTGCAATCGTGGGCACCAATGGATGGTGGACATACCATCTTGATCCTGGTATAGACGCAGAACAGACTTCATTGTGGTTTCAAGATCAATGCAGAGTCAGTGCTCATGTTGCCAAAACTGTGGGACGACTGGCTGCAACAGATGCCAGTTACATGACCACCAGCATCAAACGACTGCAAACTCACAACGATGTTAAAAAAATTGTTTGTGTGACTCACACCGTGCCCAACTCTAGTTTGATTTCTCACGACATTGGACTGGCCGATACTCTTAGATTCAATACCATGGGCAACGGGTTCATGATGCGAGCATTAGATGCAGACACGGAAAATAAATTGCACACCTGGTGCTTTGGTCACTATCACGGAAGTGTGGACCAAATACGTCATGGTGTGCGTTTTGTCAACAACTGTAGAGGCCGGGGAGATACTGATTGGCGTCAATATGTATACCATCCTCTACGCATTGTGATAGACGATTAATTTACAGTTTCGGGTTCTAGTTTGATCTGCAGTGGATAGCTCTGTGATCGTGCGCTGAGTGTTACTTCAATGCCTTTTTGTTCGGCGATTTCATAAGGCAACACTGCTACAGTGGCCTGTCCTGCTTGGTGAATATCCACAGTGATTTGTTCAGCAGTGGCTGGTGTGTAATCAAAGTATTCAATCAAACTGTCTACCACGAATTCCATTGTGGTCTGGTTATCATTCAAGTAGATAACTTTAAACATGGGCGGCTCTTTCACAGCCTCTGATGGTTTGATTCGTGTGCGGGTATCGCTCTGTGCCATTTCTATTCCTTGCTTTGCTATACAATCAGTGACAGCAGGATTGCTGTCACTGTATTTACATTATATTACTCTTTGTAGGTAATCGCAATGGTCTTTGGTTTGGCTTCTTCGGGCACTTCACGTTTCAAGTGAACATTCAAGATACCAAGTTCAAGATGTGCATTGCTGATTTCCACGTGATCTGCAAGTTTGAATTCACGTCGGAAGTCTCTGTTGCTGATGCCTTTGTGCAGATAGTTTGGCACAATTTTTTCGCTGTCTGGATCATACTCTTTTCCTTCAATGATCAAGAAGTTTTTGTCCTTGGTAACTGAAAGATTGTCCAGGCCAAATCCGGCCACAGCCAAACTGATCATGTACTCGTCATCATTGATTTGTACAATGTTGTAAGGTGGATAGTTGGTGTTGCCTTGTTGAGCGTTCACCCGCATGAGATCATCAAACAAGTTATCGAAACCGATACCAAATTTGTGAATTGCGGGAATATCGAAACTGCGAAGGGTTAGAGTTTTTGTCATTTGTTTTCTCCTTTATTAAGCAAGATGACTTTTTGAATTGTAGCCCCACCATGGGCACTACAGCAGTATTTATTATAACACAAATGAGAATTATATTTTGTTATTTAGGTCAGACACCACACAAAAATTTATCCAAGTATGCATTTGATTCCAACTTTTTGGATTCCAGGTCAGTGCAAACAAGGTATAGTTGCGATCATCCTCAAATGTCAATCGATGTTTGTATTTTATTGTTTTTTGTTTGTGCGGAACTGGGTATTTTTTTAACCAGTCCTGTATTTCTTGTTGTATTTCTGACAAAGCATAGTATGTGTATTGGCTGTCTTGCCCTTTTTTTGGCAATTTAAACTCAATATACATCAGTGTGTCCGAGGAGGTAGTTGTTGAGCCGCCAGTTGTTTGCGCCAACGGTTCTTGGCAGCACTGCGTTTGAGTTTTCTAGCAGTTGTGGGCTTGATGTAGAATTCACGTTTTCTAAGATCGTTTAGTATGCCAGAATTCTGAACTTTTTTCTTGAACTTGCGCAGGGCTTTTTCAATATTGTCATCTTGGACCAATACAGATCTTGCACGTGATTTATTCATTTATTTCTTTGATCTCCTCAGGAATATTTACCTGCTGAGTATCAATAGAAACGGTGCGAATACCATGTGTGCGATAACGGGCCAAGTTATACATGTGCGGCAACAGCACACGTTCAAGTTCCGAATGCAAGCCACGGGCACCGGTTTTGTTGGCAATAGTGCGCTCGGCAATAAGGTCCAGGCTGTCAGAACTGAAGTTCAGTTCAACTTGATCACGTTGGAACAACCACTGATATTGACTGACATAACTGTGCTTGACATCTTGCAATATGCAAATCAAGTCAGGCTTGGTAAGCTCATTCAAGGCAACCCAACTGGGGAAACGTCCCACAAACTCAGGTATCATACCAAACTTGATCAAGTCTTCAGGTGTGGTCTTGTCAAGCGTCAATGTTGCATTGTCTGCTACTACTTGTGCAGAAAAGCCAATTGAGGTGCCTTTTACTCGACTTTTTACAATGTTATCCAGGCCAACAAATGCACCACCAGCAATGAATAGTATGTTGGCAGTGTTAATTTCCACAGTATCACCTGCTGGATGCTTGCGACCGCCTTGTGGAGTGATCCTGCACTTGGTGCCTTCTACCAGTTTTAACAATGCTTGCTGTACACCCTCACCTGACACATCTCGCGTGATACTGGCACTCTCGCTACGGCGTGAAATTTTGTCAATTTCATCAATAAACACAATGCCACGCTGTGTCTTTTTTACATCGCCGCCAGCGGCTGTGTATAATCGTGTGATCAAACTCTCCACATCATCGCCTACATAACCTGCTTCGGTCAGACTTGTGGCATCTGCAATCACAAATGGCACATCCAAATAACGTGCCACTGTGCGAGCCAACAGGGTTTTGCCCGATCCTGTGGGTCCAAGCATGAGAATGTTGGCTTTTTCAATTTCAGTATCCGGATCAGCATTGGCAATGCGTTTGTAGTGATTGGCAATGGCCACACTCAGCACCATCTTGGCGTGACTCTGTCCGATCACATATTGATCCAGGTGCTCTTTGATAGCTCTGGGATCCAGTGTTTCATCTGTGGCATCTTTGACCTTGACTGGTAGTTCATCTTTGAGCAGGGTCTGGCACAGGTCCACACATTCATTGCAGATTGAGACTTCATTGCCCACAATAAGTTTGGCCACTGAATCTTTATGCTTGCCGCAAAAACTACAGTTGTCTAGGGTTTCGGGTGTTTTCATTTATGATCTTATTGTAAAGGGTGTCAAAGTTGCGGTCTAGCCACTGATCCACCGACTGTGGGTTCCACGATATTGTGGATTGTAGTTTATTTAAATCTGCGCGGCTTTGCCATTGATATTTTTCAACCATGTGCTCTGGCATGGGCGCTGGCAGCACTTGTATATTGTCAAATCTCTGTTGTATGCTGTGTGCAATGTCCCAGAATGTGAGTTGCACACCGGTGCCAATGTTGTATACCCCACTTGTGCCTGTGTCTTTCAACTGCATCATTGCTGAAATGCAATCATCCACGCTAACAAAATCTCTTGTGCCCAAGCGTCCATTATGATTCCACACTGTGAGTGGTTGACCTATAATGGCTTGTCGCATGTATGTGCGTATGGGACTGGGCTGTGCTTTGTGTCCTTCATTGCGTCCATACACGTTGAAGAACCTCATGCCTTGCACAGGCACTGTGAAGCGTTGTGTTGCTATCCAGTTGTCAATGGCCAGTTTGCTCACACCATACATGTGCTGTGGCTGCACCGGACCCCACTCTGGGCTGTTTGACCAAGGCCCATATACACTGGCACTTGAAGCATAGGTAATACCACACCCCCAACGTTCAGCAGTTTGGATCCAGTCTTGTGTGTCCGTTATGTTCTTGCGAACAATGTCCGTCCAGTTGTCAGCATTGGTTTCGCTGATGGCTCCCATGTGAAATATCCATTCTATGGGTGTGCGCACTGTATAAGTGTGATGACGTGTGTCCCAGTCAAGACCATGCACATCGTGCCCTTGGTCCGTAAGATACTGCTTGAGTTCGCTGCCAATAAAGCCGCGGTCGCCGGTTACTAAGATCATGTGTTGATGGGTCGTACGCGACGAGCAATGGCATCTGCTTCGGCGTCACTCAACATGTCTGGATCATATTCACCACTTGTGAGTTTGGCAATCAAATGCTCAATGTATGCGTCATCGTATGTGTAGTTATCAGTTAAACTTTTGTCCGTTATAATCCAGTGATGTCCGTTGAACTTATACAACACGTTGGGCATTTGATCCACACGCATGAACGTGTCGCCCTTGACTGGCTTGGCCGGGAAAGCAATGCCAAAACCTGACGTGGGCTCTCTGCCCAAGTCGTTGTCCGCCACTAACTGCATCCAAGGCAGTTCTTGAATTCTACCAGTGGCTAATTTAGCACGTTCTTCTTTGATTGTTCGGTCCGGATTTTCACTTTTCCACTGTTTGATTGCGGCCTTGACAGCAGGGTCTTCATGATCTTCAGTTTCAATATCTTGTGCTACTGCGTTCAAATAATCCTGATTGAACGCCACTGGTGCTACCACTGGTTTGAGATCTTTGAAATGATCAAATTTATCCAAGTAAGGATATTGTTCATACATCCAACCCGGAGGATGAGGATCTTTGGGCAGTTCGTCAGCAAACAACGAACTGGTTTCAACTGTTTTACCGGTGGGCTGTTCTAGTTCTGCTATCTTGCGCAGTTGTTCTATTTGTTCTTCTGACAATGGGCCATCATCGGCTTCGTAAGCAGGTTGTGATCTACGCTCACGTTCCCACTTCAAACTCTCTGTGGCGGCCAACACCATCATGATGGCTAGTGGATCAAACACCACAACCAATATGATAATAACCCAACGCACAGCACGTTCTAGTAGGTTGGCGTCTGGATTGTCGCCATAGACCAGGGCCGCGATGTATTTGATTGGGCCTACTTCTGCTTCTACTTTTCGTACTTCCGCCGCAATGGGCGCACGTTCTTCACTAAGGGCGGTAATA
>Ga0114969_10003919_pt1 | contig 11877 bp, 16 predicted proteins | sample M_130807_MF_Meta_FD_87316 | JGI IMG/M metagenome (GOLD analysis project Ga0114969, IMG submission 87316) | Freshwater microbial communities from Lake Montjoie, Canada to study carbon cycling - M_130807_MF_MetaG | ecosystem: Environmental > Aquatic > Freshwater > Lake | place: Lake Montjoie...
AGGAAAGATGTATCTATAAGAAATCAGGAGATAGGAAGGAGTATATAAAATACAAGGGGAACTTCATAGCAGTCAGGGAATACAAGAAATTACTGAAAACTCGATAGACATCAGATTAATTTGTTCTATTTCTTAGCAATTATAATAAATATTGATTGATGTTTATAAAGATATAGCAAAGCAAAGCAAAGCAATGAAAGCAACGAAAGCGGTGGCATCAGCAGATTTTCTTCCAGTAATCTTTCTCATCATCTTCACGGCACACGCGATGGCGTGGCTAATGTCGTTTTGTTCTAAAAGACATAACGGCGACGACGGCGACGGCGACGACGCCTATGTCAATCCGTATCGAATTGTTCCTCGCAAGGAACACGAAAACTATATACGCTATGAACGCCAAATGTATCTTGACAGTCTTAGAAATAAAAGAAAATAAAAGAAAAATAAAAGAAAAGAAAAGAAAATAAAAGAAAATAAAAGAAAATAAAAGAAAATAAAAGAAAATAAAAGAAAAAATGTTTGAATGAATGAAAGATATCTATATATGTATATGTATATATTTTTTATTACGCATCGCTACGCAGCGTAGCGGCTACGCATTCGGTAGCAACTCATAAATGAAGTTGTTTAGTTCCGCATAATCACTCATCGGGCGATAGCAATGGTAATCTACGAAATGTCCCGTCGCGATTGCGTCGCGTAATTCCACAGTCATTCGAAACGTATCCCTCGATAGCCGATTGAACTTCGTTTTTTCTTCATCGAGGCATACGAGATTGTTCGTCTTCTTCTGCCACGCCATCACCTTCTCGTATAAATAGAGTTGGTCTATGAACCACCCTTGCTTCCCGATACCCTCCTCAATCACGTTGTTTCGCGAAATATCCGCAATCATATACCGAATATCCTCGACGCTATGGACGTCGAAGATATCCTTCCATATTTCAGGCGTAGCCGCGTTATAGCACATCGCGATGGACTTGTAAATGAAACAATGGTCGCCTCGATAATAGATGAACTTGCTATTGTCATATTCCTTTATATGCTCGGTGTAATACGTTTTGTTCGTCGGCAAAATATCCATATCGGTAATCAATACGCCGTTTTTATAATTCAAGATACACGGATAGAGCAGACGGATGAATTGCGACGTAAAACTGGTTAGCACGTTCTCGACTGGCTCAAACAAAATAATATGACGCTCATATTGCTTATATTCCTCAGGGATTGCTTTTGCGATTAAAACAATCTTCACATCGATACTGGGGTATAACTTGTTCCACGTTTTAATAAAAATGGGGATGAACTCCAAATACAGGGGGTTTTCATTCACGGCAGTCAAAACGCAATCTAATTTCATTTTATTTTAATGTTTAAATTAATGTTATACCAATGTTTTATATATCTTTATAGATGCTCGTAATCGTCGGTAATGACAAGGATATCGCCATTCGTATCGAATGTCGTCGCTTTCTGTTTATGTTTCAATAAATTATATTTATCTTCGAGTTTATTATAGTAATCGCGATTGTAATGCGTATTCAGTAAAAGTTCGTTGTATTTCCATTCCAGACTGTTATAGCGACGGCACAAATCCTCATACTTCTTTTTTACATATCGCAATTCCCGTTCTTTGCTGTCGCTCAGGATTTTCTGCTTATTGATTTTGTCCTTCAAATATAACGTGCTATTACTGTAATCATCGTTGTAGTCCTTCGTAAAGATATAGTATAGGCTATTATACATATCAGTAGATGATGTATATATTATATATTTATATAATAATTATCTATTCATTCGAACAAAGGGACAATCACAGTATAACCGTTCTCTATCACGGTGTCAAATCGATACAATGGAATCATATCCATTTCTAAATTATTTAATACTAAGTATTCTTTTACAAGTTTATCTGTGAAATAAATCAATTCAATCCACGTCGTAAGAAAGTCTTTCAACAGGTAGTATAAGGGTAGGTCATATAACGATAAGGTCATTCGAATACACGTAGCCTCCTTAAAAATCTCTGGAAGTTCGGTGATAAGGATATTGTAATGATACCTTCTAAAATTATTCTCAGTTATCTTAGCCAAGTAATACATTTCTTCGTCTAAGTAGTCGTAATCGTCACTATCGTCACTATCGTTATCATCAGAAATGCCAAGCGATACGAGATTGAAGATGTCAAGCGACGTGTAGTGTATCCAGATATCATCATTCATAATTTTTCGAATCATCTTATTATAATATTTGCGATTCCTTTTGTCATTATGCGAAAAAACAATATCTTTCATACAATCGTCATAGATATACTTGTATATCTGTGTGTATATATCCGTTGGGATGATATATAAATAATTCATTTAGTTATGCTATCTAATATAAAATAAGTTTATATGAAAATATAAAAATAATATATAACATAGATACGGGATACGCTGCTAATGCGACTACGCTGCTATGTCGTCTAATGCGGTTGATTGTTGAAATCCTTCCAGTCCTTGTTGATATTGCGACGGTTCTTGTAGGATAGCCGAGCATCCTTGTATCGCAAGACAGTCTTCTTCGAAGTCTTCTTATCAACGCCATCATTTCTCTTTAAGTAGCGAGGGATTTTCTGGACTTCTTCAAAGTCCTCCTTGCGATTCGCATAAGAGTTGAAGACGCGATAACTAATCTTGTTGCTGTTGCCGTTCATTTTGTGTTTTACTTGTCTATTATATAAGGACAGGATGGTATCAATTTTTATCTTTTTATTTATAAAAATTGATACCTTGTTCTTTATATAATAATTAACAAGAAACGATGATGAAGACTGATGCGATGACGAAGAATTATGCTCCTAAGGAACTTGACGAGACGATGAAGGAATTGTTGCGAAATATCAACCGTTGCTGTATGAAAATCAACGAACAACAGAACCTAAACTGTACGTTCAATAAACTCGACTTCCTTGTGGCGGAAGGGTTTTATGACGACGAAGCGAGAAGCGACGAAGCGACGAAATAAAAAATGATAATAATGGTATATAGAGATTGCCACTACTGTATTGTAAGGTATGAATGCGATTACGAAACCGCATCTATTAGATGCGAAGGATTGTTGGTTTCCCGAAGATATCGTGATAAAGATTAACAATATCATTTGTGACGAATATATACAGAAGATATATGAGCGACTTGAAGCGAACCTTATACGAAATATAATAAAGATATTCTTGAATGACAAGCAACTCGCCGACTTTCTATATTACTATGGGTATCAAACGTATTACTTTAATTATAGTTCGACGGTTAATTTTGGTATTTATGGCGAGACTCTTGCCAATTTAGAGTGGGGCGATTACGAAACCGATACGTCGCTCGAAGATTACGTAGGTATCCACGATGATACCAAAGAGCCTTATATGTTGAATATCCCCAATGATACGGTGGATGTTCTATTAGCGGAAGTTGATTTTTATAAGTTTGACGTGAATGTATATTCTACGAAATTGACACTGAATGAAACCATTTGGATATTCAATCACTATGCTACACACGATAACAATATATTTCAAGATATACCCGAATGCGACCACGACACCGGAGACCAAGGCGACACCGGAGACCAAGGCGTCCGAGGCGACCTAAGCAATATCGCGAACTTTGAGATACATCCAGTAGATACCTACAAATCCGTATATGACTATGACAACGAGGAGTTTGCGACAGTATGGAATCTATTCAATCGCGGATTCATAAAAATAAACATCTTCAAAATCATCTATATCTATTGTTATAACGCGTCGATTGAGAATACCATTCAGCAATACTATACGATGCTTGGAGGCATTGGGCGTGTTCCGATACACATCGACCATTCTAAGTTATTTCATAAAGCGTGTTTCAATATTATAAAATATTTCAATATAAAAATGAAGAAGGCGGTAAATGATAGCATCACGCTTAGTTATTTATACGCCATCTACGCGGACGACGATATCGGAGTATATTTTAACGAAGACCACGAAGAGCAAGAAAACAGAGCCTATGATATTATTTACGATAACGGATTGCTTACATCAAAATCCGACAATCTCAATGATATACTCGACCTATTATATGAAATGTATCTACGATAACTTACGATATCTACAATGATTCCCTATCTGTCGCCGCATTCGCATTATATCGCAAGATGCTTTTATTATATATTTGAAAGTTCGAGATACCGCTAAGTCCGCTGCTTAGCCCACTGAGCGTCCCGCTTAGCATCCTATATAACACACCTTTCTCACCTTTCTCACCTTTCTCACCTTTCTCACCTTTCTTTTTTACATTTACATTAGTTCCATCACAGTTATCGTCGGGGAATCTGTTATACGACACCAAGCGTCCTCGTCCAAAATAAAACGCATCTTCCATTCTTATTTGTTATTATATAAAAATAAAAAGCGAACGAATCAATTTTTACCAACCGCCACGAAGACGCAAAACAAGATGAATGGTGCTTTCTTTTTGGATATTATAATCCGCCAATGTTCGCCCGTCTTCCAACTGCTTCCCTGCGAAAATCAAGCGTTGTTGGTCGGGCGGTATCCCTTCTTTATCTTGGATTTTTGATTTAATCATATCAATCGTATCCGAAGATTCGACTTCAAGCGTTATTGTTTTCCCTGTCAATGTTTTCACGAAGATTTGCATCTTATCCTAAATACTTTTTACTCTTATTATATATCTACATATATTTTTTATATCGTTTATTTATTCTCCATCCCTGGCGTATTGAAGATTGCTAATTTTAATTTATCATAAATGTATTGCTCTCTGTCTTTCTCTGGTATAGTTTGTGGATAACCAAATTTTTACTACTTTTAGATATTTATTTTGCTGTTAAATCGGCATTTTAAATGTCCAAAGGTGTAAAAAGGACATCCTTGCGATTCGCATAAGACGTGATAACTAATATATTGAATAAAAATAAATAACATCAAACCTTACCAGTACCAGTATAGCCTAAACTCTTGACGTTCGAAGAAACTTCGCTCGGATTCCACGAGATATAAAGCAGGTTCTGGTTAGGCTCAGGTAATATCTGGACATATAGCCCGTTCTTTCGCAACGCATCCACAATATATTCTATACAATCGGCTATTTTATATAAGGGCTTTCCGTATATATAAAAGGGGACTTCGTAGAAGATATTCATACCACCGATAGTCGCGGTTTGCTTGATTTTTTTATGACATACCTCGATAATCTTGTCGAACGTTTGGTATTTCACGTGTTCCTTCTTGTCTTTTAGAGTATATAATTCGCTCAATAATATTCGCGGAGGCATCGTTATTTATTACATATTTAATATATAATTTTTATTGCGATTATAACTTAGTCGGCTGCGTCGGCGACGACGGCCTATAACACCTTGATTTTATTGTCCTCCATATCATCTACGCTAACCAAGTTATACTTCGATAACTTGTTGTCATTCGTGCTTGTTACGGCAACCTCCGTATTAAACCCCTTATTATATAAGGACGTTATCATCTCCTCGTTAATCGCGTAGTTATAATACTTGACATCGGCGGTTCGCAGAGCAGTTTCTGCGGATACTTCTTTATAGGGATTCATAGTTTTCTTCACAATCGTTTCGTTGATTCGCGGATTGATATAGAAATGCGAAGCATTGTTTCGAAAAGTTGCGGAATATCGCTTTGAGTCATATTTCGTCTCAACCTTCTTATCTAATAATTTAACACCATTAATATACATCTTACACGACGCCCGATTTAGCGACAATATATTATTGCTGTCCGCGACTTCTCGCATCACTATTGAAACCATAAACCATTTGTTGTTAAACTCGATATCGTAGATGCCAAGGATATTCTTGTTTTTTTTCTTCCAATCCGCATTACTGCCCAAATACGTACAATCATTATACTTTGAACCGTGCTGATAAGAATCACTACTATATATATTATTATAATCTATCGCAAGTTTTGTTCCGTCTCCGCTTAATCGTATAAGCGGGTTCTTCGTTAATATAATGGGGTTCGACGGTGTAAGGGTATTCGCACAATTGAAGTTCGTCTTATTATTATAATAGAGATTCTTCTCTCCCTTTAAAAATAAAATAATATCTTTCATCATATCTGGGTCTGTGCTTCCGTCTATCGATTTAAGTTTTTGCTGGTCTATATTCAACCAGAAGTTATAGGAATACTCGGCTCCGCCTTCTTGATTGATGGACGGTTTGATATTCTTATAGTTTAACGCGGATGGGTCGGTCGTGTTAAATTTCACCTCGCTATTGTTAAAATCATACGTCCCGCTCAAAATATTAACCTCCTTACGTATATCGTTCTCTCCTTGAAACATATTTTGTAGTTCGATTAAATAGATATTATATCCTATATACCCCATCAATAACAATATTACGAGGGATATAATAACTTGAACTAACGGGTAATTTTCTAACATTCTTATTCTTATTATCTATCTTATCTATTTTAAATATGGAAATTAAAAAAATAATTAAAGAACGCCGTTGCCCCGCAGCAACTGCTTCCGCTTCTTCCGTCGCCACTGCTTCTTATTGAACACTGTTTATCTTATATACGGGATTACGCAATCCGTAACTAACGATTCCCATACTTGTCAGTAATCCGTTGAGCGGTCCCTTCGTGTATTCTTTGTATATATCATTCTTATTTAAGTCATAGTTATAATACGAGAACTTAGAAAGTAATCCCGAGAATCCAGCCGCACCAATCGTCGTATTCGATATATTGCCTCCGACAAACAAAGTTTCCACCTTGTTTTCAAAGCCGAGTTCGTGTAGTATTAAGGTTCGTTTATCATCTTGGTCTGCTAATTCACCGTCAATATACGTATAAACCAACCCGCCATTCACGTCGGAGATGACGATGACGATATGAACCCAACGTTGTATCGGCACATACTTAATCGTTATACCGCATTTGCTGCCAGTGCCACCTGCGTATGTTAATATATTGGGTACATTGCTTGTTACGGTTGTATCAGTTAGTAATATCGCTTCACCTAAGTTATCTATCTTAGGGGCAAAGCGGACGTGTATTTTATTTTCGGTTTTATCTAAGAATATATAGGGACAAGCGTTCGTAATCTGTCCTGCGTCTTTTCCCAAATGAGCGATATGTCTGTATTCACCAGTGTATTTATCAATATCGTTGATATATATCCAGAACCCATAGGAACGCTTGATACCGTTCGAGTTCGGTAGAGACTTTGTGATTTTAAACTCAGAGAGTTCATTACAAATGATAGGCACTTCTGTTCCCTCTACATCTATCTTTTGCTGATACAGGATGTTGTCGGTAATGATATAATACAGGAAATAGGCGACGATAACCATCACTAAAAATGCGATAACGATTAAATAAAACATATTCTCATTCACACTCGTAATATTGGCGAACGCCTCCTTGATATTATTGACGGACGCAGCGGTATTCTCGGAAATTGTAGTTCCCGTTCCCTGAGGGGCGGCATTCAAGAATTGCGGTGTTCCCGGTGTTCCCGGTGTTCCCGGTGTTCCCGGTGTTCCCGGTGTTCCCGTGGTCGCCTGAGGATTCTGGGGCATAACCCCTTCCATCGCGTTTGACATCGATGCTAATATCCCTGCGTCGTTATTTAGAGGTGTCTTGGTTGCTTCCATTATTTATTTAATTATCTAATTAAAGGAAATAAATTTTCTATTACATAAACTAATATGATAATTTGAAATTTGATATAAGGGGAACTTCTTTCTATTGTAGTTGTTCTTTATATTCTTCTTCTGTAAGGACAAATAACTAAGCATTTTTGTAAAATTGCCGATATTTGATGCGACAGAAGCGTTCTTCTTGTATTTGAATAGGGACAGGTAATATACCTTGGACGCGAACAACTCTACGCAAAAATCGATGTTATCCTTGAACATATAGTAATCGTATAAACACATTATATTCATAAAACTCTTATAATATTCATTGTAATTATTGAGCGATAAAATGCGATTATTTAAGTTCATAATTAAGTTCTCGTGAAATTTCAAAGGTATCATCCACGGGTCTTTTAGGAGGATTCCTTTCGTTTGATGGCGGTTAAAATCATTACTATATAGGATGTTGATATCACTCGCATTCTCGATGCTATCGCTATATAAATGGTCGTGGTTGAGATTACTCATATCTCGAAACAGTTTATTCAAATTGCCATTTGAGTTCAAGCAACACTTGGCAATTGTAGCGGAATCCTTGCATTCCTTCATTTTCATTAGCGACTCCGTAATCTCATTGTTATTCGGGATGGATAATAGATGCACCACGCATAGTTTTTTGATATCCCCTATTTTCTTTATGATATCATTATTCGAGATACAAATGATAGGGATATTCTTTAATTTATTTTCTAATAATATCTTTAATAGCGTGATATTGATTGTTTTGTCCGATATAAATAACGAATCAAAGTTATCGATGATGATAACCTTCTTCTGAAAGTTATTTGTGAGTATCTGGATGAACGAAGAAGACGTGGATTTATAGATGATGTCCTTTAAAAACTGCGAGTTATAGCAATTGTTGTTATCGATTAGGATAATCTCGTAATTTAAATACTTACTGATGCTATGTATCGAATACGATTTACCGATACTCGTGGGTCCCGCGACAATGACGCAACTTTCTGTGGATATTTTCGCGTCATAATTAAACGTCCGCAACCATCGCAGTATATCGCTATATATCGTATGATTACCACACAACTCCCCTATGAACTCCTTGTCATTCTCGGACGCAGTTGCGTCCTCGTCGGCGTCCCTTGTGGTAGCAGTAGCGATGGCATTGGCAGCCTTCGCAACCTTAGCAGCCTTGGCAACCTTGGCAACCTTAGCAACCTTAGCAACCTTGGCGACGGTCGATTTTTTCTTTGGGGCTTTCAGGGATTGTTGAATTGCCATTTATTTTATAAATTAAATTATGTATATATCATTTCAATGATTAATATTAATATATAAGATAGTATCGCAATAAATGGAACGAATAAAATCAGCGGTAAAATGCTACTTGTCTCGCTATTTTCAATCCCAAAGCATCTTATATTTCCATCCTTGTCGAAGAATAGATTAGGTTGAATGGCAAACAAAACGCCGAGAAATACTATATATATTAAAAGCGTTATGATTTTTCTCGAAAGCATTCTTTATCTATTATTTTAATAAGGAAAGAAAAAAATGTATTTGACGTATATCTCTTTGCTACTTCTATTCATTATTTTGGCTGCGGTAATCATCCAGTATAATATTGCGTGTGCCGAGCGAACGGAGAGTGCCGAGCGAACCGAGCGGTTTATCAATAACCCGATAACCATTTCAGAGAACGTTTTAAATATCGACGCGAAATCAGGAGACCATATTATCGTTGATGGCAAAAACATCGCGAATATCGTGGATGCGATTAAGAAAACAAATCGACTGAATAAGGATACCGTAAGCGAAGGCATCAAAGAGCCAAGCATATTAGCGACAATACGGAGCGATTCAAACCTTCAATTATTAATAGACCCTTACATCAATTATTATGTTTTAAAAAATACCGCGTCTGTCGGCAATTACAAAGAAGGCATCTTCGTATGTCTTAGCCACAAAGAATTACGCGACAGCGACTGTATCTGGGACTTGAAAAACAAGGTCGTCGCATATTTATTTATGAGCGATTATTTATTCATTCAAGCACTCATCAAGGGATACAATATCGACATAAACGATGTGTATATAATAAAAATAACCTATTTGGATTTTCAAAATACCGAGAAAATGTTCGATTACCTATTTACATATATGGTGATGGATAGCGAATATATGAAGTTTATTTGCGAACAGCGGTATTTCATAAACGGCATAAAAGATGTGGATATTCATCGTATCAAAGCATACTACCCGTTCATAAAAGAAAACTATAATACCGTGAAGTATTACTACGAAAAGAGCGAAAGCAGCGAAAGCAGCGAAAGCAGCGAGAGCGACGGTAGCAGCGGCAATAACAGTAATAAGAAAAATATATACATTAGTTCCGTGAAAAGCCTATTGCCTATTATGAGTTATGCGATTATCAGTTCCGTCGAGAACTTTATCACCCGCTTAGAGATGCCAAGCGATTACATAGAAGCCGTCAAAGAAGCCTATTATACGAGCGATAAAAAGCAGTCTGGCAGCGGCGGCGGTTATTACGGATGCTACGGAAATAGTGAGATTACAAATAAGTTCGAGTGCGATTCCTATTATAATATTGACGGAACTCCAAAAACCTATTATAGTTTGTGGGACAAGCGATGTGTCGCCGATGCGGAATGCCCGTATTACAAATCAAATACGAAATATCCGAACAATCGAGGCGGGTGTATCAACGGTGGTTTTTGCGAGTTCCCTGTTGGCGTGAAGAGACTGGGCTATACGAAATATAACGATACGAACCTGAATACCCCTTTGTGCTATAATTGCGAAGACAAAGGGAAGCCCGATTATGTATTCGAGAATGATTTTAGCGAACGAGAAAAATATAAATCAAATACAATAATTTCCTTATTAGATTATAGAGGGAATGAGTAATATAGATATTCTAATCACAATAAGTAAAGTGTTATCTATTCTATTGATATTAACCGTATTTAATTTTATTATGTATCAATACTTGACAATCGATAAAGATATTCTGAATACGAATGCAGCGAACGCGAACGCCGCGGCATCCGCTACGGTTGTCGAGAAGTTCAATCAAGACACTGGTGTAATAGATTACAATAACGAGTCGAAATACAAGCCTTATAATATTCGGCTTATGTATGAGAATACGGGCGAGTATCCTTGGAATCGGCATTCCATCAATTCGAGTATCCCTTATGACGTTAATGTTAAACGGGAAGCAGTGAATGTATATTACTATGAGTTTGATAACGAAACGTTTAATGACAAGTTAAAGCAGGTTTTTAAAAGCAATTGCGAAGAACTCATTATAGCCGTTGAAGGGAGTGAATGGAATACGTGGCGAAATCCTAAAATATTGCGAGATACTGCCGAGAAAAACAAGTTGAATTCGTATTACGATGCGATATTTGAGTTCGTAGTGAAGAAATTACAAAGTCGCGTTATGGATTTGCCAAGCGAAGACAAGAAGCAGAAGATGCAAGTCGTACATGATATTATGTTGCGATACAGAACGCATCGCCGATACCCGTCCTACTATATGTTTGATATCGATATGATTCTGTATCGTGCGGGTAAGTTTCAAGGAAAGCACGTTAAACTCGTGGCAATCACAAACGGCACGACGATAAACATCATTCTCACGCAGATTGTCGGGGTTGTATCCGAAGACAATATCGTTATCTACCCTTACACTTCCTTTGATAAACTAAATGACTCAGATTACCAACAATTCATTCCTTCGCGATACGGAACGGTTGAGAGCGATACTAAGAATAGCCGTGAAAACACCTTTAATGTCAGCGATACGTATATGAATAGCGAAATCGAAAAGATAATGTATAAAAAACTATTAGACGAAAATATCCCAGAAGATGTTGATATTAGCAACAACAACTTTACGCCGAAAGCAGAAGAATTGGTGAAGAAAAACAGATGTCTATTGTAATAAAAAGTTATATAAATAGATGATGCGATAGATATCTATATAAAAATGTCTAAACCCGAAACCGCTCACGCCGCATACTCCGTTCCCTCAGTTCCTCTTACTACTCCAAGAGGCACAACCGTTGTTGAACCATCGCGTTTCTATCCTCATTATTACGAACATCAATACGTCCAGCCTACTCCTCAATACGTCCAGCCTACTCCTCAATACGTCCAGCCAAC
>Ga0114969_10003920_pt1 | contig 11877 bp, 13 predicted proteins | sample M_130807_MF_Meta_FD_87316 | JGI IMG/M metagenome (GOLD analysis project Ga0114969, IMG submission 87316) | Freshwater microbial communities from Lake Montjoie, Canada to study carbon cycling - M_130807_MF_MetaG | ecosystem: Environmental > Aquatic > Freshwater > Lake | place: Lake Montjoie...
TACAAATACAGATACAAATACAAATATTATTACATCAAAAAAACCAATTAAGCTTGTAGAAAATATTTATTATTTCAATTAATAATATAATTTGTTTAACTATATATTATTAATTTATTTTTCTTCCTCAGTGTCTTCCTCAGTGTCTTCCTCAGTGTCTTCCTCAACTAAAATAGGTATTCTTGTATATTTGATTTCATTTTGTTTTTCATTGAAATTTTCAACCAAATCAATATATTTGCCAAAATCATTCGCATAATCATAACTATTAATGACATCTAAATCGATGTCGGAAATTTGAAAAACCGAGAGAATTTTTAAAACAGCAACCCCTCTATAATATGGGTGATAGAAATATTGCAATTCTATATTTTTGGGATAAAAAGACAATATATGATACATTACTTTCCATACATCCCCTGTCCATGGAACCATCGTTTTTAATATTCCGTTTTCATATGTATGTTTAATTGGTATTTTAAGCTGTTCATCATGATTTAAAGGGAATATATCATCAAGTAATATTTTTCCATTTTCATTTAAAAATCGAATACCATTATTAATATCTTTAACCACTTGTTCGCATTGATGAAGTCCATCTATAAAAATAATATCAAAATTGTTGTTTAAATTTGACTGGTCCAAATTTTCAAAATAATCATCAGATGTTTTAAGAACTAAATTTTCCGACTCAAAATGTGGCAAAGGGTCAACACCCGTTTTATTTGAGAAATGCACATTATTAAATGTATATCCAGTTTCCACTCCTATTTCCAAATAGTTGTCATCTGGTTTGCTCACAGAATTAATAACCTGATGTCTTTGAGAAAAATCAGTATTATATTCCATTTTATATACAAAATTATTAATAATTTCAAAATTATCGCATGATTTGTATTGTAACATAAAATATTTAATTAAAACTTCAGGTGTTTCATCTATTAATGTATAACATTTAAAACGAGAAAAGCCATAAATATCCAATAAATATTGTAAATGACCAATTTCACATTTGTTATCGATAATAAAAAAATCATTTTTGCTATCCTCATAGAGAGAAGTAATTTTTGCCAAATTAGAAATTAAACTATCAAAACCAATAATACAATATTGTTTATCATAATCAACATTTACAATTTTGTTACAATATTTATGTTCATAACCGTCTTCTCTCTTCCAAATTTTATTATTTTGATAAATATATTTTTCATCCTCATATGCTTCCAATTTTTTCATATGTTCATTAATTTTAAATTTTTCATAAAAAATAGGGCTAATATAATTTGGTCCAATTCTATTTATTTCGGAATTTCTAATTAATGAAAAATTATTATTATTATCATTCATGTATTGAATATATCCAAATTTATGTATTTTGGCTATTTTTGTAGTCAATGCGGTTCTGAGTATAATTTCATAATCGTCGCAAATAGGTAATAATTCGCAATAACTTCCGGCTTGAAGTAGTGTAGTTTTTCTCCAAATTCTTGGATGATTTGGACAGCAAACCAGATGGCTTAATGTGATATTATTAATATTTGGTGTATTATAAACATAAACCCATTGGTCGTTATATTTTTGACAATAATAACTACCGTATCCTTTACATATAAAATCACCGTAAAAATGATTTGATCCATTTTCGTATAAAGATATACAATCCATATAAATAAACCCAACATCTTCATTTTTATCAAAATAATCTGCTGCATCTTGTAATACAAATGGCAAAATTACATCATCATGATCAAACTCAAGAATATATTTTCCTCTGCATAACCCAATTGCCTCATTTTTAACATTTCCAATATTACCACTATTTTCGCCTTTTCTATAAAGTCTAACCCTTGCATCGTTTAACATGAGCTTTCTTAAAAAATTAAAATGTTCATCATCGGGAGAGTCATCCAAAATCACGAATTCCCAATCTTTTAATATTTGATTTTTTAAACTGTCATAAGCTCTTATTATTTTGTTGTAAGAATTATAAGTGGATGTAAAAACAGAAAAAATAGGTCTGATGTGTTGTCTTTCAAATGTGCAATTATGTATAAAACAATAGTTTACAGCTCTATTAAACTCATCAATGGATGCTATATCTTTTAAGTGGACCCATCGATCGCGCATTCTTTCTGTTATTATAGAGCCGACATTTTCAATATATTCCTGTTCATTGTCACCATAAGTAATTAAAAGTTGATAATTAGGGTCAAAAAGTTTATTTAAATCTTCTTTTTTATTTGTAAAAAAAATAGAACAGTTCAACTTTTCATTGTTAGCAATAAAAAATTTATCAATATGGGAAAATTTTTCTAACCTATAAAATATAATATATGGATACTTCATTATATTTTATTATTTGATTTATTTTTTAAATTATTATATTAATATATTTTTATATTTTTATTTATTTATTTTAATATTCTGGAGTATGTTTTTTGAATAAGCATCCTTGAGGTGACAAACCTTTAAGGTCCATGGTAACGACCGCAGGATTTTGATTTGAACAATCGGACATCCAAATTTTTATAATACAGAAATTTTTTTTAGGAGAAATGGTAATCCCTGTTACACAATTAACGTATGACATCTGTTTACTAACTGTATTGCCTACTACAACATATGTTAAATCCTTCCAAACCTTGTATACTTGTTTGTTAGAAACTTTATATGAAAAACAACCACCATTTCTATTTTTAGGATCCTCCCAGGTCGGTTTAACACCTTCTCTCATCAAAAATAACATGCAATTTTCTACTAAAATTGGTGGCAATGTTTCTGTTACAGCTATTGTTTCTTCAACAGTGGTAAATGTTGAGATTGGTATATAACTGTTTATACTCCAATCTGTATTGTGAGGTAAATGAGCCCAAAGTGTCCAGTTATCGGATAACTTATTATATTCTTCCATTACAGGTGTTTCAGTTGTCATTGTATTTTGCTGGGATTCCATTTGTAATTAATTATTTCAATTTTTTTTTAAATTGTTTTATTAATATTATTATATTTTATATTTTTATCTATGTAATTTAATATATTCATTTTTCATTAATTTAATATAATTTACATTATTAGTTATGTCCAAATCTATTTTTTCAACATTATGATCGATAATTGTTAAAACTATGGCTTCTTTATCGTCTTTCTCTTCAGCTACTTCTTCAATTACTTCTTTCTCTTTTTCAATTAATTCTTTTTCTTCTTCAATTACTTCTTTATCGTCCTTCTCTTCAGCTACTTTTTCAATTACTTTTTCAATTACTTCTTCAATTACTTCTTTATCTTTTTCAATTGGTTCTTCAATTACTTCTTTCTTATCTACAATCTTCTTTATATCTTTGGATCCATTTTTTAGCACTACATTATGATATTTTAATAAATAATAATTAATAAAATTTTTGTCAATAATATTGTCGACTAAATAATAATTATAATTATCAGTTTTCAAATCTATTTTATATTTTTTATTACCATATTTTAGCTCACAAAGCATAAAATTAATATTAGATTTCTCATAATCAAATGTCTCGTCTTTTATTAATGAAGTCAATAATTTTTTATTAATACATTTATTATCTGTTTCGTTTGTATAATCTGAATAAATTATAAAATCACTATTATTTGGAAATATAACATCTGGATTGACTACATTTGAAAAAAATATATTGTTTGTTGAATAATTAACCTTACCGTCTACAATAAACTCTATATTATTTTTTTCCTTAGTAGCATTTTTCTTAATATTATTTAAAATTGCGAAAAGTCTTGGATTACTTTCATAAATATATTTTTCAAATCGCAATATGTTTATTTGAAGAACGCTTAATAAATAAAAGACTTTATAAAAAGTTTTAATTATAATTTCTTCATGTTTTTTAGGAAATCGTTGTTGTATATAGTCATTTAATAAAAATATAAATAAAATTGTTCTTAATGAATTTGCTATAAAAGATATCATAATAGTTAATAAATAATTATTTATTTAAATAGTTTATTTATTTAAATAGTTTATTTATTTAAATAGTTTATTTATTTAAATAGTTTATTTATTTAAATAGATTAATTAACTTTGATACTCTGGACTACTTGAGTTCCAAATATTTGGAGGTTGAGTTACAACCATTGTATTTTTTATGTCATTATTTGCTGGATTTGGAATTATAATATTTGGAGATTGATAATAAACTGGTTTTTGAGATGCGTTATATTCTGGATCATAAATTATAATATTACCCAAAGCATCAGTTGTTACATTTTTTAATGAATTAGTATTTGAATTACTGCAATTATAATTTAGTTTACCAGTAGTTGTGTTTAGTCCAAAAATATATAAAAGCATACTTACTATTACAGTCATCATAATGAATGGTATAAAAACAATTATCCATGAAACAATACTTAGTCCTTTTTCACAAAGAATATTTAATAATAATGTTACCATTACCATAACTATTGATTTCATAAAAGCTGTATTATAAAGTCCCTTAAATATATCTATTATTATTTGAGTAATAGAAAAAATTAAATAAATAATTGCGGGTCCACATAAATTTATCATTGTTATAATATATAATTATATATTTTATTTTTCATCAGCATAAAAGAATGGCTCTCCATCTTTTAAATAACCTACTTTATCGCCGACCTCACCTTCGTCTGTTAATTTATAAATAAAACCATTTTCTTCATTGTTTGTACAATATGTTTCATCATCAATATCTATTTCAATATACTCTTCCTCTTCTTCTTCCACTTTTTCATCTTCCTCTACTTCTACTTCTGCGTCTGATTCCGATTTTTCAGTTTCAACATCATCGTCATCGTCATCTTTCTCAATAAGAGTTGGATTACAAGCTCCACAATATTTCTTACCTTCAACAATATTTATATCTTTATCTAAAATAACCTTACATCCACAATCAGAGCATATATTTCCTTCTTCCTCCTCATCATCATCTACTTCTTCTAATTCTTCCTCTTCCTCTTCTTCATCATCATCTTCTAATTCTTCATCTTTTTCTTCTTCTTCTTCTTCTTCTTCATCATCTTCTACTTCTTCTTCTTTTAATTCATCCTCATCATCATCATCTTCTTTTAATTCATCATCATCAACTTCCAATTTATCTTTTTCTTCAATATTTAATTTAATATTTTCTGTCTCAACAGGTTCTATTTTAATTTTTATCGCATCATATTTTAAAACCTTTACATTTTTTAAATCATCCTCACTTGTAAAATCATCCTCGCTGGTTAAATCATCCTCGCTGGTTAAATCATCCTCGCTGGTTAAATCATCACTTGTTAAATCAATAATATGTTTAGTTGATAATTTTTTTAATTGATCTACTTCATTAGTCAAATAATCAATTTTATTAATTAATTTTTCAATCAATGGTTTTAACTGGTCATAATTTGTATCAAGTTCATTACGTCTTTCTTTTACCTGATTATCCACAGCATTAAACTTTTGAATTACATCAATTGGTGCTTGATTTAAATGATTTCTAACACTTGGCAAATTCATAATAGCTTCATGTGTTTTTTCTAATAATTCGTATCGATATAAATGATCACCTAACAATTTATCTAATCCTTTTTTAATAACGTTATTGACTTCCATCGCAATTTCTTCAGTATTTAATCGTGTAATAGCGTGTGTTCTATCCATTTTATTAATAATATATATAACTATTCGTTTAATATGATTTAAAAAATAATTTATCTAATTCATATATGACAGATAATATTTCTTTTATAGAGACTGACCAAATTGATGACAAAGTTCAAATAATTTTAAGGCAAACAGATTATACAGAAGATGTAGCAAAAGAAAAACTTAAGGAGCATAATTTTGATCATTTAGCTGTGATAAGATCATATTTTGGAATAAGCGAAAAAAAAACGCAACCTGTTAAGTCTGTAAATCAAGAAATTTACAAGCAATTAAGATATAAATTGGATAGTAATATGCGTAATTATCAAGAAAGAGTAGATAAGGGTCAAGCAAGAAAATTATAATATATGTTTCTTAACCAATACTTTATTTTCTATTTCTATTTTTTCTGCTTTGTTTTTGTTTTGGCATTTTAATTTGTTCGGTTATTTGCGGAGGTTGTAAAATGTTAAATGCAGGTATCAGTTGTTGACTATAAATAAATGTATTAATGTTTGTAATATAATCTACAAAATAAATAATAAATATCACTAAAAATAATAGTAAGAATTGGAGATAATTTTTAATTATATAATTAAAAATAGAACAAATATTTGAAAATGATATTTCATCGTCAAAATTATCTTCATAGATTAAGTTTTCCATTTTATATAATAAATAAATAAAAAATAATATAATAAATAAAAAAATAAATAATATAACAAAAATTCTGTTATATTATTTATTGACTTAAACCAAATTTTTCACTTAAAATGTTGGTTTTATTTTGTTGTCTTTTTTGTAATTTTTTTTTAATTACGAGAGTATTTGCGGGTATAATTTTATTGTTGATAATAAAATCGTCGTTATCTTCATGTAACTCTGGCAAAATACGAGTTAATGGTTTGTCAACTACTAAAAACAATCTTTCATTTCTTAATAGAGATCTAAATTCCTGAATGCTTAAATTACCATAAAATTTATCTAATAAATAGAATGGGTTTGGAGCCGGTTTAATATTCTTTTTATAGTCATAGATTTTGGTGTAAATATGATTAATTAAATGATATCTTTCAAATTTTGACGAGCTATCAATACTTTCTTGCATCAAATGAGCGGTAGCGCATTCTGGACTACAAAAACACCCATAAACATGATAAGAGTTTTTAATAAAATATTTGGGAATATATACTGGCGGATTATCAAAGTCATATGTGCACCAAAAACATGCTGATTTTTTATCACTAATATTATTTATATGTAAATTATGCTCTAATACCTTCAATTTTTTCCAAACATCTCTAATATCATTATCTTTGTTTTTTGAATAAAATGTATCATCATCGTTATCGTCGTCATAATTTATTTCTTTATCGTTTTTTGTAACAGTTGTATCGTTATCATAATTTTTTGAATTATTATTATTTTTAATAATGTTATCATTTGTGCTAATTATTTCAAAATTGTTTTCATTTTTTCCAGAAAAATTAAAACTTTCAATATTATCTCCTAACATAGTATTTGAATAAAGATCTTTTAAAGAGCATTTAAGATGTAAAATAATGTTTGGTTTAGCTTCTTTATTATTATTGAGTGAAACAACTTGTTGTATTATTTTGCCACCTTTTGGTTTCCGACCACGTTTTTTAGGACCCGATTTTGGTTCATCAATTGTTAAAATATTATTATCAAAATCTAAAACTTTATTTTCGTCTCCGTTATCGTTATCATTATCATTAATATTGTTATCATTATCATTAATATTGTTATCATTGTCAGTATCATTATTGTCAATAAAAAAACAATTAGCACTGTCATTGCTTTCATCAATTGAAACAATAATATTTGAAGACGCGTCATGATTTGCATTACTTAAATCTACCAATTGTTTTTTTGGCTTCCTGCCTCTTTTTTGTTTAACAACTTCAGTTGTGGACGACACAACAATTTCAACCTTTTTATCTTTTGCCATTATAGTTTTATAAAGTATAAACTAATACAAATTTAAATAGTTTTCAAATATATATTTAGTTAAATAGTTTTACCTTTATAACAATTTCGACAAACTGGAATATAATTATCAGAACCAACAACAGTTTGAACTTTTTCATTTGTTAAACGCATTGAAAATATACCAGGTGTGCCATCTTTACATTGTGAACATAAAGATGTCAATTTAGTGACCTTATCACAAAGAGGAATTAAATCTAATATTGTTCCGAATTTTTTTCTCTCAAAGTCTCCATCTAAACCGCAAATATATATTTTTTTATTATTTTCTAACATATCAACAACCACTTCATATAAGTCAGGAAAGAATTGTCCTTCGTTAATTAAAATTACATCGGACTTTCTTAAAAATCTATGAGCATATTTATCAGATTCATTTCCAGTTTCATTAAACCCATTTTCAGTCCAAATATCATTTAATTGGTTTGCTTGAAGACATGGTGCCATTATTTTATCATGGCTGGATATCATAGTGTCGTGATATCGTTTATCAATTGCATGATTAATAATTGAAACAGGAATATTACAGAATAGGCATTGCTTATAAATCTCTAAAATTTTAGAGGTTTTTCCTGAAAACATAGGACCAATAATTAATTCAAGATAGCCGTTATTCGTGGAAGTTGTAGTAGACATTATATCTTTGTTCATTAAATATCTTTAATATTTTAATTCAATTATTTTAAAAATAAAAATAATTGATAATTTTATTTAAATACATATTAAAAGAATTATTAATATATAATTAAATGAATAGTGGCTACGTTTGGGTAGAAAAATATCGGCCATCACAATTTGAAAATATTGTATTAGATCCACTAAATAGACAAATTTTAAAAAATATAATTAATACGTCTTATTTTCCCAATTTACTTTTATATGGTCCACCGGGAACAGGTAAGACAACCACGATAATAAATTTAATAAATGCTTACCAAGAAAAAATAAAAATAAAAAACAAGGATTTGGTTATTCATTTAAATGCTTCAGATGAGAGAGGTATAGATATCATAAGGAACCAAATTAATTTTTTTGTTAATTCTAAACCATTGTTTCACACTGGCATGAAGTTTGTGATATTAGATGAGGTTGATTACATGACCAAAAATGCTCAGCAAGCTTTAAGATATTTGTTACAAAATTACTCGAGTAGCGTTCGTTTTTGTTTAATATGTAATTATATAAGTAAAATAGATGAAGGATTACAAAATGAGTTTATTCGTCTACGTTTTAATCAGCTGCCAAAAGAAGATATAATAGGTTTTTTAAAACACATTTCAGTTTCGGAAAAATTAAACATGTCATATAATTCATTGTCGTGTATTCAAAAATTGTATAAATCAGATATAAGAAGTATGATTAATTTTATGCAGTCAAACCAAGATATAGTAAAAAAACAAGTTAATTGTTCAATTGAAGAACAAACATTTAATATAATTGGTGATAATATTTGGTTAATTATTATTGAAAAAATAGCAAAGAGAGAAAAACTTGAAAACATTTGTAGTTTTGTTCATTCAATAAGTATAAAATACAATGTAGATAAAAAGAATATAATTAAAGATTTTTTAAATTATATTATTCGAAACAATTCAAAGGTAATAAACAATGAGTTTTTAAACTTTGTAGAAAATTTGATGCACATACAAAATCTAAATAACAATACTCATATTAATTATTCGCTATCACGACTATCATCTTTTATATCATAAAGGATTGAATCATAATTTGTCATCCTCATTTTTAATTTCATCATAAAGTCATTAGGAGGTGAGCTTTTTGACGGGTCAAAAAAATTTTGCTTAAGGCTATATTCGCCTTTTGGGCTTAAGTCCTTCATCTGTGTAGTTAAGTTTTTCTTAATCGGGATATAATTGCTTCTTTCGCGGATGTAGTGTGAATTGGAATGCATTCTTTATATTATATAATAAAAAAAATAATTGAAATAAATTTAATATAAAGAATATAAAGAAATAGTTCAAAGTAATATAATGGCAAAAAGCATAAGTATCGACAAAGAATGGGAGAGTTTTATATCATCAAGTTATGATGATATAACATCTGATGATGATGAAATTGAGGATATAATTAGTTCCACCGAAGAATTTATGTCGGCAAATCTTTCTATGGATTTAAATTCTGAAAGTCCTAAAGCTTCTGATATTTATATATCTACTAAAACAAAAATTGCTTATCTTAATTTGATGATCAACCTTAGGGAAGTATTTTGGTGTGTACCTACTATACCTTATGCTAAACCGTGTAATGGTGTCATTAAAAAACAGATGAAGTTTAATAGCTCGACAATTGAAGAATTAGATTTTATACAAGACAAAATTAAAGATGAAATTTATTTTGAAGAACATATTATTACCAACATTAATAACCCTACAGGACGTATTAAATTTAAAGATATCCGAAAAATTAGTATTGGTATTTCTAAAAAAGATATTATGAGTTACCGTTGTAAAAAGAAGAGTGCGTTTTACAATTGTTTTGTTCTTATTTTTAGAATGAAAATCAATCAAACATTTAAGGAATTTCATGTTAAGGTTTTTAATACAGGCAAGCTTGAAATTCCTGGAATACAAAATGAGGCCACTTTTCAATTATTATTATTGCAAGTAATTGACACATTGCAGCCTTTTATTAAAGAAAAATTAGAATATAAGGAAAATTCCGAGGAAACTGTTCTCATAAATTCAAATTTCAATTGCGGCTTCTTTATTAACCGCGAAGAATTATATGATATTCTAAAAATGAAATATAATATTCAATCCATATACGATCCTTGCTCTTACCCCGGAATACAATGTAAATTTTATCATAATCCCGACACAGGGATACAAACAGGCTGCCAAATTTCAGAGGAAAATAAAGAGTTATATAAAAATATTAATCAGGTATCATTCATGATTTTCAGAACTGGAAGTGTTCTAATAGTTGGTAAATGCGATGAAAATATTCTCATGCTTATTTACGAATTTTTAAAAGTTATACTAAATAATGAATACAAAAATATTTGTCAAAAAAATATTAACACATCAGAAAATATTGTTAGCTTAAAGGATAAGAAAAAGAAAATACGTAAGAAGAATATCACCGTCAGTATTGTTGAAAATGTTTAATTTATAAGTAAACTAACATAATAACCACATGACAAATTTATCGGGCTTATCATTTAGCCTCTCTTGAAACTCATTTGTATTTATTTTTTCTTCACATTTTTTTAAATCGTAATTTTTGATTTTTTTTATAAAGATCTGTATCAAGTCAAAATAGTATTCCAAATCATTTATCGTAAAATACATATTGTCTAATATATTATTTAATATAGCAATATTTTCCTTTGTAATTTTCAGTTTATTTATTTTTTCACATATTTTATCAAAATTTTCTATGTATGATGTATTTTCTATAAAATTTTCATTATGAATGATTTTATATATAAATGTTTTATAAATATTTACGTAATTATTTATAAATTTTAATTTATTATTTGTTTCTTGTGATGTGTTTTCATTTATATTTTTTCTATATTCATTATTTATTTCAAATATCGTCTTTTTATAAACATATGTTGTAGCATCACGCGATGTTAACTGTAAAAACATCTTCTCGTCTTCCGATATTTGACCTACAAACTCAACATAAAAATAGAACGATTTTTGACAATGAAAAAAAGTTAGATCTATATTTCTTGTATAATATAATAAATTATTAAACACATTTGTTATTGTATCCAAGCCTCGCTCTATAATAAATCTTGAAAAATCAGTGTTTTTTATTTTTATGTTTTCTATAATAAATTTAAAATACTCCAAAAGAAGCTGGTAATATTTTTCTGTAATTTCACTTATTTCGTTATCTATGTTCTTTTTGTAATTCTCCAAATTATTTAATGAATAATTATTATCTTTATTACTAATTGTTTTCATTATATCTATTAATATTTTAATATATTTAAATTAAAATACTTTTATAATTATAAGTATTTAAAGACTTTAAATCTAAAATTATATAAAATGTCAGAGCAAAAATCTACTTCTACTCCTAAGCCTGAGCCTGCCTTTAATTACAGATTACCTTCAGATGTTACTATGAAACATGCCGCTAAGCTTGGCATTGTTGATGATAAACCTATTTTGCTTGATTATTGGACCGCTTCGCTCGACAAAAAAGCGTTGATTGGCGCCAAAGATAACAATGAGAAA
>Ga0114969_10003921_pt1 | contig 11877 bp, 25 predicted proteins | sample M_130807_MF_Meta_FD_87316 | JGI IMG/M metagenome (GOLD analysis project Ga0114969, IMG submission 87316) | Freshwater microbial communities from Lake Montjoie, Canada to study carbon cycling - M_130807_MF_MetaG | ecosystem: Environmental > Aquatic > Freshwater > Lake | place: Lake Montjoie...
GATCCAGAGGCCGATGCTGCATACTCAGCACTTAACTCCTCAAACTCCACTATGTGGCATAGGTTGTTGAGCAAGATAGAGGTGGTGTTTACGTCAGAGAATAAGCCTTCCAGCGATACGATAACAATAGAAGGAAAGCAGTACAAGGTTATACAGCACACAGACCCATACGAGACTGCCGAACAAATGGCAGCAGACGTGAAACAGAACAACAGGCTGTATATTATGCTTGACTACTCAGATCACCCTTACTTCTCTGTTGAACAAAATATAGTGTTTAGGACAGTTCACGACTACATTGTGCATATTCTAGGAAGAAAGCCTTTTGGACTGTACGGGGAACTTCAAGCGTACAACCTACATGCGAAGTTAGTTCCACCAAGTGCAAGACCAGCCATATTTACAGAAGTAGTTGGACAGGTATGTTGGTACAAAGTTCATGGAGGATTTCCTACTCAAAAAGCAGCAATACTGCATGGGTTCGATTATGTGAATGTGGGAGATGTTTCTCAAGAAGTTTTAGACAAGTACGGTGATAGCCCGGAAGTTCCGCCAGAAAGCCCAGATCAAAAATAATCTAAAGAAAAACTTGCACAGGTGAAAAATGTTACTTACATTTGTGGGGAAATATGATGCGGTATTCAAATTGGAAAAAGAGACATGACTTTCACTCATGGCTGTGCGGGTTCGAGTCCCGTTCGCATTACGAAATATTCTACTTTTAAGTAAACAGTAAGATTTCTACACCAAGCAGAGCAGAATGGTACAATCTGGTAGAGTCGAGGCATTGATTCAGTCAGATAAATCTTATAGATGTTTCAGCACCGTTGTTTAGCTAGAAGGTTGGTTATATGTAATTACACTCATTAAAAGAGTTCCCAATTTCAGACTGAAACTGGATAGAATATTTTAACATGGCCCTGTCGTCTAACGGCTTAGGATACCCGGCTCTCTACTGGGTGATGACGGTTCGAGTCCGTTCAGGGTTACTAAACAAATAGGATGTTTAATAAAGACATACAATACCTAATAACATATAGCATACAGGGTACTCGCTTAGGAACTCAGTATCTGGTATCGCTAGACTTCCCTGCAAGTAAAGTATGTAGTAATGCAAACGATACAGCCCTTAACATTATGGAAGAGGTTTGGAAGAAACACAATGAAAACTATGAGCCTAAACTTACAAGTAGGCATGGTATTGGTATAGTGAGTATGACAAGGATAAATTAAAGTATGGGGATGTATTTTAAGTGGCTAAAACAGGTGATTTGCAATCATCAGTCCCGATTTCGACTATCGGCTTCTCCACGAAAAATCCAACAGAAAATTCGCTCATTAGGAGGTCTCCACGCCTCGAACCTTTCGTAAGGTTTTTGAGAAAGTGACTACTGCTATGGTCTCAACTGGGAGTACCTTCTCCAAAAAAGGCGGTTGGGTTTCTTATTCCCATTGTGTCCCTGAACACTGATAATGTTCAAACCTTTGGGTATCGGGGTTAGGTTGTGCATACCTTCCAAAAATGCACTGGTTGAACCTGCGACGAACAGGTTCGGGATTCAGGTCTGGGGCGAACCTCAATCGCCCCGCTTTTTTGCCTCGTTCGCCTAGTGGTATGGCACTTCTTTTACATGGAAGAAAAATGACAGTTCGATTCTGTCACGAGGTACAAAACTATAAACTAATGGCTGCACAAGATACAGTAACTAAAGTGTATCTGCTAAACACAGAACCACTTCCTCAAACAGTAAAAATATGGGTTCTAAAGCAGCCAACTAAAGGTTATCTAACCAGAAGCGGATGGAGTCCTAACTTACAGGAAGCCCGTAAATGGAACAGAAGGTCAGACGCTACCTTGTGTAAAAACACCATAGTGTACAACACCGAGATAAAAGATGCAACAGTGTATTCAATCAGTTTCACTCATGGATTCCAGAGGGTAGTAGCGTAATACCGAGACAAAGAGTGAAATTTTGCTAAAGGTATTGTTTTTAGATACTTTTAGCAAAAATATACTCTCGTAGGCTAATTGGAAGACCTCGGTGTATTCAAACCTATGCCGGAGAAAGTGGTGTAGTGGATACCGTGGGGGGCGTAAGAAAGGAGAGGTAGTAATCCTTACGACTATAATGCACAGGGATACCGTTAAAAACTATGATTGGAACGAGCCTTCTACACAGGACTTGCTTGACATGTACTGTAACTAATATGAAAATAATACCTTTGTTATTACTATGCTTTAACCTTTCAGCACAAAAGGTGGTAGAGGTGTATCCTGAAAACGACAGTATGCCTTTATCAGGGGCTAGTCTAACCAAAGACAGTAACGTGGTATTGCTCAACCCACTACCGTTCCAGATGATATATATCATAGAACTGTACGGTGACGTTTTCGTAGAGCAGGTGCTTGCTGACAAGGATGCGTTTGGGATAACCATATCAGCATATATCGAAGGAAGTTGGGTAGTGTTTGACAAAAAAGATACTCAGACCTTTATAGTAAACTCAAAGGTTAGGTATCTCAGGATTTTGTGTAAAGAAGACTGTTCTAGGACTTATCTTTTAATAGAGTAGTATATGCCTAAAGTAACTGTAAGACAGCATCACGGTGAGTTGTACTACTGCAAGATAAAAACAGACGACTGGTTCGACAGGCTAAGAAGGTCTGATGAAAGGTTGTACCAGTTAGAGATGAAACAAGAAAATGGATAAAATCAAGAATTACTGGAAGAACAATAGGGTCAACTCATACATCATAATAGCAGCGGTGCTGTTGTTACTGTCACACTTTGGGATATTTAGTATCAGCATAACCATCGGGCCGATCAACCTTTCACTAGGCAGCCCATACTAAAGGAGATAACAATGATAGTTCAAGTGCTTAGGGATGAAATGATGGACAGGTTTGAGGTAGGGGACGTAGTAGTATTTTCCCTAGAAGATGAAAGTGTATATCACTACGAAGTTCCCAAAATGGGAACGCTTGGGGTGATAGAGATGCAGACCCATAGTTTCGGTCTTGAGAAAATGTTAGGAGTTCAAATTCCTATGTCAGTGGTGCAATGGGAGGACGGTCAAAAGTCATCTGTGTTCAGTCACGACATAAGCAAGGTTGAACTGGAAGGGGATGAGAAGATTACTGTTGTGACTAAGTTGAAATCATTAACGCCATACACAGGCACAAACTATAATTGAATGAGTAAGATAGAGAAAATATTACGCCAAAAACTGACCAATGAGGAGTATGAGGAATTGGGGAGTTTGGAAGACTTGATTAGTAGAGTCGCAGTGGAATACGCAGAGTGGTACGCAAATAAGTGTTTAGAACTGGTTGATAAGATGCCGCAAGAGATTCCAATTATGTCATTTCAATTACCAGACCATGAGTAAAGAAGATATAATGGAAGGTAACAAGGTTATGGCTGAGTTCCTAGGCTACAAATACTATCCTCATACAAAGCCCTATGGGAGGGACAGAGTTAAAGGTTGGGTAAAATCTGGCCTGAGTCCTAAGAACCCTCACTTTAGTTTGGGCAGGTCTCACAGGGACTTCCCATTCTATAACGACTGGAACGCATTGATGAGAGTTATTGACAAGATAGAGTCAGAGGATTCAGTAGTAGTAAGCATCATAAAACACAGCATAGCGATACACGACTACAACAAGGTATATGCCTCGACAAAAGGATCAACCAATAAACTAAAAGATACTTGGGCGATATGCCTAGGTTACATAAGGGTAAAAAAATATGACAACTACATCTCTATCTGACTTCGGTTATCGTGAGCGAAAGATGGCAGAAGAACTACTTCACGCATGGAACGAAGGGGAGTTACCAGAAGATTTCCAAGATGATGAAGTGACGATTATGATGAACATGAACTCAGGTTATGTGTTCCTTACCAACTCTGACTTTCAGGTTGCTATGATGAACGGAGACGTTCTCGAAATGTTCTACACCGACCTTGAAACAGGCGAAGAAGGATTTTTAGAAGACCTGTCAAGAGAGGCTTTGATTAACCTTAATTTGATTGAGGAAGAGGAAGAATCTAACGAAGACGATGACCCAGAGTACGATGACTGGGAAAAAGGAGACATACATTGAAATTTATAAAGAACACAAAGTATTACACGGGCATGGTCTATGAGTGGAACTTACCCACTGGTACGACATGCCCGTTTGCATTGGAGTGCAAAGTAACCGTGGACAGGATCACTGGCAAGTTCGACATATACAAAGGACAGTACAAGTGTTATGCTGCAAGTCCTGAGAGATTCCCGGCTGTTAGAGAACATAGGTGGAGGAACTTTGAGTATGCTAAGGCTGGCGGGATACCAGTGCTGCCAAAGGACTGTAAAGAAGTTAGGATTCACTCTTCTGGTGACTTCTTTAATCAGGACTACTTTGACATGTGGCTAGAATTAGCCAGAAACAACCCTACAATCAACTTTTGGGCATATACCAAGAGTTTGGACTACTGGGTGAAGAGGATTGACTCTATACCGCCAAATTTGATCCTAACGGCGAGTTATGGTGGAAGGAGAGATGACTTGATAGAAAGGTTCAACCTAAAGAACGTAAAGGTGTACAAGACTCTGGAAGAAGTACCAGAGGATAGACCGATAGACAGGAACGATGACTGGGCAAGAGTACCATTAGTAAACTTCGCTCTCCTTGATAACATGCTAAACTCAAAAAAGAGAAATGACTAAGAAACAAGTAGTAGAATGGTATAACAATCTATCTCAAAGACAGAGGTCTGAACTGCAAGTACAGTTTGGTGAGTTTGGTGTATCTGACAGAGAGAGTAAGTTTTACAAATGGCTTATAAAAGAGAAAAAATACAAACAACTATGAAACTCTACATCACAGACGAAGGAGACCCAAGTGTAGGTATCTTCGCCCAGACCTACACAGTAGAAACTCCGTGTACAGCAGAGTATCCCGATGATATGGCTTGGTTCAAAGACCAGATGAAGCGGGTTTACGGTGAGTTTGCCGAAGGTAGGCTGACTATGTGGTATGAGTGTGAAGTAGGAGATGATACCGACTGTCCAGAGGGTTTGGAGATAGACGGTTTTAGAGAGGACTGGGAGATGGATGAGTTCGATAGCCTTTTTCAGTGTGTAAAAGATAGAATGTCACAATGAGTTGTTAATGTACTTGTATGTTAGTGAGGACGGTTGTACATTTGTACCATCATTTCATTCAAATAGCATTCGCACATGAAACAAACATTGCAACTAAAAGACACAGGCTCTCTGTTCAACTTCCTTATGGGTAACAACTCAGTTCCTCCTGTGGTTGGAGAGGGTGCAACTATCCTGTCTCACAGCGACCGTAGATGCGCTGAGGTAATCAGTGTAAGTGTTGACGGTAAAACCGTTGTTATTGAGGATTACGATGCCATTCGTACTGACAGCAACGGGATGTCAGACGATCAAGATTACGAATACCGATTGAACGGTAATCAGTCAAAATTGGTTTGGAGAAATGGCGCATGGAGAAGGGAGTGTAGTGCAGTTTGGTACACAGTTGCAGCACTTGAAATGACATACGCAGAACGTACCGAGAAACTTTATGACCCTGCTACTGGTCGCCACGACAAACTGGTAGAAGGTTTAACCTTCATCAAGAAGTCCTATCCAAAGATAAACATCCTGTTTGGCACAAAACGTGCATATCACGATTATTCATTTTAAGACCATGAGAATAGGCACTGATGTTTCATTAGACACCTGCCGAGCAGAAGGTTACATGACCATGCTCATTGACAAGGCTGACCTCAAAAGGTTCGACCCTGAAAAATGGTTTACCTTTGGTAAGACCTTACCAGACTATGTGTCTGATGTTCACTATAAATTCAGTAAGTATTACACTGGGTCACACTCAGCAAATTCCCTGTGGGAGTTATACACTTCAAGGAAAGAAGGTATTGACTCTTGCTGTGGCATGGAGCATGAGTTTCCTACTGACGTGTACGGCTTGCTAAGTCTTGCCTCTGATGTAGACTCCTACATGGGAGAAATAATAGACAACTATGGCCAATAAGAAGGTTAAGATCGAAGTAGGTGAGTGGTACTACTGTGGATGTTATATCCAAGAACAAAACCACCCATCCCTGTGTAAGTACGTTGTATTCAAAGACTATGCAACTCAAACACACGTTGATACTGCTAGTACAATGGCCTGTGCTATGTTGCTGTGCAGGAAGAACAAAGTAGATAACCCTGTAAACGGACTAAAAGCCTATAAATGAGTGACTTCTTAACAATCATGCGAGTAAGCCTGATCCCAGCACTTGAGAAGATGGTGACTGAGGAGGAGAAGCATTTAAACTATTTAACCAACGTTGAGAGAATTGACGTGTCTGGGTTCTGCAAGAACTCCTACAACACCCTTGAACACTTGAGGTTAAGGCTGGAAATGTATAAACAATATCTAAAGGAAAATGAAGCACAAAATAGAACTCCCAGTTGATGACCCTAAATTCATTGACAACCTTTGTATTTCATACCGACACGACTTCGGGTTGATGGATGATGAGGACAAGGGATTACAGTACATTCGTACTATGGATTTTGCTATAACTAGATACGAACAAGTCATTAACCTGACAAAAGCACTGGATGAAAGACCTATATAAACTAATAATACTGTGTGCTGTGCTGTTCATGCTATCCTCACTGGCAATGGCACTACTCAACCTACATTCATGGAGTAAGTTTGCAGCAGACGTGATTGTGACTGCCATACTCATGGGGATTTGTTATAGGATAAACACAAGGAGATAGATGACGTTCAGTTTTTTCGGCAAGAAGGAAAAAGAGCCTGAAAAGGTTCAGACCTATGTGGACAAGGTAATAAAACTGTCACATGCAGAACTGACTTTAAGGTTCGACAAGGCAACAGGAGACGTAACTCCCATCAGTTTCGATTCACCTCTTGTGAAGGCAAACATATATCCAAGGTGTTGGGTGTGTCAGGAAGGCTCTACTATTAACTCAGAGTTCGATGAGATACTAAAATCAAAGATACCATACGACAGCAAGGAGCGGAGGGACAAGTTCATAAGCGACATGAACTCGCTGTTGAATGTCTTCAATAAGACGTTCAGGACAATGCCGTCCGCCATGCTCCGAGTAAGGATTTACCGATACCTCAAGACCTTAGAGGTTTGGGAAGACGGAGTGGAGATGGTCAACATCTTCATGGAAAGCACCGTAGAATGGCTCATGCTGCAAGAACAGAAGTTCGAGGCACTGAGCAGCCAAGAGCCTAAGATGATGCTGTCAGAGGCAGAATATGAGACTATCCTCAAATCAATGCAAAGGTTAAACACAACAAAATAAAAGTATGGCAGATTATTACATCCAAAAGAATAAACCTAGGTGGTTGATTGTACCAATACTAATAGCCTTAGTAGGGCTTATAGTCTATGCACTACCAGACAAAGCACCAGAACCAAAGGTTGATCTATCAGGTAATACAGGAGACTTTCTAAAGAAGTACTGTAAGACAGCAGTAGCAGAGAGTAAAGCATTCAAGATACCAGCCAGTGTAATACTGGCAGTAGCAGCAGTCAACTCAGAGTGCTACGATCACCCGGAACACCACAACCTGTTCAACCTTGCACCAGACACCAACTGGGAAGGTGAAGTCATTACATACGCTGCACAGGAAGGAGGAGAGTACACGATCAGGAAGTACGATACCGCATGGGGTAGTTTCAGAGACTTCTCTATTACTGTAACTGACTATGCCAATATACAAGGCATAGACAAAGAATACCTTACAATTGAAGGTTGGATAAAACTAATGAATGATGCCGGACTGTGCAATGGAGACATGAAGACAGTCATAGACAGGTATCAACTAACTGTACTAGATAAGTTAATGTAGTGTTAATCAATACTACACTGTCATAGAACTAATATACCTTTACAGCATTAAAATAACAACTTAAAAATAACAACTTATGAAGTACGCAAAATTCTATAAAGCGATGTCTGGGTATTGGGCAGTAGAGTACTCTATAAAAGGAGAGTCAAAGCCTAGAAGGAGGAGTTTAGGCTCATCAGAGGAAAAAGAATTAGAGGACACTATGGAACGATTTAAACAAAAAGGTTACACTGTGACCTTAGTTAGATACGATAAATAACATGGCTAAACTATTTTACAGGATTGGACACAAAGATACCTAGCAAGGACTGTGGTACGATTCAGATGGTAACTTCACTGGACTCATACACAAGGAGACATCTACGGTAGTAGAAAGGTTAGCCCTTGATGTAGACCTTAACTTACTCCCATACAACAAGAGAAAGGTTTGAGAAGATGCTCTACGAATGTGGAGTGTTTGAAGAACAGGCTGTAAAGATTATGGATGTGGCCATTCCAATGTTTGAGCAGATGACACCAGACCATAAGGTTTCATTGGACAGTCCGTCAGAAGGATACCCAGATGCTTTCTATACCGTTGGGTTTCTGACTGTGAAGAGAGCAGCAGTGCAGTGGATAGATGCTGAGGTGTTCGGTGGTACTGTAAGACGGGTTGCAGTGGACTGGTTAGATGAAGATTTGTGGAGTGAAAGTACTTTGTAATTCAAAGTGGTTTGACAGTAGATGGATGATGCAAGACGCAGGACTGTGCGAAGCAGACAGCGTTAAGTCTGTTATAGACAAATACAAGTTAACTGTACTAGACAGCGTAAAGTAACATGGCAACAGGATGTATAACAGGAGTTAAGTCAAAGTACAGGTGTGTACGGGGAATCTCAAAAGTAGGGAGCGAGGTGGTAAAATGGTGCGTCAACATAAAAGGTGTTGGGAGAAACGGGTTTGACACAGAAAGAGAGGCAGCAATAGCAGTGGACAAGTACCTTATCAAAAAAGGCAAAAATCCAGTCAACATACTTACCAAGATGTGTAAATAGTTTGCTGTTGAAAGCACTTTGAATTACAAAGTACATTGTACATCGGAGTTTTTTAGAAAAATACCCTGAACACAGGGCTTTACGGGGCTGTGGAGCAGGTAATGCGTCCGCGTTTCGTGAGGCAAAAATTCCGGCGCAGGAATTTGTTAAAGTTGTTAATAGATTTGGTGATGCCAAACTATTGATTCTCAACGCCTTGGACTGTTAATGGAATCCGTCTAAACAGCACAGCCTCCACAAATCACATTTATAATAATTTGTTAATGATGTAAAATTGTTTGGTGACTATCCAGACCTAACATACCTTTGGGTATAAATTCATTCAAAACATAAAGTTATGAACAAGAAAGATTTGATTAAAGCCCTGCGCAGCAACATGAAACTGTACGGCTACGTTGCTTACAGCCGATACGTTCCTTACAGCCGATATGATGGAGGTTATTTCCAGATGGTTAAATCTGATTTCTTGCATTCTGTTTTGCAAAGTCCTGATGACAGTATGTATGACACTGTAACCATTACAGATGGTATTATTTACATCAACTAAACATCATTCTTATGAATTACAGCACAGTATCCTTTCAACCTTTGTTTGCCTTCATTACAGCACAGACTGGCGAGAACATACACATGTCTGTTGATATAACTGGTAAACATCCTGTTATTGTTTGTCCGAACCTTGCACCACAGTCAGGTGTATTTTCTGCGGCATTCAGCAAGGTAGAGATTGACTTCTTTCACTTTGACAGCACAGTAGAAGGCTTTTGGGGTACATTGGCCCTGTCCTTCACTAAACATGGTGGAGGTAGTAACAGTGCCATCTTTGGACACTTTGAATACAGTGTTGCCTGTGGGTGGAAATTCATGTCTCCTAAAGACGGTCAGTGGAAACTGGCTTAAACAGAACACAGGAGTTTTATTTTGAATATTGAAGCAGAAGTGGAGTTCTACAAAGGCAGGAGTAACAGGCTGTTAAATGATAACAGAAGACATCTGATTTCTTTGTATGGACAGGATGGATATGAGTTGATTAAAAACCTATCCAAGAGCAAACCAGTTAAACCATTCGCAGTTTACAAAAGGTCTGTGTGGGAAATAACTGAGCAACAGCCATTACACCTGTTGGAAAACTGCGAACGAAGGGGATTTAAAGACTATCATGTAGATCACATTGTTAGCATCTTTAAAGCCTACAAACTTGGATGGACTGTTAAACAGTGTGCAGACATATCAAACCTTCAAATGTTGCCTTTCAAGGAAAACTTAAAGAAGGGAATAAAATAACACTTTAAATTTCTTCTATCATGGAAACCACGTTATTCTTCTATTTGGCTGATGCCCTTAATTGGGTTAAAAAGAACACCAACATCAACACAGACAGTATCGAATCCGGGTTCACTTGTTTTGATTATGTCCCACAGAACGTCTTCTCCTATGTCCTGACTGCATTCCAGTTCGAGACATTGCGCAAAGAATTGGTTTGGTTGACTGCAAACGATATTCGCCAACTTGGTGATGGTGCTGTTCTTCCTAACCTTTACGTCATCAACCCTCGTACACCAGAGACATCAAGCCTTGTGCGGATCGTATCTGGAAACGACAAATACGTTAAGTTCACCCATGTCTATGACGACAGCCACGAGGTCTATGAAATGACCAACAGGCAGTTCGTTATGAACAGTCAAAAGGTTTAATCATGGAAACATTTGAAGTAGAACCTTACGATCTTGGCTACCAGTGTGGCCGTAAAGATCAATGTCCTGACTGTCCTTTCCCTGACAGCGTATTAGAATACGATGAGTGGTGGGCTGGGTATCACGATGGATTCAACAACAATTAACATCATGGAAACAACATTCTGCCTGACGAGTAAGGCATTAAATTGGCTGATATTCAAATGTGAGGACTATGTGTCCTTAACGCATTTTGAAGAATACTGGGACGGCTGTCCTTGGATTCCTGTGTCGGCACTGTTGGACTACATGACTCAGGAAACTCTTAATAAATTGACTTCTTCGGTTAGAACCTTCATCTTGGAGGACACCCAAGAATTCGACGCTAAACATCTTATAACAGCATGACCACCCTGCAAAAAATTCTCTGTGGTATGGGAATATTCGCAATTCTCTACATGTTTGCTACCACGACCACTGGTGACTGTAAAACCTTTGTAAAGGTTAAGTACAACGACAGGCTCGTTGAGTATGCCTGTAAAGACAAGAAAGAGTTTGACAACCTGCACTTACTGTCCATAAATGACATACTGTTCTTCGACGGTGAATACTTCTTCGACGAACCTCCTACCAATCGCACAAACAGCCGGGTACGGATCGTCAAGTGGGAAAACAGGGTTGTAAACGGAGATATGACAGAAGGAGAACTGTGGGGAGGTGTTTTCCTTATAGCACTGTGTACATTGATTATCTGCGGTATTGTAAATCCCAGCGATGGTGACGACTATTACTACTAAACACTCATACACATGACCATTATCCTGTTGTTCATCATTTTGAACAGGGAAAATTAGTTAATGTTAATGGCCTTGCACAGGTCGAACCTTTAACGTACCTTTACAGCATCAAGCAGACAGCACGATTGTAAATTGTTGGTTCGATTCCAACCTGTTTGTTCTAACAGGCCGATAATGGCCAAATCATTCAAACATCATTTTTAAAGATTATGGCAAGTTTAACTTCGGTAGGCAATACATTCGGTTGTCTGTATTTCATTTTCTGGCTGCTTTACGCTACATCCTATGTGTGGAACGCAGTGTTGTTCATCAAACTGTTGGCCGCTGGTAATGCAGCAACCAATCACCTCATTGTTCACGCAGTCGGGCTGTTCGGGTTCTCCCCGATTACAGTCTGGTTCTAACACAGGCAGCCTGATCCTCACATTAGATTCTCCTGTATATGTTAAAGGTGTTAAATACCTTGCAA
>Ga0114969_10003922_pt1 | contig 11876 bp, 11 predicted proteins | sample M_130807_MF_Meta_FD_87316 | JGI IMG/M metagenome (GOLD analysis project Ga0114969, IMG submission 87316) | Freshwater microbial communities from Lake Montjoie, Canada to study carbon cycling - M_130807_MF_MetaG | ecosystem: Environmental > Aquatic > Freshwater > Lake | place: Lake Montjoie...
GAGAGCAAATTTCTACATGTCACTTAAAAAAGACAAATCAAATGTAACAACGAATATCTGTGCTGGTAATACTGTTGTATTTCATGACAACTCAGTAAATGGAACAATAACCGCTAGGAAATGGATATTCGAAAATGGAACTCCAGAAACTTCAATAGATGCAGAACCTGAAGTGACATTTGACAAAGCTGGTGGTCATAAGGTTACATTAATCGTTTCTAACAAACAAGGAACAGACACTTTATCTATCAATAATTATGTTTTTGTAACATCAAATGCATCTGAGATTGGATACCTAACAGAAAATTTTGAAAAAGGGTATTCTGGGGATTGGAAGGTAGAAGATTTTAATATTAATTCTTCCATATTTTCATTATCAACTAAAAATGGTAAAAACAATAGTAAATGTTTGAAATTAAACAACTATCGTGACATTTCTACATATCAATCATACCAAAATGAATACTATTACTACGGTCGTTTAGCCGGAACAAAACATGCTATTATTACTCCTGCTATAAACCTTACAACAACATCTAACGTAACGATTTCGTTTGATTATTCATTTGCAACGAATGCATATTATGATTCACTAATTAATGATGTGTTGACAGTTTATACTTCCAGAGATTGTGGTGAGACATGGACTCCTAAAAAAATCATTGGAGGACCAAATATTAACACTAGCTCCATTACACTTAATTCAATTGTAACTGCTGGTAATTCCAGTGGCGCAGAATTTTTACCTGAAAGTGACATCGTATGGAAAAATGTCTCCTTCCCATTATCTGTTGGTAGTTTAGATACTAAAACCAGAATTAAATTCGAATTTGTACCTTCTAAATACGCTAATAATTTATTTATTGACAATGTTAATATCAATGGTACTCTTCAAATAGAAGAAAGTCCAATTACTAAAATGGGGATGAACGTTTTTCCAAACCCTGTTTCTGCAACTGACAATATAAGTATAAGCTACGAAGCAAATGATCAAGATGTAATTTTTGAGTTAGTAGACACACAAGGAAAAATAGTAACGAAAGAAATAAATACGACTAAAAACACTACCGTTAATCATACTTTCGAAAATATAAAATTAAATGCAGGATGTTACTTTGTCAAAGCTACACAAGGTGAGTTTACCTCAACTTTTAAAGTGATAGTTTTATAATAACTCGCTTAATAAAAAAAAAGGTGATAATCAAATTGATTATCACCTTTTTTTATACTATTATATGAACAATTCTATCTATCTAAAACAGTTTTGATATTTGGCTTAAAATAGCGATCAGACTTCAATATCTTTCCGTCTTCTCTAAAAATAGGCTGCCCATTGTCGTCTAATTTACTCATATTAGAGCGCTGAATTTCTTCAAAAACTTCTTCAATTTTGTGCTGTAACCCGTGTTTCAAGATTGTTCCACAAAGAATATAAAGCTGATCACCTAAAGCATCTGCAATCTCTACAATATCCTTATTTTTGGCAGCCTCTAAATACTCTTCATTTTCTTCTTTCATGAGATTAAAACGCAACATAATCTCTTCTTCCGAAAGTACTGTTGTTGGTGAATAATTATTAACGATACCAAATGCATCATGGAACTCCTCGACATGTTTGATTATTTTTTTCATCTTATTATTTGTTTATACTTCACGTTGAAATAAATATTCGGATAATTCAATAAGCGTTTTTTTTCTTTCAGAAGATACAGAAATCTCTTTTAAGGCACTTAACGCCTTATTCTGGTAAAAGGTCATTTGCTCTCGCGCAAAGGCTAAAACACCTAATGAATCGAACATAGATTTGGCAGTCTCAATCTTCAATACCTGATCTTCGATCAACAACATTTCCTCCACATTTGTTTCTGGATTATGTTGCGCTAGTTCTAATGCTTTTAACAATAAAAGTGTTTTTTTATTTGCAATTACATCACCCCCTATTTGTTTTCCGAATTTTTCAGGATCACCATATAAATCCAAGATATCATCCTGAATCTGAAACGCAATTCCTAAATTTTGACCGAATTCATAAATTAAAGTACGATCTTTTTCCGATGCATCTGAAACGATTGCCCCAAAAGCTAGAGCACAACCTAACAATACAGATGTTTTAAGTCGTATCATTTCGATATAGGCTTCAATTGCTACTTGATCGCGAGATTCAAAATCCATATCCATCTGCTGTCCTTCACAAACTTCCACTGCTGTCTGATTAAACATATCTAATAGCGCTGGAATATGCCTTACTTCTTGCTTTGCTAATGCTTGATATGCTTTTATTAGTAATACATCTCCAGAAAGAATTGCTATATCCTCATTCCATTTTAAATGCACGGTTTGTTTACCCCTACGTAAAGGGGCTTTATCCATAATATCATCATGAATTAATGAAAAATTATGAAATAATTCAATAGCCATAGAAGCTTGTAGAGCATTTTCTTTTGGCAAGCCAAACATTTCAGAAGCCATCAAAGTCAACAATGGTCGAATTCGCTTACCTCCTAATTGCAGGAAATAATCCAAAGGTTGGTATAAATTTCCAGGAGAAATTGGAAACCGATAATTTCCAATCTCTTTTTCAAAATAAATGGAGTACGTTGATAAAGTTTGCATTAAGATATTATCGACATTAAATAAGTACCATAGCCACTTTTAACTAACGGCTTTGCAATATCTATTAATTGTTCTTTCGAAATAAACCCATTTCTATATGCAATTTCTTCAATACAACCAATTTTCAATGCTTGTCTCTCTTCAATAACTTGCACAAATTGTCCGGCTTGCATTAAAGAAGGGAATGTTCCTGTGTCTAGCCAAGCTGTACCGCGACTCAACATCGAAACTTTTAGTTTTTTACGTCGTAAATATTCTGAATTAACATCTGTTATTTCGTATTCACCGCGAGCAGAAGGTTCTAATTTTTTAGCTATTTCTATCACCGAATTATCGTAAAAATAAAGTCCTGGAACTGCATAATTGGAACGTGGTTTTTCTGGTTTTTCTTCAATAGAAAGTGCATTCATATGCGCATCAAATTCGACAACACCATAGCGCTCTGGATCACTTACGTGATATGCATATACGATACCACCATCTGGATTTAAATTTTCCTTCAATAGTTCATGCATCCCTGCACCATAGAAAATATTATCGCCTAAAATTAAAGCAACACTATCTGAACCTATAAATTCTTCTCCAATCACAAACGCTTGAGCTAAACCATTTGGTTCTGGTTGTTCTGCATAAACAAATGTGCAACCCAAACGACTTCCATCTCCTAACAAACGTTTAAAATGCGGTAAATCGTGTGGTGTAGAAATTATTAAAATTTCTTTGATACCTGCTCCCATTAATACCGATAAAGGATAATATATCATTGGTTTATCATAGATTGGCATTAACTGCTTACTTATTGCCAATGTTAACGGATGTAATCTTGAACCAGAACCTCCGGCTAAAATGATTCCTTTCATATTTTCTAACTAGTTTATAGTATATTTTAAGAACAAAGAACTAAAATATTAAAAAAAAATCATATCCAAATAGATTATGGATATTGATTTAAAATCCCCGTGTCAAAAGGCGTCCAAAAACACGCTTTTTTATTCGAATATTTTAATGCACGATTGGTCCATGTATTGCATGTACTAAAGAGATGATAACTTCCAGTTGCTTCATAAAAAGCATCCTTATTACCATACACAGCATTTGTGGGTATGAAAATCGCTTTTCCTTTTTTTGATGCACTTATTGTTCGTTGTATATAACGAACTAATAAAGCGTATTCGTTTTGCGTCATCGGAATCTTTTTACAAGTACTTGAGACATGAATAGAATCTAGATAAGTAGTGTGTAAGGCAGAGGTGCTTAATCCAAACATCGCCTTGAAAGCTGTGCTAAAAGTTAAATCATCCCAGGTCGGTGTGTTTAAATAAAATCCTTTATCTCCCCATCCCAAGGCTAATAATTTTGATGTAGTATCTTTATCTTTCGTATTAGTATACGGGAAAACGGTTGACCAATCTATCAACTTAGATTTTACAGGGACCACTAAATCCGTATGTACACCATTTGATTTCACATATACGATTATATTTCCAGTCTTTGAAATCGCTTCATTCACAGTAATTCGTGCACAAATAAAAGCGGAAAACAAATAAAACACAATAAAAAAAAGAAAACTAACTAAAACGAATAGTAGGATTCTAAAACCTTTTTTCATATTCCATTAATACTTGTCAAAGAAATGCTTTTCAACATCAAACGTTGATTGAACTCCTACTAAATGGCATTCTTCTTGCAACCATTTTTCAGCGTAAATTCTGCCTTTTTGCTTCAACTCAAGTAAAAATTCCCAAGAGGTATTCATTTTACTTGAATGTTTCATATGTCCTAAGGCTTCGTGTGCAGAAATAGAATGCACAAAAATCTCTCTGGATTGTTTCCCTTCTTGTAAATCCACTCCTTTACGCAGTAATTCATTGCGATAATGAATCAATTTCATCTCATTAATTAAACTACTATTAAAACAAATTTCCGTAATTCTATCTTCAATATCACGAGCTGAAGTAGGTACTTCTTTAATGTTGATAGAATTAATCTTAACCAATAACAAATCGTGAATATCCGTGTTGTCAATTAAGGGGAATAAAGGAGGATTTCCCATATATCCTCCATCCCAATAAAATTCACCCTCAATTTCCACTGCTTGAAACAAATACGGTAAACAAGCAGAAGCCAAAACAGCATCAACAGTCATTTCTGCATTTGAAAAAACTTTTGCTCTATTGGTTTTTACATTCGTTGCACAAACAAATAGACGCTTTTTGTTATATCGTCTCAACTCCTCAAAATCGACTAGATTATTTAGAATATCGCGTAAGGGATTTATATTTGCCGGATTCATTTGGTAAGGCGACAAAAATTGCGTCATCGCGTTAAACATCATGTAACCAGAAGTATTATGCATATCCCCATTGGAAAACATAGAATCCATAAAGGATGGTTTAAACATCACATTACCAGAGAGCGCAATATCTTTCCATAGACGATCTAATAACTCTTTTGCTTTTGCTTTACCTCCAATATGTAATCCATACGCCGTAACAACAGCGTTTATAGCACCAGCGCTCGTGCCTACCATTCCGTCAGCAACAATCTCATCAACCTCTAACAAACGATCCAACACCCCCCACGTAAACGCACCATGCGCTCCGCCTCCTTGTAATGCAACTCCTACATGTTTTTCTTTCATAGTTATTTATTGTGCGGTCCAACCACCATCAACAGGCATTGCAATGCCCGTAATTAATTTTCCTGATTCAGATGCTAAAAAAACAGCTAAACTTCCTAATGCTTCAACAGTTACAAATTCTTTCACGGCATGTTTTTCCAACATAATCTTTGAAATAACTTCGTCTTCTGGAATACCATGTGCTAAAGCTTGTTCTTTAATTTGTTTTTCTACAAGTGGTGTTTTTACATACCCCGGACAAATAGCATTTACGGTAATGCCAAATGGCGCTCCTTCAAGACCAAGCGTCTTTGTCATACCTACAACGCCGTGTTTAGCAGTAACATATGCGGACTTAAATGGAGAAGCCACTAAGCCATGTGCTGATGCTATGTTAATAATTCTACCAAACCCTCTTTTCTTCATTCCTTTCCAAACTCCTTTAGAAGCATGAAACACAGAATTCATATTTATATCTATGATAGCGTTCCATTTATCTACCGGAAAATCTTCAATTGGAGAAACAAATTGTATCCCCGCATTATTTACCAAAACATCCACATGACCAAAGGTTGATTCCACGTCAAGTATCATTTGGATAATTTGATCCGGATTACGTAAGTCAGCACCATAAAAATGGGTTTTAACACCATATGTATTACCAACTTGTTCTGCTATTTCTGCGCCATTCTCCTCTAATCCATTAAAAGCAATCGCATATCCAGCCTTCGCAAATTCTTTTGCAATACCAAGTCCAATACCGCTTGTACTTCCAGTAATTACAGCAACTTTCATATTATGCATTTAAAAATTTCACAATTATTTCTGAAACTAATTTAACCTCCTCCAAATTTAGCGTATGTCCTGCATTTTCAATTACAACAAACTGACTATTTGTAATGTGATCAGCTACTGACTTACTAAGATCCACCGAAAACAAAGCATCTTGTCTTCCATGTATTACTATCGTAGGTACAATTATCTTAGTTAAACTAGGGCGATAATCACTGCGTGCATGCGTAGCATCCATTAATTTACCTAGAGCAGTTGCATCCACCAAATCTTTTCTAGCAGCTTTTAACATTTCTATTGGAATTAGGGGATGTGAAAAATAAGAAGTTCCAAGTACAAATGGTAACATGACATCTAGCATTAAACCATAACCTCCAAAATCTAACGCCCTTCTCCAAGACAATTCAATCGCTTCATAATAGGGTGTTTTATGTGCAAATGTCGACATCAAGCATAATTTCACCACCCGTTCAGGATGATTAACTCCTACATGTTGCGCAACTAAACTACCGTAAGACAAACCTATAAAAGATGCTCTCTCTATTTGAAGTGTGTCCAAAACAGCTAGCACATCCCTTCCATGTTGATCAAAATCACGAACTTCTCCAGTTTTTTCGGATTCTCCTTGAAAAATAAAATCTAACAAGATGATTCTATACTCCTTTTCAAAAAAAGGAATCATAAATGCCCAAGCAATTGTTGATTGAGAAAGTCCATTCAAAAACACAATAGACTTTGAGGAAGTTTGATTTCCCAATACCTCAAAATAGATCGACTTAGAATCTTCTGTTTTACAAATCACGCATCAATTTTTTCAATATTCATAACTACCGCATCACCCACAACTACTTTCTTACCTTCATTGGTAAGTATCGTAGTCGAGATACGTGCACGATTTTTTTCTAAAATTTCCATCACCTCAAAATGAGCTTCATAGATAACATCTACGTACATTGGTTTCAAAAAATTCACCGACTGACTCAAATAAATTGTTCCCTCACCAGGAAATAACGTTCCAAAAACTTTTGAAAAAACACAAGCACCTAACATACCATGCATAATTCTAGTTTTAAAAATAGTTTTGGAAGCAAATTCCTCATCTAAATGCACAGGATTATTATCCCCTGTTACACGTGCAAAATCTGTAACATCTTGTTGACTAAATGAGAAATTAGTTGAAAATGTTTTATTTAAATGTAACTTTTCACTCATAATTCAGTATTAAATATGATTTGGAAAGTTACTAATAAAAAAGATAGAATGATATAGATAAAAATGAATATTTATATGTAACTTTTAAAAACAAAAAACAATTTGTTTCACCATATAAAACTTTGAACTATGGATCTTAATAATACAACTAAGACTGTTTTAGTTACGGGTGGATCTCGAGGGATCGGCGCAGCAATTTCATTAGAGCTCGGCAAAAAAGAGCACAATGTTATCGTAAACTATAATACAAAAGTAGATGAAGCTAACGCAATTGTAGAACAAATAATTAAACAAGGAGGAAATGCAATTGCAATTCAAGCTAATATAGCAATGCCGGAAGATAGCCAACGTTTATTTCAAGAAATTGAAGCCAGGTTTGGGCAAGTGGATATATTAGTAAATAATGCTGGTATAACGCGAGATAAATCTTTTAGGAAAATGCAAAAAACGGAATGGGACGAAGTAATCAATACTAACTTATCCAGTGCTTACAACACCTCCCAATTAGCCATCCATAAAATGATTGAAAACAAATACGGAAGAATAATTAACATCAGTTCCGTAATTGGACAATCAGGCGGATTTGGACAAACGAATTATGCAGCAGCAAAAGCAGGATTAATTGGATTTTCCAAATCACTTGCGCTTGAAACCGCAAAATATGGGGTAACGGTAAATTGCATCTGTCCTGGATTTATAAAAACAGAAATGGTTGCAGCAATGCCAACAGAAGTTCTTGCCTCTATCGTATCTAAAATTCCTGCTGCATCACTAGGAAGTACTGCAGATATTGCTAAGGGTGTAGCGTTTTTAGTTGACGCTCCATACATAACAGGACAATGTTTAAATATCAATGGAGGACTCTACATGTAAAAAAAATCAACATTTTCAAAAATTGTACTATTTTTTTTTGGTAATTCCATTTAAATGGTTCATATTTGCACTGATAACTTTAAATTTAAAAAAAAAACCAATATGAATAACACAAAACAAATATTAGACACTGTTGTTGAAACACAAAATAAAGCGATGAACTCGTTTGTTGAAACTGCAAATAAATTTCAAGAAGCATTGAAATCAGAAAATGCTTTTGAAAAATCAACTGAAATCTATAAAAATTGGTGGGAGTCTCAAATGTCCATTTTTAAAAATTTATCTACTGACAGTAAATTAGATATTCCTTATACTACTAATTTAACAACTGAAAAAGCAGAAGATTTTTACAAAAACATCTACACTAACCAGTTAGATTCTATTAAGAAAGCAACAGATTTCAACTTAAATTTGTACAATTCTCTTTCTAGCTATGGAAAAACAACAAATGAAACTAATGAGCATTTATTAAATGCAAATACAACTTGGAATACATTGTTTGAATCTTGGACAAAAACTTTAAATTCTACATTTGAATCTTTAACTAAAACCTTACCTAAAGATACTTTTAATGTAGATTTATTTAAAAATGCGTTGAATACAAATGCTTTGTACTACAAATTACAAGAGTTTTACCAACCATTATTTAATACTTTTAACACGAATAGTTTTTCTGTTGATAGTATCAAACAAGTTTTCGAACCAACACATTACAAAAAAATCACAGAAGAATTGTTTCAAAACTTCTTCCCAAGTAACAACTTAAATTCTTTACTTGAGAATAACACGAAATATGTTCAAAATTTCTTTGAAACGCAAAAAAACACAAACAAAGAATTCCAAACTTATTGGAGTACTTTTACGGAAAAATTTCCACATTTAATTTCTGGAGATTTCGCTAAATTCAATAATACTTTTACTACAGTTAATAATTCTTATTCAGAATTATTTGCTCCTTTAATGAAATTAGTGTCTAACACTAAAGAAAAAGAAAATATTGAATTAGCAATCACTGCAATTGACAAAGCATCTGTTTACAGTACTAAATTAGCTGAATTACAATACTTACTTTACACAACAGGACAAGAAGTTGCTAAAGATGCTGCTAACTTAGTTACTGAAAAATCGAAAGATGTAACTTTCACTTCAAGCTTCCAACCATTCTTTAATGACTGGGTAAGTTTAAATGAAAAACATTACACTAAATTATTTGCTACTGAAGAGTTTTCTAAACTTAAAGGAGAATTAACAACTTTGTCTATGGATATCAAAAAAAATCTTGAATACCAATTCGAAAACAAAATTGAAGCGTTGCCATTAGTTGTTAAGTCTGAATTGAATGAGTTATACCAAACTATTCATGATTTAAAGAAAACGATTAAAAATTTAGAAAATAAAGTGAACACTACTGAGAAAGTTACTGCAACAAAAACTACTGCAACAACTAACACTAAAAAAGTTACTACAGTTTAATTTTTTTCATACCATTAATGAAAAGGGAAATTTAGGTTTCCCTTTTTTTTAGTCAAAAAAAACAAGCTATGCACCTAAATCAAGCAAATTTATTACACGAATTATCGGACAATACATCTAAAATCTTAAAAGGTTTTGAAAATCTATCCGAGATTAAAGAAGTAGATATCGCTTCTACACCCAAAGATGTTGTTTATAAAGAAGATAAATTAACGCTTTATCGTTATTCAAGAGCCACAAAATCTACCTATAAAACACCTGTTCTAATTGTATATGCATTGGTAAACACCTACCAAATGTTAGACCTACAACCTGACAGAAGCTATATCAAAAATCTTTTAGACGCAGGCTTAGATGTTTATTTAATTGACTGGGGTAAACCTTCAAAAATGGATAAATACTTATCCATGGATGATTATATCAATGGATATATAAATAATTGTGTTGATTTTGTTAGATCTGAAAATAAAGTCGATAAAATAAATATTTTAAGTATTTGTCAAGGTGGTACATTCAGTGTGATCTATTCTGCACTTCATCCTGACAAAATAAAAAATCTAGTTACACATGTTACCCCTATTGATTTTGAACCAAATGATGGTTTATTATTTAGATGGAGTAAAGACATGGATTTTAAAAGTTTAGTAGATGGATTTGACGGATTAATCCCTGGATCATTTTTAAATGATGGGTTTGACATGCTTAAACCGATGATGAAGATTCAAAAATCAACTGGTTTGTTAAATGCGATGGAAGACAAAACAAAATTGTTAAACTTCCTACGCATGGAAAAATGGATCGCTGAAAGTCCGGATCAAGCTGGTGTTTGCTTCTTGCAATTCATGGAAGATTTATACCAACAAAATAAATTAATCAAAGGAGAACTAATTGTAGGCGATCAAAAAGTGGACTTAAAAAAATTGACAATGCCACTCATGAATATTTATGCAGTGCATGATCATTTAGTTCCACCTTCCTCCACGATTCCATTAAATGATTATGTAGGCTCGAAAGACAAAAGTATCTACAAATTTGAAGGAGGCCACATCGGTGTATTTGTAGGTGGAAAATCTCAAAAAGAATTATCCCCTGCTGTAACAACTTGGTTAAAAGAAAGAGATTAATTAGAAATCCATTTCTTACTTAAATAAAAAGCGGCTAATCAATATTGATTAGCCGCTTTTTTGCTTTTAACTTTCGACTTTTCTTTCCTTACTCTACAGTAACTGATTTCGCTAAATTTCTTGGTTGATCCACATTACAACCTCGCATAACAGCAATATGGTACGAAAGTAATTGTAATGGAATTGTAGCCAATAAAGGAACTAAATGCTCGTCTGTATCTGGAATTTCAATAACATGATCCGCCATTGCTTTTACTTGAACATCTCCTTCTGTAACAATAGCAACGATTTTACCTTTTTGTGCTTTCACTTCTTGAATATTACTTACCACTTTTTCATAGGAAGTTCCTTTTGTAGCTATAACAAAAACAGGCATTTCAGCATCAATTAAAGCAATTGGACCATGCTTCATCTCAGCAGCTGGATAACCTTCCGCATGAATGTAAGATATTTCTTTTAATTTTAAAGCACCCTCTAAGGCCACAGGAAAAGAGCTTCCTCTACCTAAATATAATGCATTTGCAGAATCTTTGTAATGGGATGCAATTTCTTTTATAAGGGCATCTTTCTCTAAAATACGCTTGATTTTTTCTGGAATTGCCTCTAATTCTGAAAGTAAAGTTCTAAAATGAACTCTGCTTAAAGAATCTTTCTTTGCAGCTAAACGCAAAGCTAATAAAGTAAGCACTGTAACTTGAGCAGTAAATGCTTTTGTAGAAGCAACACCTATCTCTGGGCCTGCATGCGTATACGATCCTGCATCTGTAATACGTGAAATAGAAGAACCTACCACATTACAAATTCCAAAAATAGTTGCCCCTCTTGATTTAGCGATTTCCAATGCTGCTAAGGTATCTGCAGTCTCACCAGATTGGGATACAGCAATCACCACATCTCCTTCTCCGATAATTGGGTTACGATACCTAAATTCACTCGCATACTCTACTTCAACGTTGATTCGCGCTAGATCTTCAATCAAATATTCTCCAACTTGACATGCGTGCCAAGAGGTTCCGCAAGCAACAAAAACAATTCGTTTTGCATTCAAAATACGATTTTCAAAATCTTTAAAACCTCCAAGAGATACAAATCCTTCCGCTGCATTTAAGCGACCTCTGAAACAATCGTGTATTGATCTTGGTTGTTCAAAGATTTCTTTCATCATAAAA
>Ga0114969_10003923_pt1 | contig 11875 bp, 12 predicted proteins | sample M_130807_MF_Meta_FD_87316 | JGI IMG/M metagenome (GOLD analysis project Ga0114969, IMG submission 87316) | Freshwater microbial communities from Lake Montjoie, Canada to study carbon cycling - M_130807_MF_MetaG | ecosystem: Environmental > Aquatic > Freshwater > Lake | place: Lake Montjoie...
AGATATATAATAAGAAAATATAATATGGGTTCTAATAAAAACGTTGTTATATCATTTTCTATTGCAATATTGCTATTACTTTCGTTATTATTATTATTAACATATAATTCTAAATGTTCAAGTAATAAATCGCAAATGAATTATATGGATAGTTCTCGTCTTCCGACCGGAATTTCGAATGATACTGAAAAATATTATAATTTAGAGACTTTTACTTCCCCTGCTGATAATTACCCCGCAAATCCGGAATTAGCTTGAAAAGGGATAGGTAATTATTCCCCTTCTAACCCTGAATTTAACACCTCGCAAATGTTAGATACGCAACAACCTGATAATTATGACACCAATAGTCAATTCTCAACAACCGGTTCAATGGGTGGCGTAGGCAAAGACCCATCTCAATCTGGGATGCAATCCTGTTTTCCGCGCGATAGATTAACTGCAAGTGATTTACTACCAAAAGACGCTGCTGATAGTAAGTGGGCGCGCATAAATCCTTCTGGTGCCGGTGATATTCATGATCAAAATTATTTAACTGCTGGATATCATGTAGGTATTAATACTATTGGCCAATCATTAAGAAATGCAAATCTTCAATTACGTTCAGAAGAACCTAACCCGCAAAAAGCCGTAGGTCCTTGGATGATTAGTACTATCGAACCAGACTTTCGCCAAAATACACTTGAAATTGGAAGCTCTCCTGGATATTAATATATATATTATTAATTATTTTTATACATTTATAAATATTATAATAATTATTCACTTAAAGAATATAATATTTCTAAAATTAAATATGAGTGATTTCGGACAAACCCTTCTATTATCATCATTAAGCGATTTTTATAATAAAAATCCAAAATATAAATTAATATTAAAGGAAATCATTGAAGGGAAACATAAATTATCATTGAGAATAATTGAATGGCTTGTAACTCATTTTGCAAAGTCGAATAATATTTATTATTGGATTGATGAAGAAAAAAATCTATATAATATATTACCCGATGATATTAAAGGTAATGTCAAGAAGATAAATCTATACCAGGATTATAGAGCGCAACTAAAATCATATAGTAAATTTAATTTTGATTCCTTCCGCAGACATCATCGCATCACATTTTTTATCAATATTGAGAAGAAGGAATACATTGAAACAACAATTGGACAATTAAACTTTTTTCGATGGATTTTCAATAATAGCATTATAGATTATGCGATTAATAATTATGACCTAATTTATAAGAAGATGATAGATAATAATACATGCAAGATAAAAAATAAAACCAATGTATTGCATAATCATGACATCATTAGAATGAAGTGTTTATTAAGATTTGATTAATAAATAATTGTTGAGCAAAATATTTTTGGTTTATATAAGATTTATATAAGATTAATAATATATATATATTTAAAATGTCCATTAAATTATCTAATTTATTTTCAAAATCCATGGACGTTGGTGATGATACAATTGCGGATAATAAAAAAATAGAAACTACTATTGTAGAAAATAAATCTGACGATGATTGGTGGGTTCCTTCAAAAGATATGAAGAAAAGGGTAATGTTATGCGGAACATATCCTATTGGAGCAAGTAATGGATATTCGAAGGTCGTATATTACATTTCAAAATATCTCGGTAAATATGATGCAATTGATTTAACAATTTATGGTTTTCAAAATATAAAATGCGTTGATAGTTTTGCGGTAAGGACCGATATACCTCCTAATGTCAAAATACACGACGCGATGGAAACAGAGAACCCTCGACGTAATGGATTTGGAGAATTAGAGATAAGCAAATATATTAAAAATAATCCCCAAGATATCATTATCATATTTAATGATAATGTTATAACATCAGCATTAGTAAGCAATATAATGAATGATTGTGGTAAGCATAAAAATAAATTCAAACTAATATCTTATATGGACCAAGTATATCCTTATCAAAAGAAGGATTATATTAGTTTATTAAATAAATATTTTGATGGTATTATTGCATTTACGCCATATTGGATGGATATTGCAAAAAAATTAGGAATTAGAGAGGATATGCCAATGTATAGTTTCCCTCATGGATTTGATCATCACGTATACTATCCTATACCAACAAATATCGCAAGAACATATTTTAACTATGATGACAACGCCTTTATTGTTTTAAATCTTAATAGAAATCAACCTCGTAAATGTTGGGACCATACAATTATTGCGTGGGTGGAGTTCGTAGAAAGACATTATTTGGTAAATGTGCAAAATAAAAGAAGTAATATAACAACAAATAAGCATACCCAGCGACCCGTAAAATTAATTATCGGTACAAGCATAGATGCTTATTGGGATTTAATGGATGTTTTAGAAAATGAAGTTAAATTTAGAAATGTTCCTTTGGAATATGTGAAAAATACTATAATAGAGGTTGCGAACCCGCAACAATTAACAGATTCTGAAATTAATCTTCTTTATAATTGTTGCGATGTCGGTTGTAATAACTGCAATGGTGGTGGTTTCGAATTAACTGTATTTGAATGTTTAGCGTTAGGTAAGCCTCAAGTATCATCTTTTGTTGGAGGTATTCGCGAATATTTAACGGATAATAATTCTACACCAATTCGGTCAACTATCTATCAATATTTAGATAATAAAGGAACCGGTATAGGAGGTAAGGCAGAAATTACTGACCCTCACGATTTTGCTGAAGCATTCTGGAAATATTTTAGTAATCCTGAATTAGCAAATAAACATGGGGAAAAAGGTCGTCGTAATATATTGAAACATTATCGTTGGGAATCTCTTGTAGATTATTTTTATAATAATGTTGTAAATAAATTGTAGAAAAATAATTATATGGTTTTATGCATTAGATAATATATTTGCACAATTTATTATTTTTATATATCTTAAACATGGGACATAGTTTTAGGTAATTTATTAAATGTTATTGCTTTATATAAGGATATTTAGTAAAAATTGATTTATTATTATATAAAATAATAATAATAAGTATTCATAATGGAACTCGCAAATAAATCTCGAAAAGAGCTTCTTACTAAATGCGAGGAATATGGAATTACTAATTATAAATCAAAAAACAAGAGTGAATTGATTGATTTATTAAATGGTACGGTAGGTGAGGTAAATATTAGAAAATCATTAAAGCCGTTAATTAAATGGAGTGGTGGAAAGGTTGATGAAATCAAGATGTTCGAAAAATATTTCCCAGAAAATTATAATATATATATTGAACCATTTATAGGTGGTGGCGCAGTATATTTTAATTTAAATCCAGAAAAAGCGGTAATCAGTGATGTCCATTCAGAATTAATTGACTTATATAAATGCATTAGTGAAGGAAAAGCAAAAGAAATCTATGAGTTTATGGAAAACTCACCAAATGATGAAGCAACCTATTATAATATAAGGGATACTATGGTAATGAATGATGCGCTTGACATCGCAAAGCGATTTTATTATCAGAGAAAAACATGCTTTCGTGGTATGTTAAGATATAACAAGGATAAAAAATTTAATATCCCTTTTGGTCGATATAAAACTATTAATTATACTGAAATACTTAACGAAGATTATAAAACATTATTAAATAGGACTGAAATATACAATGAGAAGTTCGAAGTTATATTTGAAAAATATAATGAAGAAACCAATTTTATGTTTTTAGACCCCCCATATGATAGCGAGTTTACTGATTACGGGTATTGTCAATTTGGCAAAGAAGAGCAACTTAAATTGGCATCACTATTCAAAACAACAAAAATAAAATGCCTAATGATAATTGGTAAGACTAAATTTATTGAAGAGCTATATAATGGCTATATTGTAGCTGAATATGATAAAAAATATAAATTCAAATTATATAATAATCGCATTGGCGATGAAATAAATACAAAGCATTTAATCATTAAAAATTATTAAGCTTAATACATATACATATACATATACATATACATATACATATACATATACATATACATATTACAACCTATAAGGTAAGTGCATTTATTTTTGCGCCTATCATTCTGAAGTACGAATAATAGTCCTCCTCATTCCAAGTTGCGCCTACTATTGCAATGAATTCACTCATATGTTCTATTTTTAAACCTGCTTTTTCAAAATTTTTAATATTTGAAAGTCCTGCAGTTAAAATCTGCCTATCATATACGCTCCAGTTTAGAATAGCGCAATTTACATGATAATCTTCGTACTTATTTGCAAGGAAAGTTGTTATATCATTGCATTTGGCAATAGTTGCTGGTATTTTTTCAGTATCCAACTCAATATTTCCTTTCAATTCGCGATAATATATTATTTTTTTAATTTTATCTATAAATATCAAGTCTACATCCTTGCGTTTATTATTTATCATTTGGATACCGCAATCAAGCAATTCAAAACTATTATTGCTTTTGATTAGCTCCTTTGCTATGAACTCGCCTAAACGCCCAAGCTTTATATATATGGATTGTTCACTTGGCTTCTCTCCATATAGCAAATACGATATAGAGCCTGGCTTTGTATACGTCAATTCTTTCTGTAATTTATTTTCAATCCATTCAATTCCTTTGACTTTGAGTTCGCTGATGCGCATATCTTGCGTGTCGCTCATACTTTCGATGCTTTCTTCTTTCGATTGGCTTTCTTATAAGAGCAAATATTATAAAAATTTGTGTATCAATTTTTAGATTATATCATAAAAAATAGAAGAAATTTATGCAAACAATGGTAATATCATAAGAGAAATATACTCCTTTTTAATTTTTACAAGATTATTTACATTATAATCTAATAAATAGGCGGAAAAAATAGCAATTAAATAATTGGGTTAATATTATTAAACTTGGTAATATTGTGTAGTAGGAGGTAGATATTGTGGGTAATATTGAGGGACACGACGTTGGTATTGAGGAGTTTGTGTGTAATATTGAGGAGCATCTGGTATAGTTTGATGAGTTAGAGGTTGATATTGAGGAGTTTGTGGGTAATATTGATGAGTTAGAGGTTGATATTGAGGAGCGTCGGGTACATATTGAGGTGTTTGGTAATAGATAGGATATTGGTAATAGTGAGGGGCTTGGTAATTGTTAATATCATAATATGGCGGGTAATAATATGTTGCTTGCGATACATAATTATTATCTTCAGAGTTGTCGTCAATCTTTGCACTAACAACAACGGGGGCTTCTTCTTTATTCATTTTATAAATATATATAGTGTCATCTATTTATATAATTTTTTGCAAATAATATATCTCTAATATGCAAAAAATTATATTATAAATAACACTGGTTTTTTTTAACTAATTCATCGGGGTTTGGAGTAAAATTGTTATTACTAATATCAATATCTTCTGGGATAGTTTCTTCTAATAGTTTTTTATACATTATATTTTCTACTTCACTATTCATATAAGTATCGCTTATATTGAAAGTATTTTCGCTACTACCTCTTGTATCACTTTGGATCATCCCATATTTTAATGGAATAAATTGATTAAAGTCTATTGTATTTAATTTATCATATGATGTATATGGATAAATTACTATATTATCTTCTGAAACAACACCAATAACCTTTGCAAGAATAATATTTACATTTATACCATTTGTAATTGCAACAAATTTTATATGCTTCCCTTGAAACTTCCCTGCTCTATATAATATCATATCTATGTCAAACATATAATACGAAGTGTTTGTTTTATGTTTTCTATATCTCAACATAATATCATGAACAATCTGTATTTTTTTCTTCTTATCTTCCCCCGGAAGATCCATAATACTCCCATTTAATCTTTTGATTGCGAATGCATATATATTGTCATAATATGCTTTCAATTTATTCTTTTCATCGGTTTCACTTAATTTTTTAGGGTTCTGCCAATTATTCCACTCACTCCCTTCAACCGCAATAATTAGTTCCTCGCAATTACTTTTAAAAACTTCTTTTAATTTGTTATTATATGTTGCGTTGTCAAACTCATAATAATATACATTCACCGCTTCCTTTTTAATATTTACATCATACGGAATGCTTGAATTGATAGTATGTCTATTCCATGGATACTCTCCAGTATTCTCATACATTAGACGAATATTGTATGGTTTATATTTAAATTGATTATCATAATCAATAGTATCCGTATTTTGATTGAACTTTTCAATATTTTCTATTGATAAATATTGATAAATTATAATAGAAAATATTGCGACTATTAATAGTACCGATACAATTTTGATTAATATAATTAGAATGTTAATTTTCATTATTTTCAAAGCTTCTATAATCTAATAAGGAAATTATTGTATTTAAATTATTTTTTTTCCTATCTTCAAAATCATTTTCAAAAACATAATCTGGTTTTTTAGGATTTCCCCCATTGTCGTCGTCCTCGCAATTATAACATAATGGTTTATTTAAATTCGTATCTGTATATTTCGTAAATCCCAATCGTTTAACACCTACCGGAAATTCACAAAATCCCCCACTTATGCATCCGCCTCTATTATTTACATAATTGCTATTTGATTTGTAATAAGGACATTCGATGTCTGCTTCACATCGTTTATCCCATAAACTATAATATTGTTTAGGAGTACCGTCAATATTATAATATGAGTCGCATTCAAACTTACTCGTAATCTCACCATTTCCATAACAACCGTAAAAACCACCTTTATCACTTTTATCGTATACTTCTTTAACTGCGAAGAGGTAATCTGCTGGCATTTCTAAACGTGTTATAAAGTTTTCTACTGAACTTATTATATCATAACGCATTATAGGAAATAGACTATTTTCAGAACTTAAATATATGTCATCTGTATTAATGTTTTCTCCAAGTTTGCCGTCATTTTCTATTTCTTTGCTTTTACTATAATAATATTTGATGGTATTATAATTTTCTTGAATGAACGGGTAATATGCTTTTATTCTATGAATATCTACATCTTTTAAACCATTTATATAATATTTTAGGTTGCATACAAAGTTCATATATTCGCTGTTCAATACCATATATGTGAATAAATAATCAAATCTTTTATTCGTTGTATTTAAATCCTCCGGTTTAATTTTTTTCAAATATATCCTGTCAATATCCAAATTATATCCCTTAATTAACGCTTGTATGAATAAATAATCGCTCATATATATGTATCCCACAACTTTCTCATGAAGGTCCCAAACACAATCATCTTTGCGAATTACATTATTACTTATGCATACGAATATGCCCTCTTTATATTTGCTATTTTCTGCATTATTATTTAAAATGTAATAATTTATATAAGGGTCTATTAATAATTGTATAATTGCATTTTCTGGTAGCGCATTAATCCCTAATGTTTTTTTATCTATAATATTAGTTTTTTTAATATTATCAATTATAGTTGCGTGATTTTTACTACTAATAACAAAATAATCTTCGGATATATTTTTACCGCTCATCTGTATATTTAGAAGGTTGTCTGTTATTATTATTGGAATATTTGCAAAACCCTCCTTTTTCATATGCGTTGTTATTAAATAATTAATAATTAATGAACCTATTATAATTAATCCAAGTATCAAAGATATATATAGTAATTTCATTTTTTTCTTTCCTTATTAAAATAATAGATAAAGAATGCTTTCAAGAAAAATTATAACTCTATTAATATATATACTATTTATCACATTGTTATTTGCAATACAACCAAGCCTATTTTTTGATAATGATGGAAATATAAAATGTATAGGAGATAATACAAGTGATAATCAAAACACCATTTTACCGCTAATCTTATTTATTCCATTTATCATAATATTATCATATTTATTAATATTAATAATAGAACTTATATATACATAAAATTATTAATATTAATTATCTATAATGTCGGAACCTAAACCGCGGAAGGAACCTAAACCGCCAAAGGAACCTAAACCGCCGAAGGAACCTAAAGCCCCTAAACCGCATAAACCGCATAAACCGCCAAAGGAACCTAAAGCCCCTAAACCACCAAAGGAACCTAAACCGCAGAAGGAACCTAAACCGCCTAAACCGCCGAAGGAACCTAAAGCACCCCAAAAATTACAAGAAATAGATGAAGATATTCTGCCTATAAATATAAATAATGAATTAACGAATAAAGATACGATATTTATAAATACTCTATGCGGAAATCATAATATATATAGAGATATATTGATATGGTTAAGGGGGTTTAATTATGATTTAAAAATATCAACTGAAAGTTGCATAATTGTTGTAGGTCCTACAAGTATCGGTAAATCTTACTCTATAAATAGTATTTGCAATTATTTAGATTATGAGATAATATTAATAGATAATAATAATTGCTATAATTCCCAATATTTAAAAGATATTATATATAAATCTACATCTTCGTCGTTCATCCAAATACTAACTAATAATTTTAAAAAAAAGGTAATAATTATAGATAATTTTGATTCATTGTTTATATCAGATAAAACAATAAATTTAACATTATTGAAAATATTGTTAGATAATAAATTAAAGAATATACCTATAATATGTATATCAAATGATGATATTATAAAAAAAATAGGGGATATTAAAAAGGTTTGCAATATATATATATTATCTACACCAACTAATGAAGAAATTATTGTAAACTTGCAAAATAATAAAGATATTGATATAAATAATATAAATAATATATGCTTAAACGCTAATGGTAATTTAAATAAACTGTTTAGAGATATTACTAATAATGATATATCATATAGTGATACTATCGAGAATACAAGTGATATAAATATATTATATAGTAATACATTTGATAGACAGCAAACTAAAAAAATAATTGCCAAAGACCCGTGGATGATTCCTTTAAAGTTTCATGAGAACCTAATAATTAATTTAAATAATCGAGATATATCACTATGTAAATATAATGAATATTACAAGAGTTTTATATATATAATGTGCATATATGATTATTACATGTTCAAGGAAAATATAGAGTTTTGTGTGGAATTATTCGCATCAAAGGTATATTTTTTATCTATATTTAAGTACAAACCAAATACAACCGCTAATATTAGCAACTTTACCAAGATGCTGTGTTATTTATCTTTGCAAAAAAAAAATATTAAAAATAATTACAATATGAAAAACATGCCTTTATACCAAATATCAAATTATCATATTAGTTTATGTAATAGAAAATTTATTTCCTTTAATTAGATATTAATATAAATGGAAGCAAAAGCAGAGGGACCTTTAAATAATAACGAAATTGATATTCCAAATGTCAAGGTAGATAAATTATCTAACGTAGAACCTCCATCAAGTAACGAAGGTATATTGTCATCTGCATCTAATAACAAAGGTACGCAAAAAGACGACATTATGTCATCAGTATCAAATATGTATAATAGTGCGAAAGATAGTATATCTACGTATAGCGCAACATATAGTGTAAATAATATCGCTGCAAATGCTTCTATTGATAATGCAAAGGAAGCCATCACAGATATGTTAAATGTTAATGAAAATATATTATATTTAATAATTTTACTTGTTGTTATAGCAATAATAGTAGGCTACATTCTATATTATGCTATAACAGATAATATATTATATCAACAAAAAATCGAAGTAGAAGGCACAGAAGTTCCTATAATTTGCAATTCTATTTCAGAGTTTAAAATAAGCAAAAGTTTAATTAATTCAAATGGTATTAAACGGACATTTGGGTTTTGGATATACATAAATGATATTACTAAATATCAAGGTAATAAATATAGGCATGTCGCTCATATTGGTAAAAGTCATAAAGAAATAAAGAATGCATCCCCGTACATATATTTAGATGGGTTTTCTAACAAAATGTATGTTCGGTTTGCAACAAGGAACGAAGATAATTTATATCCAGAAATTGCATTGGGTGATGGTGGATTAAATAGTTATACATCTGGTGTTTTAAAAGATCCAAAATTATCAACATATGCAAAATCAGGTAATATTGTTGCTGATTCAGATTGCGTAATAACTATAAATTATGTTCCTATACAAAGATGGGTTCATGTAGTTATTGTTGTATCTGATGTTAATGACGGGTATGTACATACCTATATTGATGGTGAATTAGAAAAATCAACAGAAAAACTAAACCTAAACGAACATAACTTTGAAAACACAGGGAACTTATATGTAGGTGGTAGTATTGCAAATAGCACCATAAATACAACCGGGTTTTCTGGATTAATTTCAAAATTCACACTGTATAACTATGACTTAAATAAAAATGATGTATACAAAGAATATAACAAGGGGCCGATAAATAGTTTATTCGCAAGCATGGGTTTAGGCGCTGCAAATTATGGATTAAGAAACCCTATATATAAATTGAATAATGTAAACTGAATGTAATATATTAACGCTGATATGAATTATTTATTTTTTTAATTTCCATAATTAAAATAGATAAGTTATAATAATGTTTGAAAATAACCCTTTAATACAAGTTATTATATCCTTAATTATATTGCTATTAATGGGATATATTGGATATAATATATATTTGATTGAGCTTCAAAATATGTTCAAAGGAGAAAATGATATACGCAAAGAGGTGTCTTTGTTAAGTGGGGTTTATGATTTTATAAATAGTGAAGCAAAATATAATACTTTCGATAAATCGCAATTAAATTTCAAAGATGTTAAACCGTCTATTAATCAAGAAGGCGGAGCAGAATATTCATATAATTTCTGGTTATTTACTGACCAAGCAAAAATAGAAGAAAAAAGTAAAGGCAAAGATATAATATTATTTTTAAAAGGAGAAAAATACCTTTATTATAATGATAAAGATAATTATAATTGTTCAAATGGTAAGAAAGATTATAATTATCCAGCATTAGTAACTAAAAATCCTCTTGTACGATTTGGTTCAGACGGAAAAAGCATTGCAATAGAATATAATAACGTATATAATACTGATTCATATCAGCAAGGTTCCGTGTATAAACAATGTGGCAAAATAAAGAACAATGATGTTGATTGGAAATCGAAAAATAAGAATATGCTTGGTATTTACGATATTGGGTTTAATAATAAATGGTTTATGGTTACTATAATTATGAAAGAGGTTTCTGATAGTAATAATATTATAAGCGTAAATAGGGCTTCCTGCAAAATATATATTAATGGTTCTAAATTATTAGACAAGAAGGTTGAAACTAAATATGGAAAAAAAATATATTCAGCAACATTTAAAAATAATAACTCGCCATTCTTTATTAATCCAAATGTAGGGTCAGGATTAGATATCGACGCGAATAACCCTTATCATAAGGTTGTAGATGAAAATATGTTAAAAATCGCAGACATCAAATATTATAATTATGCAATAAGCGAAGATATGATTACATCTCTGTATAATAAAGGGTTTAATACAGAGATTGCTGTAACATCAACAATAGATAATAAATTATCCCAATATAATATGGTTTCAGTTGATGATATGGAAGACAATAAGATTAAAGCTTTATAATAATAATATATTATATATTAAAATGCCACCTCGAATAGTATTAAGTGAGTTATATACTTTAAAAGATAAGAAAGAATATGCAAAATATAAAACATTTGACTCAATCATAGAGATATGCCACAAAAAAATTAAAAATACTGCAACTATTGGTGGGATGAATATATTTTACGAAATCCCATATTATATATATGGGAAACCATTATATAAAATTGCAGACTGTGTGGAATATATCGTTAATGCCTTAAGAAAGAATGGTTTATATGTTCAAATATTACCACAGCCTAATAATAATATTATATATATATCTTGGAATCCAAGCGAAGTAT
>Ga0114969_10003926_pt1 | contig 11874 bp, 9 predicted proteins | sample M_130807_MF_Meta_FD_87316 | JGI IMG/M metagenome (GOLD analysis project Ga0114969, IMG submission 87316) | Freshwater microbial communities from Lake Montjoie, Canada to study carbon cycling - M_130807_MF_MetaG | ecosystem: Environmental > Aquatic > Freshwater > Lake | place: Lake Montjoie...
GATGAACCAATTATCTGTTGCTTACGGGATATAAATCCGCCGTTTTACCATTAAACTATAGGGCCTCTAAAAATCTCTGGTCCGGCTAGCAGGAATCGAACCCACATTCATCGGGTAGAAGCCGATTGTATTGTCCATTATACTATAGCCAGAAAATCTTTGGTGCGGGTAGAGAGACTCGAACTCTCACGCTAAAGCGTCTGGGCTTAAACCAGGTGTGTCTGCCAATTCCACCATACCCGCACTTATTTTTTTTGCTCTTTCATAATTTCCACCTTTGGCAGCAAGACCAACTTTCTGTAAGGCCTGTCTGATATTACTGCATTCTTTAATTGCTGTCAATAGTTCAGCGTCAGAAACTTTTTTCTTACCACTCAAAGATTTATTATAACCTCTGAATGTAGGAGTAAGGCTATGGCAATTTGGGCATAACCATCGTAAATTGTTTAGTTGATTATTTGTTCTATTGCCATCAATATGATCTAGTTCTAATGTTAGATGCTCCCCTTGCCAATCAGTGACCTGACACCTTTTGCAACAATATTCTTTTAGTTGATAGTGGTGTATGTATTTTCGTAGAAGTTCACTACCCCATTCTTTATCATTGATAAAGACTTCATCTACTGACATTAGAACTTTCCCTCTGCTCCACGCCATGCTGTCTTTGGTTTCTTGAGACAACTCCTTGTAAACTATCTTGCTAGGTTTGCGTCGTCCGGAACTATGCGATTGCTTGCCTTGTGCAGAATTAACCTGTTTAAGAATTTCACAGCCCGAAGGTCTTTTGCTGCAACATTTTTTTCCGTTTTTAAGAGTAAATTGAAAAGGTTTACCACATCCATAATCGCATAACATAATATTCTCCTGATACATTATTTATCAGGTATACGAATATTTTAACTTAAAATGTATTGGTCTCGGTAGGAAGAATCGAACTTCCGCTTCATGCTCCCAAAGCACGGGTGATACCATTTCACTATACCGAGGATTGATTGGAGCAACGGGAGGGATTTGAACCCCCGGTTTTACGGATTTGCAATCCGTTGCATTGGGCCGCTCTGCCACCGTTGCATATTGGTACCTGGTGACAGACTCGAACTGTCATCGCTCTCCGTGTAAAGGAGACGTATAACCTCTCTACGCAACCAGGCAATTTTTTTTGTTTTGAATTGTTTAAATCTCTATATCCACATACACTTGCAGGAATTGAACCTGCCTACCCCAGAGAAGACCCAGAGCTGTAATCCGCTACATCTGCCTGGCCCAGGCATTTGTGCATGTGGATATAAAGACTTGGACTGTTTCCAGTCTTTATATCATGTAAATTTTTAATGAGCGTATGTTAATTTCTTAACATGCTGCAATTATAGCATCACTTGTGATACCCGTCAACTGGTAGACTCTACAAGAATTGAACTTGTGTCTGTACCATGTCAGGGTACGGTTTTCCCATTGAACTAAGAGTCCGAGTTGGTGGAGGATAGCAGATTCGAACTGCTGATGCTGCCATGCCATGGCAGTATGTTTCCAACTATATCAATCCCCCAAAATGGTGCCCTGGGTGGGACTCGAACCCACAGAACCTGGTTTCTAAGACCAGTACGTATGCCATTCCGTCACCAGGGCCTGGTGGTCATGGTTGGTATCGATCCAACCTCCTCGCCTTATGGGGGCGGTGCGCATCCATCTACGCCACATGACCAATAAATACTTGTGTGAGACGCTATCAAAATCTAACACCACAGGGCTTGAATTTCTATCTAAGCCTAAGTGATACTGGCGTTTGCTGCATCATAGTTTATGATGTGTTCACAGCCGAAGCTCAGTTGCGTTATTTTACCAACGTGAATCTAGCTTTGCGTTTCGTAAACAATCTTTAATTGGGTTGACCAATGGGTAACGATCCCATGCTACGACTTTCACAGAGTCGGGTGCTTCCATTACACCATGGCCAACATAAAACCATATAGAAACACTCTGTGGTGCTTGAATCCACGGTAGCCCTACTCTTCCTGGCACTTCCCAACTGTTCTGCAGAATAAGTCAAGTTCAGTGTTGTTCCAGTGTAGCTACTCAGAATGTTTTTATATAGCGAACTCATTGTAGGCAGGATTCGAACCTGCACGAGGCGTTTATTTCCTCTGACCCGATAAGAGGCCTATGACTACCAAATTTCATCACTACGAGTTCATCGGGTCATGACTTCCGATTATGGATCAGGGTAATTACTCCTGTAAGACCATATAGAAACACACTATATTGAGTTAGCGGACTATTTGCCGACCACCCAACGACTACTGTCGCTACAGCTTCATGCAACAATGTGTTTTTATATGGTAGGACCACTCGGATTCGAACCGAGAGCTTACACCTTAAAAGGGTGATGTTTTAACCGTTAAACTATGATCCCGTATATGGTCCACCCTCTGAGAATCGAACTCAGTTCCTCCGGTTAAGAGCCGGTTACTTCGCCATCAAAGTTTAGAGTGGGTTGTGCATATCGAATTGTCTTTAATGTGCCAACCTTAGACCATATACGGGATCTACGATTGACACTATAGTTTAGCTGTTGGCTTCATATAGTTCCTTTTTGTTTATGTGTTAATTATACAACCTTTTGCAGTAGTTGTCAACTGTTTTTTTGGTTGCCACGGACAATTTCGAAATGTCGACTTATCGCTTATCAAGCGATTACTCTGCCTCTGAGTTACGCGGCAATGCATGGTACCACCTGAGAGATTCGAACTCCCAACCCCTGGATTCGTAATCCAGTGCTCTATCCAATTGAGCCAAGGCGGTAAAAAAACAGTCCAGAGACTCCCATCATGATTGGGTTAGTATCTCCGTCAGAGGGAGGATTAGCATGGACTTGACTTGGATGCGGGGGACAGATTCGAACTGCCGATGCGTCTGGCTTATGAGACCGACGTGGTGACCACCCTCCCCGCGTAAACTATGGTGCCCCATGAGAGAATCGAACTCCCGTCAACGGATTACAAAACCGTGATAATGCCATTATACTAATAGGGCTTGAATTTCTTTTAATATGTCTTGCCATTTAATAGCAAGATCTTTGTTATAATTTTGTGTTTTATTCTTCCGTCTATTCTCCATAGCAGGAAGATATTGTAAATTGTTTTGATGATGTGGCCCACCGTTGCTTAACGCAATTGCATGATCAACTTCATAACCTACAGGGCACATTTCGTAAATTTTATTAATAAGTTTTCGATTTGTTGAAGGCAATGTTGCACTGTACTTTCTGGCTCTGTATGCTTGAACAGTAGCAACATTTTTTGCCTTCTTTTCTCGCTCTGTATAAATCTTTTTTTCTCTTACAATCTTAACTGGTTTTTCTTTTTTCTTGCGCTTTACATGAACAGTATTGTTATATGATGCTGCGCATGATTGAGAACAAAAAGTTTTTTTATTTGCATTCGGAATAAGTTTATTACACTGTTTACACCCGATTAGTGATTTTTGATATTTTTCTAAATATTGATAAGCAATTACTTTTCTTGTAATCAAACAAGAACATAGTATCTTTTTGGAGATACCATCTGAAGGACCGTGCATTCGTTTATGTCCTGTAAGGGACATGATACTAGCAAATGATCTATCACAAACTACACATTCATACATGAAGTTATTTATGATTGGCTCCACGACTAGGACTCGAACCTAGCTAGCTTTCGCACAGATTAACAGTCTGCTGCCACACCCGGCGGCTCTCGTGGAATAAACTATTGGTGGACAGTAATGGATTTGAACCACTGCGCTTTTTACAGAACGGATTTACAGTCCGTCGCCTTCAACCACTCGGCCAACTGTCCTGATTGAATTTGCAAGTAGTAGAGTCACTGTTATCTCTACCATTTACCCGATTGCACTAGTCCGGACGGGAGGGTGATCCGTCACTTGGGATACTGGTCCAGATGATACGCCAATTGTATACCGGTCCCACTCAAGCGACCAGCCGGGCATCGAACCCGCTACCTTCTACTGTTTCAGTTGTTCGAACAAACTTAGACAGCGTGACTTTCTCTTGCTGACACTCGCAAAACTTGGCCCCGGTGGAAGGAATCGAACCTTCGTTGGTTGTATACGGACCGTGTTACCATTACACTACAACCGGGATAAACTTGGCGCACCCTGTTGGAATCGAACCAACTTCCACGGCTCTTCAGGCCGCCGCTATGACCACATCAGCTAAAGGTGCATTGTATTGGCGGAACGACTGAGACTCGAACTCAGAAACCGTATTACTACGATCGAAAGATTAGCAATCTTCTCCAATGCCATTATGGGACCGTTCCTTAATTGGTCTGCGCTGTAGGATTCGAACCTACGACCCCTTGGTTCCAGGCCAAGAACTCTACCAGACTGAGCTAAACACAGATTAAACCTGGAGCGGGGTGCGAGAATCGAACTCGCGCTATCAGCTTGGAAGGCTGAAATCCTACCATTAAATGAACCCCGCATAAAAAGATGGAGACAGCCTACACAAAAGATTTGCCTAATGTGCCGTCCACTTTATCCGCTTATCTTAGTTCCGCTTGTGTCCTAGGGCCGTGCGCTAACCGGGATAAGTTTCAGTCTCCGAAAACTGTTGTCGGTATAAGGAGTCTATCCCCGACTGTGCAACACTAATACTCTATCCTGCGTAAGGTGTCTCCATAAACGGAGCCTTAGCGCGGTTGCATCTGAAAACTGGTGGAGGCCCAGGGTATCGAACCCTTGTAGACATTCTACTTGCAAGGCAGAACCGCAGCCCTCTGCTGCCCCCAATATTGAAATACACTGTTGCGCTATTGCTTAGGCTTTTGTAGACTTATTTGTTTAACGTGGTTCGTATCCCCCACTCCTAAACAATCAGTGTATTTCAATATTGGCTCCGTATCTGAGTAACGATCTCAGCTAATCTCTGATTAACAGTCAGGCCCATGCACCATGCTTGAGTTCTACGGAATAAAATTGGTGGAGCAGAGAGGGTTCGAACCTCTACAGCATTACTGACCTCCGGGTTACAGCCGGGTGCCCTTCCTTTCAGGCGTCTACTCCATAAACTTGGCGATGCGTGGGAGAGTCGAACTCCCGTCTCTGGATAGACAATCCAGGATAATGACCGTTATATGAACGCACCTAAATTTGGTACTGCATAGGAGAGTCGAACTCCTCTTAGCGGACTGAAAACCCGCTGTCCTAACCGATAGACGAATGCAGCAAAATCACTATATGAAAACACATTAAGGAACCATTGCAACTCTATGTCCACTTGTAAGCGCATCTCTCACAGGCTGTTGCGGTCATTACTTCCTACATAGTCCGTCGCTTTTCCGGGTCCACACAGCCTAAGCTATTGACCCTATTTCATGTAGTCTAAGATTGCGTCAGGTGCCCCTGTTGCTCCTTTCTTAAACTACCTAACGGTGTAGGTAACCTAATGTGTTTACATATAGTGCCCAGAACTTAATCTGGGTACACTATACGAAATTGAATTTTTAACGAACTTGCTACACAGTGTCGATGCACTGTGCTGTTTTCTAACTAGTCTCTAGTATAACACCAAGTGCAATACTGGTCAACTTGTTTTGCAAAGTCCTACAACTTGGAAGGACTTTACAAATCTTGCTGCTTTCTAACTAGTCTCTAGTATAACACCATGTGCGATACTGGTCAACTTGTTTCTTAATGCCCTTTCAATACAAAGGGACTTTGTTACATGGCAGACGTGCCAGGGCTCGAACCTAGAACGACAGAGTCAAAGTCTGTTGTGTTACCATTACACCACACGCCTATAAATTTTGGTACCCTTGCTCGGACTCGAACCGAGAGAACTCTTCCTTTTGAGAGAAGCGACTTTGCCAATTTGTCCACAAGGGTGTTATTTTTTTCTTTTGTGAAATACCACTGGCTGGAAATCAAATTCACCAGGGCAAAATTCACATTGATCAATGGGTTGATTTCTTGAGTCTACAAAGTCTGTCAACTGTTGCTCAGTGCAGTCCACACTCAATGGTTGATACTGAGCCAACAACTGTTCTTGCCTTGCATCCATGATTACTGATTGCTGTGTACAAAACTCTGGCAACACAGCCATCACAGGACACTTGTACAGTTTTCCTTTGAATACAGTGTGACTATGCCTCATGGTGCAGGCTTTGAATGCAGTTATCGGATTGCTCTGATGAACAACAAATGCATCACCTTGCGGGATGATTGCAGCCGGAGTAAATTCTGTATTGTCAATAAGGTTGCCCCATTGTCGTTCTAATGCAGGTCGCATCTCAGGTCGATGTACACTTATACCCCACCCCACATGGTATTTGCTGTAAGAGTCGAGATCTTTTGCTATTTTTGCATTAGTGCCATTACTCTGAATCATGATAGTGGTTTCTGGCCACAATCTGCGAAGATTCACGACCCAAGTTTCTAAACCGGGATGCAAGCTGGGTTCACCACCAATGATCACTATCATTGATGCATTAATACGTTGACTCCAGGCTTCAACAGCAGGTGCAGAATCTTCCCATGAGTAGTGACCACGGAAATCGTGATCATTGAACCTATTGCAGTTGGTGCAGGCCAGGTTGCATTGATTGGTGATGTAGAACTCTATCACTGAGTCTAAGAATACGGACATTGATTATTTACGCACTATTTTGAATGCGTATATTAAAACACACTTACTATCCCCTCGGGTGGCAAAACCCAAAGTTAAACATGTTCTACCATGAAAGACAATGAATGTATTTTAATATGACAAATTTTTTTATCTACAAGAAGATAAGCCATCCTCGTCACCGCCCGTTCGCCCCATGTTTAAAGTGCAGGGCCAGGTCCTCGTTACCTGTTCTTCACACTATACTATTATTGCCAAGAATTGGTTTTTAAGTATCGAATTGCGTTAGACAATGTATCTATCTTGTCTTTCGCAAATCCTAACATCAAATTGCAATTATTGCACAATAAGCCTCTTACTTTACCAGTTGTATGACAATGATCAACTGACAATCCTTTATTAAGAACAGTCTGATGTTGATCACATATCAAACAACACCCATTTTGATGGGCAAACATTTTGTTATATTCTTCTAATGTGATTCCGTATTTTTTACGATAATCAAGTTTTCTTCCATATATTTTTTGCTTTTTCTTTTCTTCTACTACTTTACAGGTGGAACATCGTATGTGATTTTTTCCTGTTTTATTAAATTCTATTCCGCAATCTTTGCATAACTTCATATTTGGCTCTCTTTAAAAGAAGAAACCCGGAAGTTGTTAATTTCCGGGTCCTTGGATGTTGAGTATGCTATTTTGTTATACTCGGTCTCCTTGGACCCAGGCCCCGCGATCATAATTCATCTCAATCGCAAACCACAAGGCGGGGCAGGTGCCCTGACTTGGTGTCAGTGATTTGAGTGTAGAATGATGTATCGAGTGTGTCATAGCATGTATTGTATATGTTTATTTATACCTTGTCAACCTCTAAGATTGATTTTTTTACAGTATTTTGGCAAAAAAGTTAAAGATATTTTTATTGTGACTGTGCAGATTCCAACGCATCAGCAGCTTCTTCCAATAGGTCTGCAATACGGTCAGGGGCACCTTCCTGTACACTTTTACGTGAAGTGATCTGTCGACGGATCTCTGCTCGCTTGCGCAAACGGAACACTAGACTTTGTTCACTCACAGGCAAATGACTTTCGTCCTTGGCCATCAGTTCCTCAAAGCGGTCAAATTCTTCGTTCATACCATCTCCAAATAGTCTCGCACCCATGCCAGGCGTGCTTGTTCATCCATAAGGGTATACAGCTCTATGTTAGCACGAATATGTGATAAGAGTCCGTAATATTCCTCGTCAATTTGTTCCCGGAATTCTTGTGTCATCAACTTGTCAGTACGAGGGTTACGTGCCACCCACTTTGCAGTTAGGTAGTATGGGCTTTTGATCTTGGCACTCACTAGATAGTCATCTGTATAAAATACAAAACCTTCATGCCGAACAGTTTTCACTTCCTGCACTAGTTCGCCCAGAGTACAACGCTTCCATTCTACCACGTGGTCTGACAATGCATATTGGTGATACAGGCTGAGTCCATCGTTTTCGCTACGGCTTTCCCAAGTCTTTTTACGATAGCCCAGCAAGTACAGTCCTGGCTTTTCTACAATGATGTGTGGATCATTTGCATGCACACACTCAAACATAAAAGTCAAGTCAGGGAAGCCACTCACATACCGTTCAAAGGTGCCGCGACGCCGGTCAATGAAGGAGTTGGCCATGTCTACAAAGTCACCGGATGTGGATCCAGTTGTACTCACCAGCAACCCGCCGTTGTGCCATGTCACTGCAACCATAAATCCATTGACCTTACGAAAGCATTCTACCACAGTATCTTCACTCAGCACAGGAGCCTTGGCTTCTACACCGTAGTTGTAGATCTTTGTGAATGGCCGTGACACCACATTGAAGTCCTCATCCACGATGGTACCGCGACATTCTTCCAAAAAATCATTCCACAAGTTGTCGTAGAACACAGCCTTACGATACTTGAGAACGTAGATACCATCGCCGGCAGGCTTCATACTAACCAACTTTGGGTTGGCTAGCACAAACTCCTTCAATAGTTCTTTGTTCATTTCACGCTCCTACAATGCTGCGGGCACGAGCCATCAATGCGGCGTCACCGCGGGTCAATACTTCCAACAACATGCGCTTTTCTTCCAAGTAGATCTTGGCGAAAGCAGGGTCATGTGCCATGATGCTGCGGCTGTTAGCGATCAAGTCAGCCAACTTCACAGTTTGTGCAGCAGCAGGGGCCATTGCAATATGCTCACGGTCCCGGGCCTTGCGAACAGCTCTGTTGCCATCTTCGGGGCAGCTGACATCAGTCAACCAGCTGACCAAAGACGCAACTTCATGTCCAAATTCACGGGTGATATCTTCTATGGTCAAACCAGTGTCTTCCACTGTGTCGTGCAAGTATGCAGCAGCCACCATCACGTCGGTGTGAGGCACAGTTGCAACAATACCTGCAACTTCTGTAGGATGCACAATGTACGGCTCAAAGGTGTACTTGCGCACTTGTCCAACCGCAGCGTGGGCAGCGGTGGCAAATACTCGGGCTCTTTCTACCATTGTCATCATATACTCCAGTGTCTGTTTATGTGTTTATTATAGCAGAACGGGCAATTCCGGTCAACCGGGTTGCATTACAATTAAGTTTGAAATATAAACTCTTGAGATAAAATTCCACCTCTGCGGAGATTGATTAAAATTTCATCCCAGTTGGATTTAAACGCCCAGTTTTCAAAAGAACTTGGACGTTGATTTAGTCCATAAAATATTAATGTGTGTAGTTCGTCGGAAAAATCACCGGTTGCATACCAAAATTTATCAGCAGTAGGATATGTTTTTTGTGGCTGGTGGGTTTTCTTGGGCATAAGAATTGCTCCGGCAGGATATGTCAAAGTTTGAAACAAAGACAACATATTTTTTTGTTCTCTACCAGTAATAGTCTCTTTGAATTTTTTTGGAAAGTATCCTAGTGACTCAAACTTTGGTACGAGTTCTGACAGATATGCATTTAGAACAGCGGATCCTGAACCAGTACAAATCGATTCTGGAGTATCCATGATTTGATTAAATGCTCTATCAATGTATAAAAATTTCCAACATTGTTGATCATCATCAAACCATATGTTAGGCTGTTGAAATCCAAACAAATCAAACTGATTTACATCATCCAATATGGGATAACATTGATTGTATTCATAAATGCCTTTCATCATGCCCGGCTCTACATAGCAAAAATGCATGAACTTCTTGTGCCACTCAGAGTCAGAGTAAAACCAATTAAAATAATTGTTGTTGCAATTGATTACTGTTAACTTAGTTGATGCAAATTTTTCTTTGTAGTTTTGTGCAATTGGAATAGCACATCGATCAACTTCGGCCAAATTACAAAACACAACCAGTGGATCAGTTGGAGTATATCGAATCATCACAATTTCGTCAAACACAATGTTGTATTTGTAGGCAGTATCAAGAACTATACGCGAGTCTGGCCCGCCCGAAAACCAAAAACGCAGATACGAATGTTGATCTCTAAGTTGAATCAAATGATCTCTAATTGCGTGTTCAAAACTAATAGCTGGATTGATTGAGAATTTGTAATTGTCAAACCCGTTGCCCAATACAAATTTATAATCAGTAGTATAGTCTATATCCCATTGGGAATATACAATTTTTGTATCATTGACGTAGTGCATTATTTTTTGATTGATTTCAACAAAAAGTTAACTTGTTCGTCGGTTGATGCTGTAGACATTTTTGTAAAAAACTGTCTGGTCTTGAAATAATCTTGAAGCGGTTGAGTTTGCAACAAACGAGCCATATCAGACCGTAGTTCAGTTTGAAGATTGGCAGGAATATTTTTGGAAGAAGCATAAACCATCATGTAATAATTCATTACACTTTGATTGATCTCTCCCAATGGGCGTGTGCTCAGTAACTCGGTTGGACCAGTATTGTGAGTACATACAGCTTGACCATTGCGTTCAATGACCTTGCCCGACGTTCCTAACACATACTCAGTTTCTTGTGCAGCAGCAGCACGAATCTGTGCCCCACTACCGCTGTAGATTACAGTTTTGACTGTGCCAGGGCTGGCAGCTTTGATAGCATCAGTGACCCAATTCAAAGTGCTTGGGAATGACTGTACACTAATACGATATGTACCGGGCGTGGTAAAAATAGCATCAGGTGCAGTCTTACCAACAGCACAAAGATAATCGGGTGCATAATACCAAATTGATATCATATTTTGTGCAGTAGGCGGCACAAGATAGCATTCATGATCAAGAGGCAACAAATGGTCTCTATTAGACCACACTGCTATTGTTGGTTTTTTGGTATTTTTAAGATCCTGTGCCATAGCTGCACAATTGCCATTGTACAACACAATCGATGTATCCCATCCCAGTTGTTTAAGGCCGGGGGTTAGTAGTTCGGCAATATTTTGATCATTTGAACCGCCACCCCAGGGGATTAAAAATGTAAATGTTTTGTCAGCTGCGGACGCACCGGCAGCGATAACCATTGCAGTTACGAGAGTTAATAGTTGTTTAATCATAGAGTATCCTTTCTAGTTAATTATAAAACATATAGCTGTAAAAGTCTATATGCAGTTGGCCAAAAATACGGACCCAGCATCCATACAAAAATCATTGGAACTGGATCAATTTTTTTCTTGTACAAAAAATATCCCACCACAGTGGAAATTGCAAAAACAATCATGTAAAAGACTGAGCGGTCTGAGTCCATGCCCAAATACCAAACATCACATGCTATCAATGCAAAAATAAAATAAAATACATATTGGTAATATCTGGCAAACCAGTTGATCATTTGAACAATATAATGCACACAAAATGCAAGACATGCCACTACTCCAACTGATATACCCACGGCCATTTTCAAATAAGTATCCGCATTGAGTTGGTTAATCGACCAACCGCGATCGGTCAGCAAATTGACCACTATGGCCTCACTTGGTTGTATTGCCACACCAAATACCAATAATGGAAACAGCACAGATATCACAGCCGCATTGTCGGCTGCTTCCGCTGAACTTATTCTTGTCAATGCAGTGCTAGATTTGATCTTGGATTCAACAAAATGTGCAGTAGCAGCACTTACTGTTACTCCAATCAACGGCAACAGTCCTGTTAAAAATCCAATAATAGTACCTCGGGCCATCACTGCGGCTGGTACCAATTGTACAGGTTGACTGGTATCAATTTTGTTGTGATCTACTGGACTTGCATTGGACATATCTGCCATGGCAGCAAACAACATAGGGATGGCATACA
>Ga0114969_10003928_pt1 | contig 11870 bp, 10 predicted proteins | sample M_130807_MF_Meta_FD_87316 | JGI IMG/M metagenome (GOLD analysis project Ga0114969, IMG submission 87316) | Freshwater microbial communities from Lake Montjoie, Canada to study carbon cycling - M_130807_MF_MetaG | ecosystem: Environmental > Aquatic > Freshwater > Lake | place: Lake Montjoie...
CATTGTTTTTTCGACCGGCTTTTTGGCCAATGCGGGCGTACTGTCGACATTGATGGGCCCCGGCGATTACATCCTGATGGATGCCGATTGCCACGCATCGATTTACGACGGCGTGCGTGCCAGCCAATCCGAGATCATTCGCTTCAAGCACAATGACGCTGCCGACTTAGATAAACGCTTGGCGCGTTTGGCCGATAAACCGGGCAACAAGCTGATCGTAATTGAAGGCATCTACTCGATGCTGGGCGACAAAGCTCCGATGGCCGAGATCGTCGCCGTCAAAAAGAAATACACCAACACGTATCTCCTCAGCGACGAAGCACACTCGATGGGCGTTCTGGGCCGTTATGGCCGCGGCTTGCCCGAAGAAGTAGGCTGCGAAGACGACGTTGATTTTATCGTCGGCACGTTCTCGAAATCTGTTGGAACCGTCGGCGGCTTTGTGGTGTCCAGCTATCCCGATTTCGGGATGCTGCGCCTTGTTTGCCGCGCGTATATTTTCACCGCCTCGCTGCCGCCTTCTGTTGTGGCGTCGGCGCGCGTGAACCTTGGCCTCGTCAAATCAGGCGGCGCGCTACGCACGCGCCTGATGCGCAATGCCAAGATTTTGCATAACGGCTTGTCTGAAATTGGCCTCAAGCTCGCCAGTGACGTCAGCCCAGTCGTTGCCGTTGTCGCACCCGACCCGCAAGTGGCTGTGGCCTTCTGGCGCGGCCTGATTGAAGCGGGCGTGTATGTGAACCTGGCTTTGCCGCCGGCCACACCTTATGGCTACTCGCTGTTGCGCTGCAGCCTGTGCGCCGCGCATACCGAAGAACAACTGCGCGAAGTGGTGGCGATTTTCAAAGACGTCGCTAGCAAGATGGGCCTGATCGAGCACAAAGCGCGCCGCGTCGCGGCTGGCTAAATCATTTTCACATTCGAATCAGCAAAAAGCGGAGATCCACAGATCTCCGCTTTTTTGTTTATCCACGGCTCGCTGTACTTAATACATATGTTGCCCGCCGTTGATCGACATGGTTGAGCCTGTAATAAAGTCAGCATCGTCGGCCACCAAAAACATTACCCCGCGCGCGATATCTTCGGCGCGGCCTAAGCGGCCCACGGGAATGCGAGCGATAATTTTTTCCAGCACTGGCGGCGGAACGGCGCGCACCATATCGGTATCCACATAGCCCGGCGCGATAGCATTGACAGTGATGTTCTTGCCCGCCCCCTCTTGCGCCAACGCTTTGGTGAAGCCGTGAATACCTGATTTGGCGGCGGCGTAATTCACTTGGCCGTATTGGCCGGCCTGCCCATTGATCGATCCAATATTCACGATCCGCCCGAAGCCACGATGACGCATAGAGTCAATCACCGCACGGCACATGTTAAAACATGCGCCTAGATTTGTGTTGATGACCTCTTGCCATTGCTCGAAGCCCATTTTGTGCATGGTGGCATCGCGCGTGATGCCCGCGTTATTCACAACAATATCAACGGGCCCCAAATCTTTGGTCACTAACGTCACGCCGTTTTGGCAGGCTTTGAAATCGCCGACGTCCCATTTGTATGCGGCAATGCCCGTCTCGACGGTGAATGCTTTGGCAGCTTCGTCATTGCCGCCATAATTCGCCGCCACTTTATGTCCGGCGTTTTTCAACGCTACGCTGATGGCTTTACCAATGCCGCGCGTTCCACCTGTGACAATTGCTACTCGTGAGTCCGCCATGGTTATCCCCTCCATGATGTGATCTGGGATGAATGATACGGCGCAGGTTCAACACAGTGAAGCGGTGCAACAGCGCAATCTCACAACCTGACGTATTGACTTTGGCCAGCGCGCACCATAAGACACGGCCCGCTTAAACCTCACGTTCACAACGTTCAGACCAGGAGGCGACACATGATTACGATTTTCGTACCGCAACACGCCACCTGTGTGATGTGCAGACTTAGCGTCGCATCGACGTCACCCTCGCCCAAAACCACCTGATTGCCGCGGTCTTCCGACAGGAGCCGCTGAAGGCCCTGAACGAAAGACTCGCGCGATGTTAGCCACCCCACACACTCCCCTCCGATTCAGCCAAGAAACCCGCGCCACATTGCGATTGGCGCTGCCCTTGGCCGTGGCCCAATTGGCGCAAGTGGGAATGGGCATCACCGACACAATCATGGTCGGCGCATTGGGCCGCGATGCCTTAGCAGCAGGTGGCCTAGGCTCCGGCCTGTTCTTTGCCACCGGGGCTGTATTGCAAGGCGCGCTGGTGGGCGTAGGCATTCTGGTGGCCCATGCACGCGGTGCGCAGCAGCTTGAAAAAATTGCGCCGATTGTGCGCTCAGGATTCGTTCTGGCGATCATGATCGCTGCAGTGATGATGCCCGCCTTTTGGTTCACCGAGCCGGTGCTTCTCGCGATGGGCCAACCGGCCATGCTGGCGCACGACGTTTCGGGCTATGTGCAGATCCTCACATTGTGCGCACCAGCGTCAATGTTCCTCGCCGTGCAACGCAGCTACCTGACGGCGATGAACCATCCGCGTGCGGTGATGATCATTGGCTTTGGCGCGCTGCTGACCAACGGTACACTGAACTATGCGTTGATTCACGGGCTTTGGGGTTTTCCCGAGTTGGGCCTGATGGGTTCGGCGACAGCGTCTGCGATCACCATTTGGGGCATGTGCGCGGCCATGACCGTGGCGATTCGCATTACACCCGATCTGCGCGCGCACAAGGTGCGTGGGCCCTTGGATTGGAAACTCACCGCCGAGTTAGCAAACTTGGGCTGGCCCATTGCTGTGACGTTCGGCGTCGAGATTTTTTTGTTTATGGGCTCGGCATTGTTGATGGGCCTGATGGGCACCACTGCTCTGGCCGCCCATAACGTGACCATCAACGTGGCATCGCTCACATTCATGGTACCGCTTGCGATTTCGCAGGCTGTGAATGTGCGTGTGGGGTTCCACTTAGGCGCACAAGCGCCCGTGGCCGCACGTCAGGCCGCTATGGTCGCGTTGATGTTGGGTGTGGCGTTTATGGCGGCTATGGCGGTGGTGATGTTCAGCGTACCGCGCCACATCGCGCTGCTGTTTAACCTCGACCCAACGATCGCCAGCGATGCCGAGGTGATTGCGCTGATCGCCAAGCTGTTGGTGATTGCTGCGCTGTTCCAGGTGTTCGACGGATTCCAAAGCATCGCAGCGGGCGCCTTGCGCGGTTACAAAGATACGCGCGTGCCGATGATGTTGGTGACCGCCGGCTACTGGGGCCTGGGCTTCCCTATCGCATGGGTGCTGGCGTTCCCCATGGACATGGGCGCGGTCGGGCTGTGGTGGGGGCTGGCATTGTCGCTCGCCGTCGCCGCTGTTGTGCTTGGTGCGCGATTGTGGCGGATGAGTGGACGGAGAATTGCGGAAGCGGCGGCTTAAGCGCGCTCCACACACATCGCAATGCCCATGCCGCCGCCGATGCACAGCGTGGTCAGGCCTTTTTTGGCACTGCGCTTTTGCATTTCATGCAGCAACGTCACCAGCACCCGGCAACCCGACGCACCGATGGGATGGCCCAGCGCAATGGCACCGCCGTTGACGTTCACTTTGGCCGGGTCGAGACCGAGGTCCTGACACACCGCGAGTGACTGCGCGGCGAAGGCTTCGTTGGCTTCAATCAAATCCAAGTCGGCGACTTTCCAGCCGGCTTTTTCTAACGCTTTTTTCGAGGCGGGTATTGGGCCCGTGCCCATGATGGCCGGATCGACGCCCGCCTGCGCCCAACTGGCGATGCGTGCCAGCGGTGTCAGCCCGCGCTTGGCGGCTTCCGCGGCGGTCATCAACACCACCGCGGCGGCGCCATCGTTCAGACCCGAGGCATTGCCCGCCGTGACCGTGCCTTCTTTGGAAAAAGCCGGGCGCAATTTTCCCAACGCGTCAGCCGTTGTGCCGGCGCGCGCGTATTCGTCGAGGTCGAATAGCTTTTGCTCTTTTTTCACGGTGATTGTGACGGGCACAATTTCATCTTTGAACTTGCCGGCCTTAATGGCCGCTTCGGCACGTTGCTGCGAGGTGGCTGCAAATTCATCTTGCTTGGCGCGCGTGAGTTGCCATTTCTCGGCAATGTTCTCGGCCGTCGTGCCCATGTGATAACCGTTGAAGGCATCCCACAGACCGTCTTTGATCATGGTATCGATCATGGAGGCGTCGCCCATTTTCACGCCGTTGCGCAACATCATGGCATGCGGGGAGAGGCTCATGCTCTCTTGGCCGCCCGCAATGACAATGGCGCTATCACCGGCCTTGATCGACATCGCACCTAGCGCAACGGCTTTCAGCCCCGAACCGCACACCTGATTGATGGTCATGGCCGAGACTTCTTTCGGCACGCCCGCTTTGATCGATGCCTGACGCGCTGGGTTTTGGCCCGTGGCAGCCGTGAGCACTTGGCCCATGATAACTTCCGAGACATCAGCCGCGGCGACGCCTGCGCGCTTCAATGCTTCAGTGATCACCACTTGGCCCAACTCGGCTCCTGAAAGCCCTGCCAGTGAACCGCCGAAAGAACCAATGGCGGTGCGAGTGGCTGAAACAATAACGATATCGGACATGGGTGAATTTCCATTCGGCAGTGAAACGGTGAGGCGGTTCTAAGCCTGACGTTATGCCGGGGCAAGAATTATGTTGCATCGCAACATAGCGACATAGCGGTTATGCTAAATCTTTCAACCACTTGGCTAGTGGGGCGTAAAGCAGTTCGGGCGCGCTACTGCCCGCCATCATGCCGATATGACCAAGTTCGATAGATAATGCGGTGCATGTCGGGATGAATTTTGCCAACGCTTTGGCGGATTCGGGCGGGACAATGCGGTCGTGCGACGGAATAACGGCCAACGTGGGCGCCGCAATTTTGCGCGGGTCGATGGTTTGGCCAGAGATCGCCCACAAGTTTTTCATCGTCTGATTTTCGGCGTACCAACCGAAGAGACATTGGCGCGCAACATTTTCGACCAGCGGCACCCCGTCATTCAGCCAGTCTTCCAACTCTACAAATCGTTGCGCCGCATCGGTGTTCATGTCGCGTGCAGCAAAGCCTCGAAACTTGCGGCCTACCAATGTGGGATCAAGCGAAGCGAACATCGCTTGCAAAAAGTCTACCGACGCACAGCCTTGCGCGGCGATCATGCCCTCGATCATCGGGCGGAATAAGGTGAGGAAACTGCGCGACGCAGCACTGTCGACATGGAAATCCCAAGGGGCCGCGAGTAACGCGAGCCCCGAGATCACGTCAGGGCGCAGCACAGCCACAGCCGCTGACAGGGTGCCGCCCATGCAATAGCCCGCCAAGCGTGGTTTTGATTTTGTGAGTGCGGCGATGTGCTCGAGCGCCGGGATCAAGACGCGCGTGACATAGTGTTCCATGCCGTAGCTGCGTTCGATGTCGCCCGGTTCGCCCCAGTCGAGCAAAAATGTGCGCAAGCCCGCGTTTGCAGCGGATTCCAACACACTGCGATTTTCGGCGAGATCAAGAACATAAGCGCGGTTGACCAGTGAGGGCACGAACACAACGGCTGGGGCATCTATGGGTCCGCCGTAATCTCGCAAGGCTGCTGCACCGGATGCCCAAATTGCTGGAGGCGCGACGCGCGTGCGCCGAAAGGAATGGTTTTGATACGCCGTCACACCAGCGATGAGGCGATCCATTCGTCCTTTGGCTTGGCGAGTCAGCGCATCGACAAAGGCAACAGCATCAAGCTGTGTTGTCCAATCTCGTGCGTCGGTCTCAGGGCTTTGGTGTGCGTGTTCGGCGGCGAGCTGGCGGATGGGCTTCGAGAGCGGCGAGTCTTTGCTCGATTGTCCCAAGGCGGGCATCAATCCGGCGAAGGACATCTGCAATAGCCAGCCCTCCGTCGCCAGGTGGAGCGGCAGCGGACGGGGCCCGAGTCGCATGGGTTGTCGTATCGGTCGATGAGGTTGAGGGGGCAGCGCGTCCATGGTTGAGACCCGAATTCATTTCGGCGGCAAAAGGACTAGCAGCTGGCCCCCATGCCGCAGAAGCGTTTTGCATCATACCCTGAAACAGATTGGCCCATGCCCCTGCTGATTGGGGATCTTGCGCCAATTTGGCCATTTCCTGCTGCCACAAATCGAGATAGCGGCGGGCTAATGCATCATAGTCGGTCGGGCTTGCGCTCATCGCTTCACTATAATCCGCCCCAAAGCTTTCGTCGCGCCCTATGGCAGCGCACCTTCAATTTGGAGGCCAAAAACCAAGGCTTTGACAGTACTGGTTGTGCAGAGCACAATTTCAGTATCTAAGGCACAATAACGAACAAACGAGGATGGCATGGCTGAACATGCGACCAGCACCGCAAGCGGCGACAAAAGCGCGGTCATCAATATCAAAAAATACGCCAACCGCCGACTCTATAACACGGCCACCTCCAGCTATGTGACGTTGGAAGACTTGGCAGCCATGGTGCGCCAGAACGTCGATTTTGTTGTGACCGACGCCAAAACCAATGAAGACATTACGCGATCAGTTCTCACTCAAATCATCGTTGAACAGGAAGGCAAAGGCCAATCGTTGTTGCCGATTAAATTCCTGCGCCAGGTCATAGGCTTTTACGGCGATTCGCTGGGCGGCGTTTTGCCGCGCTATCTCGAACACAGCATGGAGTCGTTCTCGCAAAACGAGGCGCAGATGCGCGGCGTGATGAAGAATGCTTTTAAAGGACTGTTTCCCATGCAAGGCATGGAGGAGATGGGGAAACAAAATTTGGCGATGTTTGAGAACGCCATGAAGATGTTCAACCCCTTTGCCAATCAAGCCAAGCCAGATGCATCACCCAACGTCAGCACACCGCCGCCAGAGGCTGGCAACCTCGATGCCTTGAAGACGCAGCTTGATGCGATGCAGGCCCGCTTAGACAAACTCGCCAAAGATCGCAGCTAAAATCGGACGAGCGATTCTGGGGCAATATTCACTCGCCTTTTTGGCGATAGCTACAATTCACCTTCGTTCGAACGTCTTTCTTGCCAAGGCGTTGATGAGAAGCTGAAAATCCATATAAGCCATTGATATATAATAATATTTCTTGGCCTGAACGACATATTTGTACAATTTTATACAATTCTCCGTGCGAGATTTTCTCAAACCCTGGGTTATTTCTCAACCGATGGATGCGTCGTGGGGAGACACGACGGATCTATTGCGGGCTGAATGCCGCGCTGGACTATGCACCAGGGGTTGGGGAATTGAATGAACATGATTGAGCCACAGTTGCGGAGCGAACCCGCCAATCGGGCCAATGATATCGATCGGCATGTCGGATTACGCATTCGCGAACGCCGCGTCATGTTGGGCTTAAGCCAACAACAAATGGCCGACATGATTGGCGTGACATATCAGCAAGCACACAAGTACGAGCGCGGTATCAACCGCATTTCAGCCGGGCGGCTTTTCGAAATTTCTCGTGTGTTGAATGTGCCGATTACCTTTTTCTACGAAGGGCTTGAAGGCCACGAAGACGCCAACCTGGGCCAACGCCAGCGCATGTGTTTGGAGTTGGCGCGTAATTTCTCGGCGATTGGAAATGAAAAGCACCAAGAAGCCTTGAGCCAATTGGCCCGCGCTTTGGCGGCGCCATAACAGAAATCACTTTTAGGCTAACCATTCCGCGGCAACATCGGCATCCATCTCTATTGGATGGTACTGGCTGCGCATTGTTGCAATGTCCGCGGTCGACGAAAGCTGTTTAAAAGCCCACACGGCGGCCAACCGGACAAGCGGCGACTCATCGGCCAGCAAGCGAGCGGCATACACCGACATGCCTGGCTGAGCGCTATTGCCAATAGCGATCAGCACATTGCGCACAAACCTGTTTCGTCCAATGCGTTTGATGGGTGAGCCCGAGAAGAACGAGCGAAAACTCGCATCATCAAGTGCCACCAATTCTGCCAATCGCGGCGCAAGCAGTGCAGCACGCGGCACCAGGTCGGGCTCGCGCGCTGCATGTGCAAATTTATTCCATGGACACACGGCCAAGCAATCATCGCAACCATAAATGCGATTGCCCATGAGCGGGCGCAACTCGCGCGCAATGTGACCCTTGTGTTCAATCGTCAGGTACGAAATGCAGCGGCGCGCATCGATTTGGTATTCGTTGAGAAAAGCATTCGTTGGGCAAACATTGAGGCAGCGCTGGCATGCCCCGCAATGATCCACCTCGGGTTCGTCCGGCTCGATATCAAGGGCGGTAAAAACCTCGCCCAGAAACAGCCAAGAGCCAAATTCGCGCGAGACAAGATTGGTATGCTTTCCTTGCCACCCCACGCCGGCAGCCTGCGCCAAAGGTTTTTCCATTATCGGCGCGGTGTCGACAAACAGCTTGACCTCATGCTGCGACGTTTGATGCAACCACGTCGCCAGCCGCCGCAACTTTTTTTTCAACACATCGTGATAATCTTTGTTGCGCGCATACACACTGACGGCACCACGATCAGACTGCTGCAGCAAATCACGCGGGTCACAGTCGGGTGCGTAGTTGAGCCCCACCACGACCGCCGACCTTGCATCTGGCCACAACACTTGCGGGTCAGCTCTGCGCTCGGCAGTGTCGCTCATCCACGCCATATCGCCGTGCAGTCCTTGACCAAGGAATGAGCGCAAGCGGTTTTGGGTTTGGTGCGATGTGGCGGCGGCTGTGAAGCGCACGACATCAAAGCCGAGATCAAGCGCGAAATGACGGATGGTCTCTTTACTCGGCGACATCGCCGCCTGCTTGGGCGTCGGTGAACTGCTGAACAAAACTTTGAAGCGTTCCCGAGGCGATGGCATTGCGTAACTGCGCCATGAAATGTTGATAGAACGCAACATTGTGCCAACTGAGCAGCATCAGCCCCAGTGTTTCTTCGCTGCGAATCAAGTGGTGCAAGTAGGCGCGGCTAAAATTGCGGCTGGCCGGGCAGTTGACGGTTTCATCCAAAGGCCTTGGATCATCGGCGTGTTTGGCATTGCGTAAGTTTAAAGGCCCTAAACTCGTAAAGGCTTGCGCGGTGCGCCCTGACCGCGTGGGCAAGACACAGTCAAACATATCCACGCCGCGCACGACGGCGCCCACAATATCCAAAGGCTTGCCAACACCCATGAGGTAGCGCGCGTGGGTGGTGGGCAGATGCGGCGTGGTGACATCGAGCGTTGCCAGCATCAAGTCTTGCCCTTCGCCCACCGCGAGGCCGCCAATGGCATAACCATCAAACCCGATGGCTTTGAGTTTGGCGGCAGATTCAGCCCGCAGGTCGGCATGAATGCCACCCTGGACAATGCCAAATAAGCCATAACCCTCACGCGCCTTAAACGCCGTCTTGCTGCGTTCGGCCCAGCGCATCGAAAGCTGCATGCTCTCGGCAACTTCGTCTTTTGTTGCCGGGTAGGGCGTGCACTCATCAAACGCCATGGTGATGGTGGCATCGAGCTGGTGCTGAATTTCAATCGAACGTTCCGGCGACAAATAATGCTTTGAGCCATCGATGTGTGATTGGAACGTCACCCCGCCGCCGTCGATTTTGCGTAACTTGGATAGCGACATCACCTGATAGCCGCCAGAGTCGGTGAGCAGCGGGCCAGTCCAACCCATGAATTGACGTACGCCGCCAAATTTTGCAATGCGCTCAGCCCCCGGGCGCAGCATGAGGTGATAGGTGTTTGCCAAAATCATTTGAGCACCGGTGGCGGCTACGGTGTCGGTAAACATACCCTTCACGGTGGCGGCCGTGCCCACGGGCATGAATGCTGGCGTGTCGACAACTCCGTGGGCCGTGTGCAGTCGCCCGCGCCGGGCCGCACCATCAGTGGCCATTAACTCGAATCGTGCTTCACTCATGGTTTGGTTGCTCGCTCTAGCCAGGACCCGTCGCCGTATGAATAAAAGCGATAGCCCGCGTTGATGGCATGAGAATAAACCGAAGTCATGCGTTCGTGGCCAGCGAAAGCGCAAACTAGCATAAACAGAGTCGACTTGGGCAAATGGAAATTTGTCATCAGCACATCGACCGCCTTGAAGCGATAACCTGGCGTGATAAAAATCGACGTCTCGTCTGCGAACGATGTGACCTGCCCGGTTGCGGCGGCGGCAGACTCGAGCAATCGCAGTGACGTCGTGCCCACCGCAATCACGCGCCCGCCATTCGCGTTGGCTTGGTGAATGGCCGCAGCGACACTGGCCGAAACCTCGCCCCACTCGGCATGCATGGTATGCTGGTTGGTGTCGTCGACTTTGACCGGCAGAAATGTCCCCGCACCCACATGCAATGTAACGTTTAAACGTTTTGTCCCGGTAGCGTCGATGGCGTCAAGAAGCCGCTGTGTAAAATGCAAACCTGCTGTGGGCGCTGCGATTGATCCATCTTTGGCAGCATAGACGGTTTGATAATCGGTGCGATCTTGAGCGTCATCGGTGCGGCGAATATAGGGCGGCAACGGGATATGCCCGACCCGCTGCAACGCCTGCAGAAGCTCCGCCCCCTTTGCATTAAACTTCACACGCACCAGTCCAGTATCACTTTTGCCGATCACCTCGGCAGATAGGTTGCCATCGAAATCGATCGTTTGCCCCAGCTTCAATCGCTTGGCCGGTTTGGCAAAGACGTCCCAGATATCGGCGTCAATCTGGCGATGCAGCAAGCACTCAACGCCCACAACACCGCGCCGGCCCAATAATCGCGCTGGCAGCACGCGCGTGTCGTTGAAGACCATCACATCGCCAGGCCGGAGCAGTTTTGGCAGGTCTAGCACCGCACGGTCCACCCAGCCTTGGTCATGAACATGCAAAAGCTTGGCGCTATCGCGCGGTTGTACTGGCCGCTCGGCAATACAGCCCGCTGGAAGCGCAAAATCGAATAAATCCGTCCGCATGGCGCAGGCTTATAGTCGAGGTGAACAAACGTTGCAAAATCTGCGCAGGCGCAAGACACTGCGCCTGCGCAATGTGAGGACAGTCTTTTGACGTGGTTTTTCGATGTATTTGATCGCTTGCTAGCGGGGCTGTGCATTGCGGCCCTGGCTTGTTTTGCAGCACAAATTCCGCCTTATGCGACACAATACATGGCGCGCAGCGGCGCTGAACTAAACCGTGCTCAATCGAACTTGGCCGAGGCACAAACGGGCTTACGCACCCAAACCATGGCGGAGCAGGTTCGTGCCGAGATTATCGCCGATGCCGAGAAAAAATTGTCTGCAGCACAAACCGCTCATGATGCGTTAGCCAAAACAACACCTCTGCTTTACCCGATTGCAATTTGGCGCTGGGCGAAGCCCGACGTGCGTGCCGCAACATGGGGCAGCTTTATTCCCGCATTGCCGACAACGTTTTGGTCGGTGCTTTTTTGCGGCTTAGGAGCACTGCTCGGGTTAGCGATCTATGAATTGTTGAAGTGGCCGTTAGTCAAATTGCTGCGCGCGCCTCGACGGAGGTTCAAGAAACGCGGACTTATTTAGGGTGCCAATCAGTCACTTTGGTGACTCGAAAGGTTCTTTGCGCACCATCATGCTCAGTGATTGAAACGTACTCGCCAACCTTGAACGGATGGCTTGAAAACTTAAACAGCGCCTCATCATCATCCTCGCCCGGCGCATATGAGAAGGCCTAACCGCCGCCTTTCGTTTGCACAAGCAGCCCTTTCTCTTGCTCGACCCCATTTTCAAAATGACGGACAACACAGAGGTCAGCGACAGCGGCAAAGGCGGCCACGTCGAAGTGCCCGGTCGCATCGAGGGGCGCGCGGAACTCATAGGCGTGGCCCGGGTCGCCTGTGGGATGATCTTTACTGCGCGCGAGTTCAAGGCGGATGGACTGAAGTCTCACAATGGTCACTCCCTGAGTTAAGCGCAGAGAATAA
>Ga0114969_10003929_pt1 | contig 11868 bp, 8 predicted proteins | sample M_130807_MF_Meta_FD_87316 | JGI IMG/M metagenome (GOLD analysis project Ga0114969, IMG submission 87316) | Freshwater microbial communities from Lake Montjoie, Canada to study carbon cycling - M_130807_MF_MetaG | ecosystem: Environmental > Aquatic > Freshwater > Lake | place: Lake Montjoie...
AGACGTGGCGATCCGTAACATGCCCGCAAGCAGGTGCCGCCGATAAAAGTAAGAGAAGCGAGCAGTCCGGCCCCGCTCATTTCCCGGAGGATATCGTGGTGAAGAATCTCCTTTTCGACAACCGGCCGCAGGGTGGTGAGGTCCGCCTTTGATCGGAGCGCCTCGCTGACAAGCTGGTCAAACAAGTTCATGGAGCGCCTCCTGATCCAAAAGTTCCATGCTGCGTCGCGTGGCCCGCATGTCCCGAAGCGCCTGCCGGACAGACGCCCTCCAAAGATGACTGTCCGGATCGTAGCTCAGCTCAGCGCTGATTTCATCCGGCCTCTGGGCGGTGTGTACGAATTCAATATGCCCAAACTCGCCGCAGTCCACGACATGACTTCGCCCCGAGGACATCAGGCTGATCCAGTTGATGGGCACCTGTGGAATGACGCCGGCGTCGCTCAACACGGTCTCAAGGCTGATGTAGTTGAACTCCCCGGCCCTGAGACGGGCCGCCGCATGGAAAAGCAGATGTCCCGCCGGGTAATCCCGAACCGGGTAGAGATAAATCCCCTTGCACACACGGAGAAGAACGCCGGCCTTGGTTGCCCGCGAAAGGAGGACAGAAAGTTGTCCGCACTCGGGAACCGCAGCGGCCAGGTCAGAGGCGGCAAACACGCAGTGGTCGCGATCCGCGAGCGCCTGAAGAGTTTCACGGAGTTGGCGGAGAGGCTGCACGCAGAGACAGTACAAATCCTTTCATAAACTGCAATGATTTGTTGTGAGATTGCGGTTTCTCTCCTCGTCGCCACACTCCGCACCTCAAGCCCGCGGTGTTGCCGCGCGCTGCATTGACGTCCTCGCTCCCCGCCGCGCCTCCATGCTGCCTGATTCCACTCCGATCCATCGTCCCAATAAACCCCCCGCCAGCCGTGGATCTTCCGTATCCGGATTACCAATCCACGTGGAGCCGATAGAGCCGATAGGGACAGGCGAAATACGGCTCACTCATACCCGGGCATACAGCCCCCTCACGTCCCGACCTCCGTCCGCGTTCCGAACGCTTCCGGCGCCCGGGACGTGAAAGCAAAATCCCAGCAGTTCAGCCGACTTGTGTTTTGCGCCACTGCAGAGTATCCGAACCGACAATGAGCTTAGATAATATCACCCAGCTTCTCGTCGGGTTGTTCCTCGTTTTTGGCCGGGGATTCATTGTTGGCTGGATAAAGGACCCAGCGCAGAAAACTAAGATCAATCGCGTCTTAAAAGTAGCCGGGCCCATTGTTTTGGGGTGCGCTGTATTCGTGGCTGTTGCGGGCTTTACGAGAAAAGACGTTCAGCTTGAACAACTGGCTCAAGCGGTGAACGCATCCGCCCCTAAAATTGTTGATGAAGTCACGCGACTCGATCGTGCCACGGCAGGACCGGGAAAGGGTCTGACCTACCACATGACCATTTCTCTCTCTCAATCAGAATTTGACCGGACCGAATGGAAACAGAAAACGGTCCCGGCTATCCGAACCAATACGCTGCAACAAGACGCCACCCGGGCACTCCTCAAGGCAGGAATTACGGTCGTCATCCGTTACTCCAGCAAGGATGGAACTTATTTGGACGAGGTCATTTTCACCCCAAGCGACCTTGCTAAGAATTAAAAATCCAAGCCGTGACACTTAGGGAAACAGGCGTCGTTTTTTCTGTAAGCTTCTCTTTGATCAATTGCTCGATTCGCGAGGTGGATGGAAAAGGATGCATTGAGCGCCGGCATCAGTGCCATTTCTGTCTATCCCGAATGACACTTAAAACTGAGCGCTGCCCGTTTGGTTTGCGCAACAGAGGGGGCGTGGATTGGTTCTGGCCTATTGACGGCTGCGACTCGTCCGTGCGAGTTTCTGGCTCGTGACGAGTCCATCTTACTTGCGTCCAACTCCTGAGGAAATTGTGGGCGAGGAGTGGGCCGGATGGTACCTATTGACGCCGCTTGAACGGTGGCAGGAGAGCGAGAAGTTGTGGCAAACCTATCTCACCCTAGGAGGCTCCCTTGATCCCGAACCCGATACTCAAAGTCCTTTCTTCGATGGCTGCCCGCAAAGTCCGCTGCCTGCTGATGGGCGGTCAGGCTTGCGTGTTTTACGGAGCGGCAGAGTTCAGCAGGGACTCTGATTTCGTAATTCTCGCAGACACTGAGAATTTGGCGCGGCTACAAGAGGCGCTGAAGGATCTACAGGCAGGAGTAATGGCGGTGCCGCCCTTTGAAGTCGCCTACCTTGCAAAGGAGCACGCGATTCACTTCAGATGCCGGCATCCCGAATGCGATGGGTTGCGCGTGGATGTGATGTCTGTAATGCGAGGCGTCGATGCGTTCGAGTTCCTCTGGCAGAGGCGCGCCACGGTGGAATTCCCAGATGGAACAGTCTGCGACCTGCTTTCGATAGCGGATCTTGTGAAGGCGAAAAAGACACAGCGGGACAAGGACTGGCCGATGATCCGCCGCCTTTTGGAGGCCGACTATTTTTCCAACCGGGATACCCCCCCCGACACGGCAAGGGTGCTGTTTTGGTTGCGGGAACTCCGTACGCCTGAGTTGTTGGTTTCGGTTTGTGCTGATTACCCTGAGTTTGCGCGGCAGGATCCGGGCAGGCGGCCGCTGCTTGCCATGGCTATGGAAGGATCGATTGATGCCGTCGAGGAGGCGTTGCGGGTGGAGGAACTCGAAGAGCGACGCAGGGATCGTGAGTATTGGGCCCCACTCAAAAAAGAGTTGGAAACTCTCAGGCGCCGCTAGTTCCCCTTGAAGAACCGGGGGGTATCCCGCTTTGGCTAAAGCAAGTCGGAGATATCTAAGAACGTTGCATTGCGGCTAGCACACCGCCTTTTGGGGCGCGACAACAACAAGCCGCTCTGCAATCTCTTGGTCACCCTGCTCCAAAACACGGGAGGCAGCGCGGGAACCCTGAACCCGCTGAAGCCGGCGTAATTTCTCACTACCTTATGACTGCAAATAGCAATCCCTCCGCAACCACCTGCCGATGGGGCATTCTCGGCGCCGCATTCATTGCCCGCAAAAACTGGCAGTCCATCCGCGATGCGGGCAACGCCACGCTCGTCGCACTCGCCAGCCGGGACGTTGCGCGCGCGCAGGCGTTCATCGACGAGTGCCAGACACAGGTCCCCCATCCGGTGAAGCCCGAGGCACTCGCCAGTTACGAGGCGCTTCTCGCACGGCCCGACATCGATGCCGTCTACATCCCGCTCCCGACCGGGCTCCGCAAGGAATGGGTTCTTCGCGCAGCGGAGGCCGGCAAGCATGTGCTCGTGGAGAAACCCGTGGGCTGCACCGCCGCTGATGTCGCCGACATGCTCGCCGCCTGCGAGAAACACAACGTTCAGTTCATGGATGGCGTGATGTTCATGCATGGACGCCGCCTGCAGCGGTTGCGGCAGGTGCTCGACACCGAGGTGGGCCGGATCCAGCACATCGCCAGCCAGTTCAGCTTCCTTGCCGATGACGGTTTTGCGCACGCCAACATCCGCGCTCACGGCGCACTCGAGCCGCTCGGTTGCCTCGGCGATCTCGGCTGGTACTGCCTGCGCTTCAGCCTCTGGGCCATGGGCGAAACCACCCCGTTGACCGTCACCGGCCGCATCCACGCGGAGACGCAGCAAAGCACCGATGCACCTCCCGTCCCGCTCGCATTCTCCGGCACCCTCGAGTTCGCGGGCGGAGTCAGCGCCTCCTATTACTGCTCGTTCACGGCCCAGAATGCCCAGTGGGCCAGTGTCAGCGGGACAAAGGGGCTGCTCCAAGTGCCCGACTTTGTCGTCCCTTTCCGCGGCGACGAGACCCGCTACGATCTCAGGCAATCGCAGTTCGCCTTCAATGTTTGCCGGGCCGACTTCCACGAGAACCCACAGGCCGGGCGGGTCACGGAACCCACCAACAATGCACCTGGCTCGCAGGAGTCCGCGATGTTTGCGGACTTCTCCGCCCTGGTTCTCGCAGGAGAACGCGATCCACGCTGGCCCCGGACCAGCCTGCTCACCCAGCAGGTGCTCGACGCCTGCCTGCGCTCCGCGCGCTCCGGCGGCGTATCGATGGCGGTTGAATCCTAGAAGCGCATCCGGAGGGGACGTGGCGATGGGTAGCGCGGACCTTGACGGCACTCGCGGTTCACCGCGGTCGCTGGTTTTAGCCGCACCGTAAAGGCGTTTACGAAATTGATCGCCGCACGAGCATGGAAGCGGCGCGGCAGTCCTGTAGGCTGCATCCTTGTCCCCGGCCCGACTGGAACACGCCCGCCCTGTGTTTGCGATGTTCCCCGTGCCACGGTCGCAATCCCCCCCCATTGAATGCACCTCCATATCACACGGCTGCTCACCCTTCTTCTCGCCACGGCCATTTTCGCAACGGGCGCGGAGAGTGATGTCGGAGCCGCGCTCAGCCAGATGCGCGAGCTGACCAAGGAACGCAAATGGGGCGATCTGATTGCACAGTTCAAGGACCAGAACCTCGCGGCATGGAAGGACGTGCCCGCCAAGGCTGCCGAGGGAGCCAGTATTCGGGCGCGTGCCTACATCGCGCTCAAGGATGGGGGCAGCGCGGAGCGCGACCTGAAGCTCGCCGTCGAACTGGCACCCAAGAGCGGGGAATACTGGCATGAACTGGGCGCCCTGTATGAAGGGCTGCTAGCGAACAGGGAAGAGGCGCTGACCGCGTATGGCAGGGCTTATGCCTGCTCCGGCAAATCGTTCGGATGGTTGTCGATCAGTTCCACCCTCAATGCGGCGACGATCCTTCTGCAACAGGGCAAACCACAGGACGCCCGCAAGGTGATGGAGCGTTATGACACCTCCGACCTCGTCCAGATGGCACCCGTCTGGGGAGACAAGATGCGCGCAGCCAATGAGCGGATCGCGGACAAACTCAGCGGCTCCCTGCTGGTGCTGGCCGACAAGGGCGCGAGCGACTACCAGATCGTCCTGCCCGACAGCCATCCGACGCCTGCGATTGGCGCCGACTTGGAACAGGTGGCGCGCCTCCTCCAAACCGCGTTCAAGGCCAACGGTGCGGAACTCCCTATCGTCGCTGAAACAGCCCGCGACATCGCAAAGCCCTCCCTCTACCTTGGCTCCACCGCATTCGCACGCGCCCACGGCGTGCAGCCCGTCGGCTGGAGTTACGTCCACAAGGCGGTTGGCCGCGATCTTATCCTCGCGGGCCGCGATGAACCCGCGCCCGGTCGCGGCGCGGGCACCACGAAGGGTCCGGGCTTCGATCGACTCGGCACCGCCAAGGCCGTGACGGACTTCCTGCAACTGCACGCTGGCACACGGTTTCTGTTCCCAGAACAAGGCGGATTCGTGCCGCTCGCTGCGGTTTCCAAAGTGGACCTGCTCCACACCCCCACGATCGAGTACCTGCCGATGCCGCGCATCGCGGTGCCACCGGATCTTGATGTGAAGACCACGCCTGCGCTGGATTTCGACATCACATGGCCGCCAACCGTCAGCTTCTATCACCTCGCCCAGAACCGCTTTCCGTTGGTGGACTCCACATGGGGCGGGCACACGTGGCACCGCGCCATCCCGTCGAACGAAGCCGCTTTCAAGGCGCATCCGGAGCACTTCGCCCTGCTCGGCGGCAAGAGAACGCTCATCGGCAGCGAAGCGCAGGTGCAGTTCTGCATTTCCAACCCAGAGGTGCAGGATCTCCTCTACAAAGACTTGGAAAAGCACTTCCAGTTGGGCTTTCAGACCGTCGACCTCGGGCAGCCCGACGGTTTCCGCGGCTGTGAATGCGAGCCCTGCACCAAGCTCTTCAACACCGGCTCCGACTGGAGCGAGAAGGTCTGGATCCTCCATCGCAACCTCGCCGAACGCGCCCACAGAGAATTTCCGGGCCGCACCGTTTCGATCTCGGTGTATGCGATCACGGAGACCCTGCCCAAGACATTCCAGTCACTCCCGCCCAATGTGCAACTTTCCCTGAGCTGCACCCGCGACCATGAGCTCGCGACATGGCGGCAATTCGGCGCTCCCCGTGGCTTCTCCACCTACCTCTATTACTGGTGCCCGAACATGATGCCTCGGTACATGCCGATGCGCACGCCGCTCTATGTGGAGAATGCGGCAAAGCGTCTGATGGCAGCCGAGGTCCGTTCGATTTCACGCGATGGCAACGGCGGTGCAGCCTACGGGCTGGAGGGTCCCACCTATTACACCATGGGCCGCATGTTCGACGGGCCGGGCGCCCACACCGCAAAGGATCTGGTGACCGAGTATGTCAGCGCGGCCTTCGGAAGAGCCGCGACACCCATGATCGGCTTCTACGATCAGCTCTACAATTCGCTCGAGATGTACGCCCGCTACATGGCCACACGCGAGGATGGATGGGCTTTCACCGACATCTATGGCCGCAAGCACAAGCACCTTTCCAACCCGGAGCAGATCATCACTTTTCTCTACCCGGTCGAGCTCATCCAGGGCATGGAGAAACAACTGGCCCTCGCCGAGAAGACCGCGGAACTGAGCGCCAAAATCCAGACACGTCTCACACTCGTGCGCGCAGAATTCGACTTCCTCAAGGGCATCGTAAGCACCGCGCACCTTTACAACGCCCACCAGATCGCGCAGGACCCCGGGTCGCTCGACCGCCTTCTCAACGCGATCGACGCTCGGCGCATCGCAGTGGATCAGCTTTTCGCCAAGGGTGGCGGACTCAAGGGCTGGCCCCTCACCCTCTTCCCTCCCTCCGGCCACAGCGCGGCCGCGATGAAACTCACGCAGGACGGTTACCAGGAGCCCTACAAAAACTCCTTCTTCAACTGGGACACCGCCGCCAAACGCATGGCGCCGCTGCCCAATGCGAAGCGCATTTTTGCGGGCCTCGCAGAGGGTCAGGTGACGATGGATTCACCACAATGGGACAAGCTCCCGCCACAGAAGATCGTTGCTTCTTCAGGGACCACACACGTCCGTGCGATGCGCGATGCCGGCAGCGTCTACTTCCGATTCGACTGCGACCTGCCGCCCGGTGCGACCGCGGATGCCATCGAGAAAGAGCGCGTCGAAGCCTATCTCCAGCCCGCAGCAGACTCGAAGCTCACCTTCAAATTCAGCGCAGGACTCAAGCCGGACTCTCGCACACAGGCCGCACGCGGCTTGATCGAGGACATGATGAACCTCGGCTACGGGAAATTTGACACCCTGTGGAAAGCCGCGTGGACGCACGTCGCATCCAACGATGCCAAGGCCGGACGTCTGGTCGTGATGATGACCATCCCATTGCGTTCCATCCCGCCCGCAGCCGTGAACTCCGGTCAGCCTTGGTTCGTCAATTTCCAGCGCATCGGTCCTGCGGGCTCCAGCGCTTGGTCGGTGATCCCGGGCGGCTCCGGTGTCGAAGACCCGCGCAGCAACGGCGAACTGTCTTTCACCAGCGATCCCACGCTCTCTACCAGCCATCCGCTCAAGGCCGAACGAGAGAAGAGCTACAGGGACACCTTTGAAACGCCTCCGGCATGGAAGGATCAGATCGCCGCGAACCCCGCACTCCCGCTAACCAATTGGCGGTTTCGTGCAGACCCCGCAGAAGTGGGCGCCCGCGAGCAGTGGTTCGAACCGGCGCGGCAGTCAGAGTCCGACTGGCTTCCCGTCAGCGTCCCGGCCTTCTGGGCTGAAAACGATGCCATTGGAAATCTGCTCGGGGAGGGCTGGTATCGCGTCGAGCTCAGCATGCCTGCGGCTTTGCAGGGCAGAGCACTCCGGCTCCTGTTCGCCAGTGTGGATGAACAGGCATGGGTATATCTCAACGGCAGACTGATCGGAGAGCATTCCGAGAAGTCGCAGAAGAAGCCCTACACCGCCCTGTATGACGAGCCGTTCATCGTCGAGGTGCCGTCCGACCAACTCCGGGCCGGTGCGCAGAACGTGCTTTGCGTGCGCGTCCACAACCAGCTCGGCGCCGGCGGCATCTGGCGTCCGGTCCACGCCATCGCCGCGCCCGCTGCTAAAGATCGATGATCCCGGGCAATGACCAACTGATGCGGGATGCGTGTCCGCCGCACGCGCGCAGAGTCCCTGTCGACACCAGCCAACAATCCCCAACCCCAGAAACCTTATGAACCCAAGAACCCGCACGCTCGCTGCAACAGCAGTGTTCGCCGCAATGGCGCTGTCTCCCGCATGGACGCAGGATCTCTACGACTACAAGAAACCACGCGAGTCGCAGAACTGGACCACGATCTCGCTCAAGACCAAGGCTGCCAATGGGCCGGATCTCCCGCTGATCCTTCTCATCGGCGACTCGATCACCGTGCGTTACGCAGCCGATGTCGGCACCGCCCTTAAAGACAAGGCCTACGTCTCGCTGCTCGGCACCTCCAAGGCGGTGGGCGATCCGGCGCTGCTCGACGAACTCAAGCTCGTGCTCCGCCAGAATCCCTACGCAGTCATTCACTTCAACTTCGGCCTGCATGGCGACACTGCGGATCTCCGCTCCGGATTGGCCGATGTCATCGCGACACTCAAACACCACGCCCCGAAAGCGAAGCTCATCTGGGCCACGACCACACCCTGCCAGAAGAAGGACGATGCGCCCGACACGAGCGTCATCGAGAAGAACGCAGCTGCCGCCGAACACATCACCAAGGCCGGCATCCCGGTGGATGACCTTTACTCGCTCGTGGCGAAGCACCCGAAGAAGCTGTGGGATGGCGGCGGCGTGCATTACACGCCCGAGGGCGCTGCGCTCCAGGCGGCACAGGTCGCCCAATCCATCATGCCCCTCCTGCCATAGGCTCCGGACTCCGGCTCGGCCGCGGCGGATCGACACTGCTCATTTCATCGTCAGACCCAAGGCAGAACCACCCCCATGTCACCCACCCCTCCTGAATCGCCGCCGGCACGGCTCACCTCTCTCGACGCCTTCCGCGGTGCCATCATGCTATTCATGGCGTCCCACTCCTTCGGTGTCGTGGCGACGGGGCAGAAGCTGCCGGGAAGCTTCTGGCAATCAGTGGCGTGGTGCTTCGATCACGTCGCGTGGATTGGGTGCTCCCCATGGGACCTCATTCAGCCGTGCTTCATGTTCATGGTCGGAGTTGCGGTGCCATACTCGTATGCGAGCCGCGCGGGGCAGGGGCATTCGTTGGGCAAACAAATCCGCCACGCACTTGTTCGGTCGCTCATCCTCATCCTGCTGGCGGTTTTCCTTAGTTCGCGCTCCGGACGCACGAACTGGGAATTCCCCAACGTCCTCGCGCAGATCGGGCTCGGTTATCCGTTTCTTTTTCTCCTGCTCAACCGGCGATGGACACTGCAGGCGGGCATCGCGGCCGCCATTCTCTGCGGTTACTGGCTCTGGTTTGCACTGCATCCGCTGCCCCCCGAAGGCTTCGATTACGCTGCGGTGGGCGTCACGCCTGATCTCATCGTAAAAGGCGCCATCCCCCCGGGCTTCTTCGCACACTGGGGCATGAACACGAATGCAGCTGCTGCATTCGATGTGTGGTTTCTAAACCTCTTCCCCCGCGAAACCCCGTTCCTCCTCAACAAGGGCGGGTACGCCACCCTCAACTTCATCCCGTCGCTGGTCACAATGATCTTCGGCCTGCTCTGTGGCGAGCTGCTGCGCAGCTCCCGAGACCAACGGGACAAGTTGCGGGTACTCCTCCTTGGCGGGCTGATCCTTGTCGCCGCGGGGACAGTCGCCGGCGCCACCGTGTGTCCCATCGTAAAGCGGATCTGGACCCCGTCGTGGGTGCTCTACAGCGGCGGATTCGTCATGTGGCTGCTTGCGGCGTTTTACTGGGTCGTCGATGTGCTCGGATACAAACGGTGGTCGCAGTTCCTGATCATCGTCGGCATGAACTCCATCGCGATGTACCTCATGTCGCAGCTCCTGCGCCCATGGGTCCGCGACACGCTCAAGATCCATCTCGGCCCCGCCCTTTTCAGCGGGAGCTACGGCGCCATGTGGGAGCAGAACCTCACCCTGCTCCTCTTCTGGCTCGTCTGCTGGTGGATGTTCCGCAGGAAACTCTTCCTGAAGATCTGACGCCCCAGCATCCCGCCAGAGCCGCCCCGACCGTATGCATTCACGTTGCCTTCTCTCTCCAGTCATCGCCTGCCTGCTCGCGTTCATCTCCCCGCCCGCGTCTGCGCAGGTCCGGCAGTCCTTCACAATCGATGCCTCCTTTCCCGGCGGGAACATCCTCGTGAACAAGATCGAGGGTGAAACCGTCACGCTCGGCCCGGACCAGCGCGACAGCGTGGTGCCATGGTTTTACTGGTACTACAGGGTGACCGGCGCGGGCGGCAAACGTCTCACCTTTGTGCTGGGCAGGGACAACCTCGGAGCGCGGGGACCCGCCGTCAGCCTCGATGCTGGCAGGACTTGGAACTGGCTGGGCGCGCAGGCAGTGACCGACGGAGCCTTCACGTTTCAATTCCCGGTGAAAGCCGATGATGTGAGGTTCTCGGTGGGCATGCCTTACCTGCGCGCGAATCTGGACGCGTGTCTGGCCCGGCACCGGAACAATCCTTTCCTCCACCTCGAGGTTCTCACCAAGACACGCAAGGACCGCGACGTCCCCGTGGTGCGCATCGCCGACCCAAAGGGGATGAGCCGCTACGCCGTGGCCATCACCGGCCGGCATCACTGCTGCGAGATGATGGCCAGTTACGCGCTGGAGGGCCTGGTCGAAGGCGCGCTCGCCGATGATCCCGCGGGCCGCTGGCTCCGCGCCAACGTGGATTTCCTCTTCGCCCCCTTCATGGACACCGATGGGGCAGAGGACGGCGATCAGGGGAAGAATCGCGCGCCCTTCGACCATAACCGCGACTATGCCGGGGACCCGCCGCGCTATCCAGAGGTGGCGGCCTTGAAGAAACGCCTGCCAGAGTGGAGCGCGGGACGCCCCCTCCTCTTCCTCGATCTCCACGACCCGGCTTTGCGCACGGACATCCACGAAACCGTGCATTTTCTCGAGCCCGAGAAACGGGACATGGCCGCGCGCATGGACAAACTCTGCACCGCGCTCGAGCGCGAGCAGCAGGGGCCCATCTTGTACCGGAAGGCCCACAACCTGCGTTTTGGCGCGGGCTACAACACGCACATCGCACGACCCTCGCCGCTGAGCGCCGGCTGGGCGCGATCGCTGCCCAACACACTCCTCGGGTGCACCGTCGAGATCGCCTATGCCAATGCCGCGGGCTGCGAGGTGAACGCCCACTCAGCAAGGGAACTGGGCCGCGACATCGCCGTAGCCTTGATGCACTTCCTGCGTGAAGAGCACGCAACCGCCGTCGGCAAATAACGCGTCTCTGTCTATGAAGCTTCCATTGCTCGCCGCCGCCGCGCTCACGCTCGCATCCGCTCGCGCGGATTACAGCACCACGTTCGCCACCCCGCCTTATGCACTGGACCAAACCGTCATTGGCACGGACGGATGGACCGACCGGTTGCCCACAGAAAAGGCCAAGCCAGACACCACGCGTGTCGTCGCTGTCCGCTGGAACAACCACCACGGAGCGCTGATGATGAAGGGCGCGAATTTGAAAAACACGTTCCCGCCCACCGTGGGCGACAAGGTCAAAATCACCTTCGATCTCGCCGTCAATTTTCCCGATAACGCCGCGCGAAGACCGTTGCGCCTTGGTTTCACGGGCGCACCGTGCGGCGAGATTTTCCTCGAGGGAGGGGCGGACGGCGGCCTTGGTTTTCAGGCGGACGGAAGCGGCCGCGGCGGTGTGGTGGCGCTGAGAAAGTCCGAGGTCAAAATCAATTCCTTCTACACCTTTGCGCTGACCATCGATTACGCGAGGCGGACCTACGACCTCACCCTCTCAGGCCAAAGAAAGGACGGGAGCCCGTTTCAACACAGA
>Ga0114969_10003933_pt1 | contig 11863 bp, 7 predicted proteins | sample M_130807_MF_Meta_FD_87316 | JGI IMG/M metagenome (GOLD analysis project Ga0114969, IMG submission 87316) | Freshwater microbial communities from Lake Montjoie, Canada to study carbon cycling - M_130807_MF_MetaG | ecosystem: Environmental > Aquatic > Freshwater > Lake | place: Lake Montjoie...
CATCTGTTTCGCGAACGGATGTCAGCCAGACAAGTTCCGAGCCATCGGCAGACAGAATAGCCAGAGGTCCTGTAGGGTCGGTAAGGGGGAAAGCTCGTACGACTTCAATACCGTGATGCGTTTGCCCGCGAGCGTCGAGAAGATCGAGCCTTCCGTCCTCGCGTCTTGTCAGCGTGAAAGCAAGAAAGTTGTCCTTGCTTTCAGAACGAGGAATCATGAATCAGCATCTCCGCGAGAGAAAGAATCAGTTTCGACAGCAGGTGTATTCTGGGCATGGTAGAGACGCGCATAGAACCCTCCAACAGAAAGCAGTTCGTCGTGAGTACCGATCTCTACAATGCGTCCAGAGTCGAGCACAACCAGTCGATCAGCTCTTCGTAATGTCGAAAGCCTGTGGGCAATAGCAAGAGTCGTTCTACCAGTCACTAAGGTATCGATAGCGGATTGAATGATGATTTCAGTTTCCGCATCAACACTCGAAGTCGCCTCATCAAGCAACAGAATCGAAGGGTCGATCAATAAGGCGCGCGCAATCGAAATGCGTTGACGCTCTCCTCCGGAAAGAGAGCTACCACGTTCACCGACACGAGAGTCATAGCCACTTTGAAGATTGAGAATGAATTCATGAGCTCCAGCGGCTCGTGACGCCGCAACAATCTCATTGTGTGTAGCCTCAGGTTTTCCGTAGGCAATATTCTCGGCCACGCTGCCAAAAAAGAGGAACGGTTCTTGAAGGACTACGCCAAGATTTCTGCGATAGGCCTCGATACTAAGTTGTCGAACATCGATTCCGTCGATCGTGATTGATCCGCTCGAAGCATCGTAAAAACGACAGATAAGATTAGCCAGCGTTGATTTTCCAGAACCGCTAGAACCTACCAATCCGATCATTTCACCCGGCTGAATCAAAAGATCGATGCCATGTAAAACTTCGCGTGATCCATATCGAAAATGAACCCCGGAGAGTTCAATGCAACCTCGTACGCGTCCGGGATCAATCGGGTTGACTGCTTCGGCAACGCTCGATTTGCGATCTAGAATTTCAAATATACGCTGCGCGCTGGCAGCAGCTTGCTGCGTTGCCGGAACCATTCGAATCATTGATTCAATACGTCCATAAAATCTGGCGATGTAGGCAAGGAATGCGGAAAGCGCTCCTACCGTCACGGATCCACCAAATACCAGCCACGCCCCGGACGCCCACACAATGAGAAGACCTGCCTCACTGAGCAAACTGACAAGCGGTCCAAAAAAAGCCCAGACCACATTGACGCGATCGGAAGTTTCTAGAATCTGATCGTTGGCTTCTTGGAAGCGTTCAATTTCACGCTGTTCCTGCGCAAATGCCTTCACGACGCGGATTCCTGGAATCGTGTCGGCCAGAATACTTGTCATGTCAGCCCAGGCCGCATTGAGTTGATTGAATCCACGACGAAGCTTTTTGCGAACCGAATAAATCAGCCAGACAAACAGTGGAAATGGCGCAAGTGTGACAATGGCTAATGGTGGGCTGATCGATACAAGAACAAACGCGGCCAATACGATCAGCATCATGTTCGATATGAAATCGATTAAGTGAAGAGAGACGAAGTCGTTGATTCGATCGGTGTCACTACCGATTCGCGACATCAGGTCTCCGGTGCGTTTTTCGCTGTAAAAATCGAGCGAAAGTCGCTGCATATGTGCATACGTGCGAACCCGCAAACTGGCAGCGAGTCGTTCGCTTACCCATGCCAGCGTCCAAGACTGCGCCCACGATAGAAGCCATGCCACCATCGAGGCGATCGCAAGCCCACCGAGGTACCACCAGACTAAAGTAAAGGGAATATCCTGTCCCAACTGTTTTGGGATGAGTACTCGATCTACCAGCGGCATTGTCAGATACGGAGGCACCAGGCTCGCGGCAGTGCTTGCAAATGAAAGAAGGCAACCCAGTAACGCGATGGGAGCATGCGGTCGGGCAAAGGCGAGGACTCTCAATAAGGCTCTTAATGCAGAGATTGAGGTCTCAGGAGTAGCAAGGTCGAGGTGATCTGCGGCCTCTTTGGTTGAAGTGAAATCAGATGTTGAAGCAGAAACATCTTTTGCATGCGCTGTCGAGTGGCTTCGCTGATCAAACACATTTTCAAGCAGATGCACGCTCGATCCGCATGCCGCTGTGAAGAACCAGCGCGCGATCACGCGTTCCGAATCAAACAGTTCAATTCTTCCCAGCGAACCTCGCAATCGAACGTCCAATGAATGAGACGGGGCAAGTCGCCAAGAGAAGGTCTCTTTGTGAAGTGTCAGTGATGGGGATTGTGAGTGCCATGCAGGTTGATCCGCAAGCAGTCGAACATCGGTCAGAATGATTGTTTTGTCAGCGAAGTGAAGCTGCGAATCGAGATCGATCCGGCAACTCACCAGCACCCTCTCCAAGGAGTCGAGCGAGAACCGGCTGAAGCTGGAATTCTCGAAAGACGAAATCTGAGGGGTGGCGGGAAAGAGGGGTTGCAAGGGAAAAGAAAGTAAAGACCTAGGAAAAAAGTAAAGAAATGCCGAAAAAAACGATTTTTAGTGGGTTTTTTAAAAGGGCAGAGGCTTTCCGTGGCTTGCCGATGTTTTCTAAAGTAACATCCTTCGATCCTTGCGGCTCTTTATCAGCAATGATTGTTTGAGCATCATCCGAAGTTACGCGTTGCATTGTCAAATTTTCTATGAATCGTTTGAGCGGTTCAATTATCGAAGGTCATCCAACGGCGGAATCGCCCACAAGCGATCATTGCTTTAAGTCTCGGCACGAGAAATGCTTTTGCAATATTCGTAAAACTATTTTTGATTCACATTCAACCGTTCATACCGTAAAGTGTCCGTTCACCTTGAGTGCAATCGATTCTCGATGGAAACGCCTTGCGATCAAAAAAAGAAAATCCTGGTTACGGTTTGAGAAACTTCGATTGGAGTATGGTTCTGAAAAGTTGATTCGAAACGATTCTAATTCCTTCGGAAGTAGATCATCTTTCGCGAGTGCATGCGATAGTGCGCCACACAGCGGAAGTGATCGATCAGCCGATCTTATTCGTTTGGCACAGTTCATGGCCCCCTTGGCCGTTCCATCTTTATATCCCGCCGCCGACTCTGATCTCTCTGCGGGACGGGCAGTCGGCTTGTTGCGTCCAACTTGTTTTGCACGCGCATCGTGCTGTACATGGAAGAAGTTGTTTGACGCTGCCGCAGCGTGCTCGCCCCCGAATTGTAAAAATCGAAGACCGTACGATTTTTCTTCAGGTGAGAAACAAGCGATGTGGTTCACCGTTCAAAATCATCGAAGTCCGAGTGCTCTGTCACCTGATCTTTGTTTCCAGAAGAAAATCCAGCCAGTTTCCCACTAAGTTCCTTCCCACCTTTTTCGGAGTTTCACCGCAAACAGGATCGTTCAAGCGACGCGTTTGGACGGTCTGATCGCCTTCACGGACTGCCTCCGTTATTGTCTTCCGAAGTGTTTCGGTCGATGGACGGCAGACCGAATCCCAGCCCCCGCACGCGTCTGCGGTGGGTACGAAAACATCAGCTTTCAGTCCATGGAGATCGAAAAGCTCAAGATTCTTCGGGGTCCCAATCAGTGGGCCAACTTCCCTGTTCTCGAAGCCTGGGTTGACCTTGGTCGACTGGAAGACTTTCCATCGAACACGCTTCCGGGCTTTAACGAACGCTTAACGGCGTGGCTGCCAACAATGATCGAGCACCGTTGTTCTGTTGGAGAACGCGGTGGCTTCTTTCAAAGACTTGCAAATGGCACGTGGATGGGACACATCCTCGAACATGTCTGTCTTGAACTGCAGACGCTCGCCGGCTCGGTCGTGGGCTTTGGAAGAGCGAGAGAGACGTCTCGGCGAGGCGTCTATCGTGTCGCAGTCCAATACAAAGAAGAGCGATTTGCGGTTGAGTGTCTTCAGGTTGCCAATCGATTGTTGGAGTGCGCGATTGCTGGAAATGAGTTTGACGTTACGGCTGAAGTTAAAAGGCTTCATGGTCTCCTGCTTGAAGAACGATTGGGGCCAAGCACGCGTTCGATCGTTGAGGCAGCAAAAGCACGTGGCATTCCTACGACGCGACTCAATAAAGGATCTCTGGTGCGATTGGGACAAGGGAGCAGACAGCGACGAATCATTGCCGCTGAGACCGATGCCACCCCCGCGATTGCCGAAGCGATTGCTCAGGATAAGGAACTCACGCGCGGCCTTCTTTTTGAGTCAGGAATTCCGGTGCCGGAAGGTCGGCCGGTGGCCAGTGCCGAGGAAGCTTGGGAAGTTGCAGTCCAGATTGGAGTGCCGGTCGTCGTGAAACCCAGATTTGGAAATCAGGGACGCGGCGTCAGTGTGAATCTTTTTACGCGAGAAGAAGTTGAGCGAGCATGGATATTTGCTCGCGAGGAAGGCACAAGTGTTGTCGTCGAGCAGTTTATTAATGGAGGCGATTACCGTCTTTTGATTGTTGGTGGGGTGCTTGTGGCTGCTGCGAGAAGGCATCCCCCAGAAGTGATTGGAGACGGTGTATCCAGCACAGTGCAACTCGTTGCACTGGTAAACAGCGATCCACAACGCGCCGGCGACCATACAACGGCACTCAGTCCGATTCTATTAGATGATGTGGCTCTCGGGGTGCTCGCCGATCAGGGAGTCAATCCTGAAAGCGTTATCGAGTCGGGACGAATTATTATGCTCAGACGAAATGCGAATCTGAGCACTGGTGGTACAAGCGAAGACATTACGCAACGAGTTCATCCAGAGGTTGCTGCGAGAGCCATTGAAGCAGCCAGAGTGATTGGACTGGACGTTGCCGGTGTTGACATCGTGGTCGAAGACATCTCGCGTCCGCTTGAATTGCAGCGAGGGGTAATCATTGAAGTCAATGCCGGTCCGGGCTTGCGTATGCATCTCGAACCAACGATCGGTAGTCCTCGCGATGTAGGATCAGCCATTATAGAAACTCTCTTTGAAGCAGGAGATGAGGGAAGAATTCCGGTTGCCGCTGTTACGGGAACCAACGGAAAGACAACTGTGGTTCGACTCCTGAGTCACATGGCATCCTCTGGAGGTGCAATAGTCGGTACGACTTGCACGGAAGGAATATGGATTGGAAAGCGACGCATTGATTCGGGTGACTGCAGCGGCCCGGCGAGTGCCCGGCGAGTGCTTGCCAATCCTTCTGTGACGACGGCCATTCTCGAGACGGCACGGGGAGGCATTCTTCGAGAAGGACTTGGTTTTGATCGATGCGATGTTGCCGTCGTTACCAATATCGGTATTGGCGATCACTTGGGAATGGAAGAAGTCGATACTGTCCAACGACTGGCGTACGTGAAGAGTACTATCGTCTCGGCAGTGAGCTCAAAAGGATCGGCAGTGCTCAACGCTTCCGATCCTCTCGTTGTGGAGATGGTCCGCTGGTGCAAAGGTTCGGTGGTCTACTTCAGTACCGACCCTGCATGCCCAGTGCTTGTTGCACATCTGGCCGAGGGAGGCCTTGCAGCCACTGTGCGAGAGGATTTTATCGTGCTGTGCGACGGCCCTCGTGAAACAAGACTTGCCAGCCTTGATCGTGTGCCGCTAGTGCATCGAGGAATGGTTCGATTTCAAGTTGAGAACGTGTTGGCAGCCTCGGCGGCAGCGTGGTGTCTTGGTGTCCCACTGGAGTTAGTGCGGGGTGCTCTTGAAAGTTTTGACGCAGGCACCAACGGTTCACCAGCACGATTTAATATCGTGGATATCAACGGTGCATCGATTGTGGTTGATTACGGGCACAACGCATCGTCTCTGGAAGAAATAATTTCCGTGCTTTCTGTCATGCCTCATGAACGCCGCACCGTGATCTACTCGGTTGCAGGCGATCGACGCGACGAGGATCTGAGGACGCAAGGGGAACTGCTGGCCGGGGCATTTGAAAGAATTGTAATTTACGAAGATGCCTATATTCGGGGTCGCAAGCCGGGTGAAATTACGGCGATTCTTTCCGAAGGAGTGCGTCGAAAAGAAACATCTGCTCGACCGATTAAGATTGAATCAGGGCATGGGTGGAACGAATCAGCGTCACGCGTTCTCGATAGCGTCCGCCCGGGAGATCTGGTGCTTCTTCAGGCCGACACGGTCGATGGAACGATGGAATGGCTGGCGGAATCGTATCAAGGGCGTCTTCGAGAGACGACACTTGATGAAGCGATTGGAGTTCCAGCAAGCGTTCATAATCGCATGCCTGCGCATGGAGATCCCGTGGAGGTGCGTTGGGGTCGGCTGGGCAGGGAACTCGTTGCGACTCGTAGTTTTTCAAGTGGTGAGACTGTTTTGAAATCCTGGGGTCCAAAGACGCTCAAAAGAACTCGTCATTCCATGCAGGTCGATACAGATACGCACATTGTTCCCGACGGCGCAATGACATTCGTGAATCATTCATGTAATCCAAACTGTGGCGTTATCATTCGAGCGGGTGTTGAAGAAATTGAGGTTCGAACGATTCGATCCATTCAAGCAGGAGAAGAGATTACTTTTGACTACGAATCTTTTGAACGCGAAGTCGAGTTCATCAAAGGACCGTGCCTGTGTCAGGCCCTCAATTGTCGTGGACGAATCGTAGGGCACAAAAATTTACAAGGAGATTCAAGCGTTCGGGCGGAGGAGTTTGTGGCAGAATACCTTCGTACCTCACCGGTGAATGCGCCGTTTAAAAAGTAGGTGCGAGTCTTCGTTTCGTGTCTCTTTTATGTCAAATAGGAAAACTATTTAAGGCCTGGTTTTCGATCGAGAGCACCGCGTACACCAAGCTGCTCTGGATGTCTTGCAATCTTGTCGGTGAACACTCGCACATCATCGACGATGGGTCGCAGTTCTTTTGAGATGCGATTAATGTTCGCCGCGGCCTGCGCGAGCTCCTCGTAAACCTGCGGATCTTTTACAAGACGGCCAATGGTTCCATCGGATTGGTTGAGCGCCGCAGCGAACTGTCCGGCCTGAGAAAGCACTTCGTCAAGGCGACCAATCGTCTTGTCGAGTTGCATAACCATCTGTTCACCGCGTTCACCAAGTGGTTTTGTCAGTCCTTCGAGATTTCGAAGATTTCTGTCAGCGGAATCAACTGTGCTTCCAATGCCCTTTACGGTGGACTGCAGATCGACCATTAACTGCGGAAGGCCGTCAATTGTCTGACGGATTTTTTCTCGGGCAGCAGGATCACCAATAACATCGTTGATATTAGAAAGAGCCTTTCCAAAAGAATCGAGAACCATCTCGGTTTTGGCAACCATTTGGTTGAGGTGGTCATCTTCGCCAACGAGCACTCCATCGAGAGTTGTTGTGAGTTTTGCAACACCATCACTGGCCACGGTGAGTGATTCTAGGGAGAGAGCAAGTTTTGGTTCGAGTGAGGCAAAGAGCTCTAATGGATCTCGAGAAGCGAGCCCGTCGAGCACCTCGTCCTCTTGGATTCGCTGGCGAGGAAGAGTGACGCGGCCCGTGACAAGAGATATCTCAGAATCGCCGAGAATGGTTCCGTTGATGCGAGGCTGTTCATCGCGATAGATCGGCACGAATGAATCGATATCAGCCACAACCGTGACACCGCCTCTCTCGTCGAGCGACACTGTACTGACGCGACCGACCAGAATTCCATTTTTTCGAACAGGCGTTCCGGATGAAATACCACGAGCATCAGAAAAACGCATTCGCAGTGGGTATGTTCCCTGCACCAGAGAAGGTAGGTCGCCAAAGAGCAGAATCAGAATTCCTGCAATGATGGCCGTGGCGAGAACCATGACGCCGACACGAAACTGCATGACTCGATCGTTCATAAAAACTTTTCGTGAAAAGTGGATTTATTGTCGTGCGTGTGTGAGTTCAGAAGAGTGCTGTTCGCCAGACGGATGCTCTGCTTGTTCGTCGCGGAGTTCCATGAGTCTGGTTCCAGCTTTTCCGTCAACAAACTGTTTGACGCGATGATCGCTCGATCGATCGAGTTCGGCAGGTGTCCCGTCAAATACAATTTGGCTTTCATTCGGTTTGAGCCGCGAGAGTGGATAGAGCATCACGATACGATCGCCCACTTTTCGAGCAGTTGTCATGTCGTGAGTAACGACAATTCCAGTAACCGGCATGCGTTTGCGCACTCGAACAATGAGTTCATTGATGATGTCGGTCATGATTGGATCGAGTCCGGTCGTGGGTTCGTCGTACAGCATGATTTGAGGACTCAGGGCGAGAGCTCTTGCTAAACCAACTCGCTTCCGCATTCCACCCGAAAGTTCAGCGGGTTTCTTGAAGGCAGTCGCTTTTGAAAGACCGACCTCGGAAAGGAGTAAATCGATTGCCAGTTGAATCTCGAGTGGGCTTTTGTGAGTGTGTTCACGGAGTGGAAATGCAATATTCTCAGCAATCGTCATGCTGTCGAAGAGGGCTGCCCCCTGAAACACAAAGCCAAATTGAGTTCGCACCTCTGACAGTTCTCGTTCTCCCATGGCCGCGAGAGAACGGCCCGCGAATCGCACTATTCCGTCGGTGGGCTGTACCAAACCGATGATTGATTTAAGGAGCACGGTTTTTCCGCAGCCACTCTCACCAATGATCACAAGAGTCTGGCCCGTTGGAATACTGAGCGAAATTGACCGCAGAACTTCCTGCTTCCCAAAACGCACATGCAATTGTTCCACCTCGACCAATGATGTTCCTGGTGTCGAGACATTCGAAACTGTAGTGGAAGCTCGGGTGGCATTCATAAAGAGTGAAGCACAATCATGTTTGTAGGAAATAACGTTACAAAAGTTTTCGAGGACCTTCGGGTTGAAGTATGTGGTGAAGATGATCAAGCCCAATTCCCAAAAATAAATCGAGTAACAAAATAAGCACAAACGAATGAACGAAAGCATTGGTCGCCGCACGTCCAACGCCTTCTGCTCCGGGTTCGCAGTTAAATCCACGATGACAACTCACGAGCGCGATCGCGGCACCAAAGAAACAGCTTTTAAAAATTCCTGTCATGAGATCGAAACCGTCGACATATTCGCGAGAGTTGTGCCAGTAATGGTGATAATCAACACCAAGCAGCGCGCTGGAATAGAGATAACCGCCCAGCACTCCCATGAAGTCGGCCATGATGGTCAGTGTTGGAATGAGGAGAAGGCAGGCAAGAAAACGGGGCACCACAAGATAGTAGATAGGGTTTGCTCCCATGCTCGAAAGAGCATCGATTTGTTCGGTCACTCGCATTGTGCCGAGTTCAGCTGCCATCGCACTTCCGACACGACCGGCGAGCATTGTGGCGGCAAGTACAGGGCCTAACTCCCGTACGAGCGAGAGATTAATCACCGCACCCAGACGGGTTTCAAGACCGAGCGCCCGAAACTGTGAAAAACTTTGTACCGCGAGAACCATGCCGATAAACATGCCCGTCAAAGCGACCACAGGAAGTGACAGCACGCCTATTTGATAGAGACTCGGAAGAAGAACATCTCGTCGTGGTCGACGATAGAGAAGCCATGCAAAAGTGCGGAGCGAAAAAATTGCAACATCACCAACAGCAGCGACCCGATCAAGAACAAATTCTCCAAGATCCGTGATCCTATCCGCCACCCAGTCAGTGGGCCCGACGCGAAGCGGTTCTCTGTGAAGAGGCTGTAGTTGGGTAATCGACATCGTCTTGAAACTCCACCATCACTTTTGGCTCATGCCTTTGTGTGATCGACCGTAAGGGTTCATTCGTCGGTGCAGGAACCGGGACTTGAAGCACCTTTGACGATTAAAATGAATACGTCCCTAATTCGCTCCATTGAAGAGAAACGGCGAAGGTGGGAAGAATGGTGAAAAGAAAACTGCACAGAATATAGAAGACAGGGTCTGATCGCAGAAAAGCGATGCCCTGCTTATGACGCCACGAACGGCGAATAAGTACGTGACGGATGATTGATTGAACGTCTCTTCTCAGACCGCAGGAGACTCGCTTGCTTCAGGCGCAGCAGATGCCTCAACAACCGGCTCCACAGTCACGATGCCCCGGAAGACCAGTTGCTTCTTGCCGGCTACTTCAACGCAGTCAACTTGAATCGTATCTTTCCCGATGAATTCGCCCTTGAGAAGTTCCTCCGAAACAGGATCTTCGATGTAGTTTTCCAAGGCGCGTCGCAGCGGTCTTGCGCCAAAATCAGTATCAGACCCCTTTTTAATAAGAAATTTCTTAGATTCTTCGGTGAGATCCAATTTGAGTCCACGTTCACTCAGACGCTCGCGAACTTTGGCAAGTTCGATGTCAATGACTTCTTTCAGATCTTCCACGGTGAGGTGATGGAAGACGATTACGTCATCAACACGATTGAGAAACTCAGGTCTAAAAAACTTTTCAATTCTTTCATTCACACGACCCTTCATGCCGTCATAGCTAGAGTTGTCGTCTGGCTTTTGAAATCCAAAAGAGGATTCATTCTTAATCGCATCGGCACCGGCGTTGGTGGTCATAATCAAAATCGCATTTCGAAAGTCGACATTGCGACCAAAACTGTCGGTGAGTCGGCCTTCCTCCATGACTTGAAGCAGCATGTTAAAAACATCCGGATGCGCTTTCTCAATTTCGTCCAGCAAGACCACAGCATAGGGTCGGCGGCGGATTTTCTCAGTGAGCTGTCCACCTTCTTCGAAGCCCACGTAACCGGGAGGGGCTCCAATCAGACGACTGACGTTGTGTTTCTCCATGTACTCGCTCATGTCGATTTGAATGAGCGCCTCAGAGTCTCCAAACATGAACTGGGCAAGCGCCTTGGCGAGCAGCGTTTTTCCAACACCAGTCGGGCCTGCAAAAATGAAGCAACCAGTAGGCCGCTTTGGATCCTTGAGTCCAGAACGACTTCGACGAACAGCCTTTGAAATACTTTTGATGGCTTCGTTTTGCCCCACGACTTGCTTGTGAAGTTCACCTTCCATATTCATGAGTCGCTGGCTGTCCTCGGTACTCATGCGAGTCAGAGGAATCCCGGTCATCTTGGAAACAACTTCTGCGATCACTTCTTCATCCACAACTCCATCAGCTTCGCGGGATTTGTCTCGCCAATCACGAGTGAGTGTTTGCTTTTTCTTTTTCAGTTTGTCAGCTTGATCACGAAGTGCTGCGGCTTTTTCAAAATCCTGATTGGCAACGGCCTCTTCTTTTTCCTTGTTGAGCCGTTCGACCTCATCGTCGAGTTCCTTCAAATCTGGCGGCTTGGTCATCGCCTTGAGTCGTACTCTCGCGCCAGCTTCGTCAATAACGTCGATTGCCTTATCAGGGAGGCATCGGCCACTGATGTATCGACTCGAAAGCTCTACGGCGCTCACCAACGCCCCGTCCGTGATCTGCACACGGTGGTGCGACTCGTAACGATCGCGAAGGCCTTTGAGAATTTCTACTGCCTCGGTTTTCGTGGCTGGTTCGATCATGATGATCTGAAATCGACGATCAAGCGCAGAGTCTTTTTCAATGTACTTGCGATATTCATCGAGCGTAGTTGCTCCGATGCACTGAATTTCACCTCGGGCAAGTGCCGGCTTCAGAACGTTTGATGCGTCGATTGCGCCCTCCGCGCCACCGGCACCGACGAGCGTATGCAATTCATCAATAAAAAGTATTGTATTTTTTGCGCGTCGCACTTCATTCATGACAGCCTTGATACGTTCTTCAAACTGACCACGGTATTTGGTTCCCGCGACCATCATCGCCAGATCAAGAACCACGATACGGCGGTCTGCCAAAATTTCGGGAACATTTCCGTCGACCACTCTTTGCGCAAATCCTTCGACAATTGCTGTCTTGCCAACGCCAGCCTCGCCGAGCAGCACAGGATTGTTTTTTGTACGACGGCAAAGAATTTGAATCG
>Ga0114969_10003935_pt1 | contig 11862 bp, 9 predicted proteins | sample M_130807_MF_Meta_FD_87316 | JGI IMG/M metagenome (GOLD analysis project Ga0114969, IMG submission 87316) | Freshwater microbial communities from Lake Montjoie, Canada to study carbon cycling - M_130807_MF_MetaG | ecosystem: Environmental > Aquatic > Freshwater > Lake | place: Lake Montjoie...
ACCTGATTCATGTACTGAATCGGAACACGGAAGTGTTGGCTCAGGCGAGCACGATTCGCTTTTACCGCATCTGGATCATCACCCACATGCAGGGCGAGATCGAGGGAGCCGAAAGGCGAGTGGCTTTCACCGGTAAGAAAACTTCTAGAGGTGAAAGTGCGAATCACCCGAGCATCACTTCAAGAAGTCAGGAACGTCAAGATCGTCAGAGGACTCTTCAAAGATGATTTTTCGACGCGATGAGAGCGGTGCAGGTGATTCATCGAGCCCCGCCGCAAGATCCAAGTCAACATCGGTAGATTCCTGAGGATCATCAAGTAGCTCTTCTTCCACAACCGGAGGAGGAGTCACCACTCGAGTCGGTTCACCGCCATCAAAGCCAGCTGCGATCACGGTAACTCGTACTTCATCTCCCAGGACATCGTCAATGACAGCGCCAAAAATAATGTTGGCATCGATATGGGCAGCCTTTGCCACCAATTCAGCGGCCTCGTTTATTTCGAAAAGACCTAGGTCTGACCCACCGGCGATGGAGAGCAAAACTCCACGAGCACCGTCTATTGATGCCTCAAGGAGTGGACTTGAAATTGCGCTCTCGGCCGCGCGAATGGCGCGACCTTCTCCACGCGCCGAACCAATCCCCATCAACGCCGAGCCAGCGCCCTGCATGACGCTCTTCACATCTGCAAAGTCGAGGTTGATAAGACCTGGGGTGGTGATCAAATCAGTGATGCCTTGCACGCCAGATAGCAGTACTTGATCCGCACTTTTGAAAGCATCTAGGAAAGTGATGGCACGATCGGAAATCGAAAGCAGGCGGTCATTAGGAATGACAATCAACGTATCTACTTCGCTTCGAAGTTTTTCGATCCCCTCTTCAGCTTGTGCGGTACGACGCTTTGCTTCAAAACTAAATGGTTTGGTGACCACACCAATGGTGAGCGCACCAAGTTCACGTGCAATGCGAGCCACGATAGGAGCGCCGCCGGTTCCAGTGCCGCCACCCTCGCCAGCCGTCACAAAGACCATATCTGCGCCGCGCAGCACCTCTTCGATATCTTCTGCATGATCGTTAGCCGCTTGCTCACCGACTGAAGGAGCAGCACCTGCACCCAGCCCACGCGTCAATTCACGACCAATGTCTAGTTTGACATCAGCATCACTCATGATGAGTTGCTGTGCATCTGTATTGATGGCGATAAATTCCACGCCTTTGAGACCAGCTTCGATCATGCGATTGACAGCATTGACGCCACCTCCGCCGATGCCGACTACTTTGATGACGGCGAGATAATTCTGCGGTGCGGCCACTTCGACTCCTCATGCTAATAATTAATGCTTACCGGGCTTGCCCTGCATATAGGAAGGCTCAACCTCTAGTTGAGAATGACCCTTTTGTCCTATTTCATCCGTACGTTAGGCCCTCGACTAGGGAAGGTGCAATAACCATGGTGGGTGTGTCGCACGGAAAAGAATTCAGAGCGCGATCATCAGCGCGTGGTGGGCGAAAGCGGAGCACTCACATCAATCTTCATCGCTGATGTTTTCAGCAGTACACGCAACACTTTGATCTTAGTTGCACTGTCATCACTACTCCCCCACGTAATTCGAGTCTTACCAATCGTAAATTCAATCAAATCATTGGTTCGCGCAGTCAGAGTGACTACCTGGCTGGCTAAATCTGCGGGCAATGACCGATAAATCGAAACTGCAGCTTTGATGCCTGCAGTTTCGCGCCCCGTGATGACAGGAAGATTACTTGGCGGCGTGGCTACACGTGCAAAGGGCAATCCGTCTTCGCCATAAAGTTGATAGACTCCATTGAAATAGACAGCAGCAATGGCGTTCTTCTCTTTCACAACTATCGTGATGGTTGAAGGCCAGCTTCGCTTCAACGCTATTGAATCAATCTTGGGATATTTCGCTTTGAGCTCAGAAAGGGTCGATACCTGAGCTCTCGCCATCTTCTCACCAACTCGAATGCCTGATTCGGCGATGAGTTGCTTCCCTTTGAGCGCGCTATTGGGAGCGATGCCCTCTATTTGAATAGTGCGCACTGTCAAAAGCGATGACCAGCCGAGCACCCAGGCAAGGAGCGCGAAGGTGACAAACAAGAGAATGAGCGCGCGAAACTTTCTCAACTCTTAGCCACCACTGCGAGTTGCTCGAGAATGGCAGGACCCAACAAGGTGACGTCGCCAGCGCCTAAAGTGAATACATAATCTCCAGGTTGCGCAATTTTTGCGGCCCACTCGCTGACATCAAGAAAACTAGGAAGAAACGTAGCTCCTGGAATAAGAGCCGCTAATCTCATGCCGCTTACCCCAGGCAGTGGGCTCTCACCGGCGCCATAAACGTCCATAATGGCTACTTCATCAGCCGCCATAAGAGCTGAAGCAAATTCGCTCATGAAAGCTTGTAACCTTGAAAAACGGTGCGGTTGAAAGATTGCAATAATCCGTCCTCGAGGCGCAACTTCGCGTGCAGCTCTTAAAGTTGCAAATATTTCGGTGGGGTGATGCGCATAGTCGTCCACAACTGTGACCTTGGATACCGTGCCTCGAATATCAAAGCGACGACGTGCACCGGCGAATTCCGCCAACCCTTTACGCACTCCCTCCATAGAGAGACCATACTCAGCCGACATGGCAATGACTGCAGCAGCATTCAAGACATTGTGAACGCCAGGAACCTGAAGTGTGAATAACCCCAATTTCCGCCCACGTAAATGAGCAGAAAATATGGATCCGGCATTGACAGGATGATATTCGGAGATGACCAAATCATTTGTAGCAAATAAGCCATATGAAACAACCTGTCGATCGAACTTTGCTAGCAACCGTTGCACACCAGCATCGTCGCCACAGAGAACTAGCGAATTGGATACTGAATGCGCAAACTCGAGGAATGAATTGTCAATTTCTGCCAATGAGGTGAATTGGTCCATATGATCGGCTTCAATATTGGTGATAATCGCTGAATCGGGGGAATATGCGAGAAAAGATTTGTCCGATTCATCTGCCTCAATTACAAAGAAATCGCCATTGCCGTGATGCGCATTGCTTCCAGCACCCCCCAATCCAGCACCTATCGCATATGACGGATCAAGGCCAAGAGATTGCAGAGTGACCGCCATCATCGAAGTCGTCGTGGTCTTTCCATGCGTGCCAGCTACCGCCAGACTCTTTCGTCCCACCAACAGACTCGCCAAAGCTTCAGAACGATGGATAATTTCGCAAAGCAATGTGTGGGCTTCGGTTAATTCAGGATTGTCTAGCGGAATCGCGGTCGAAGTGATGACCACTGCTACGGGTATTCCAAATTGCAAGAGGTTCACCGCGGCATGGCCTATCGCTACTCGTGCGCCCAAAGCACGTAAGGCATGAATTTCCTGAGTTTCGCGAGTATCGGAACCACTTACTTGAAATCCGCGCGCAAGAAGGATGCGAGCAATTCCACTCATACCAGAGCCACCGATTCCTACTAGATGAACCGGGCCGAGTGATGGGTCGAGTTCGCTTCTCATCGCACCTGCACAATAACTTCGGTTGCCATCTCGCCTGCCCCAGCGCACGAATGCAGCGATACCGGAAGTTTTGCGTAGGCGGACCTCATTTTGGAAAGTTCCGTCGAATTACCGATGAGGCGAGTGACCTCTATAAGTAGGCGACTTTCAAGGGCGTCATCTTCGTTGAGCACAAGGGCAGCGCCCAACCCCGCAGCAGGTGCAGCGTTAGCGCCTTGTTCGCCATTGCCATGCCACAGTGGAATAAAGATTGCCGGAACCTCAAAACGTGAAATCTGCGCTACAGCTCCGGCTCCAGCACGAGAAATCACCAAGTCCGCCGCCGAAAGTGCGACATCCATCCGCTCAATATATGGCAGGGGTCGGTACCGCGATGAGGCCTCCGGTAGGTCCACATCGTGGCCGAGAGAATGAATAATCGAATAATCCAGTGATCCCGCGCCAGAGAGCATTTTGTTCACCATAGCGTTGAGCCTTCGAGCGCCCAGTGATCCACCGACGATCAACACAGTCGGGAGATCTACGGGCACGTCAAAGAAGCGCTTAGCCTCTGCCTGATCCATAGGAGTGGCTTGCATATTCATGCGAAGTGGAAGAGCCATCAACCGGGCGTTCTTAATCTGTTTCTCCGCACGTGGATAACTGACAAAGGCCACCGCACCCAACCGTCCCGCGAAACGATTTGCTAATCCTGGAATCGCATTCGCTTCATGAACGATGCGCGGCACTCGCTCCAGAAAAGCCGCAAGAATGCCAAACGCCGAAACGTACCCACCAAAGCCGACCACGACATCGAAATCTCGAACAATGCGTCGGGCCCTATGAAGATTTCTCAATGCACGCACTGGCCATGCCAAGGATGAAATAGAAAAACGTCGCGGAAATGGAAGTTTCTCTATGGTCAATAACGGGTAGCCCGCCGAAGGCACCAACCTGGACTCGATTCCGGCCTTGGTTCCCATAAAAGTAATACTCGCCGTGGGAGAGAGCTCCTTGAGAGCCTCCGCGGTTGCAAGCGCTGGGTCAACATGACCAGCACTGCCACCGGCAGCAAAGAGCACCTTCATGAACGCGCTCGATCATGAGCAATTCTGAGCAGGATTGCCACGGCCGCCAAAGTGGAAATTAGCGATGACCCGCCGTATGAAACAAATGGCAAGGGCACTCCAACAACTGGAAAGACACCTATTGCAGAACCCATATTCGTGAGGGCTTGAAAAACTATCCAGGTCGTCACTCCTACTGCGATAAGCCGAGAAAAATTGTCTTTCACGCGCAAGGCAAGTGAACAACCACACCAGAGGACAACTCCGAAAATCGCCACCACCATGAGCGTGCCAAAGAGGCCCACCTCTTCACCAATAACAGCAAAGATGAAGTCTGTATGTGCTTCCGGACCAAGGTTGCCCCACTTTTGACTCCCCGCCCCTAACCCCACTCCAAAGAGACCCCCAGAAGCCAACGCCATAATTCCGTGAGCCGGTTGCCATCCAGCAGATTGGTAATTCGCCACCGAAAATGGATCAAGGAGTGCAGTAAATCTCTTCAACCGATGAGATTGGCTTACCACAAGAGCTGCAGTCCCCAACATTGCAAGCAGTCCAAAGAGCGAGAGTGCGCGACCAGAAATCCCAGCGGCAAAGAGCATCGCGAAGAGCGTTGCAAAGACGATGATTGCCGTACCCAAATCTTTGCCGGCGAGCACCAGTATCAGTACCGGCGCTGCACCAAAGAGCGCCCGAACCAATCGATCCATAAGGGGGATCCCGCCTCGGGTCAAGGCATCAGCGACCCAAAGTACTAACGCGAGTTTGCCAAACTCGCTTGGCTGGAACCGTATGGGACCAAATTCCAGCCAGTTGCGATTCCCATTTATATTGACACCTAGTGGCGTGAAAATAAGGAGTTGCAACGCGCAGGACCCAACGACTGCTAGCGGGGCGAGCTTACGATAAATAGGTGTTGGAATTTTAAATGCCAAAAATGCAAAGGCGCTACCAATTCCCAGGAAAAACAACTGCTTAAGCATGATAGAAAAACTAGAACCAGAAGATTTGATAGATGCCACCGACGAAGCAGATAAGACCATTGTTATTCCAATCACGCATAGCGCGATCGAAGAGCCCAAGAGGAGAGGAAAATATCGTCGATCGCTAGCGAGAGCGCTCTTAGACATGGCTACCCTCTCGAACGGCATCTGCGAAGAAATTTCCCCGCTCTGCGTACGAAATGAATTGATCCATCGAAGCACACGCAGGTGCCAGGAGAACCGTATCCCCGATGCCAGCCAATTCGTGCGCTCGAGCGACGACATTGCGCATCAACTGCCTGCCTTGTTCAGCAGGGGTGGGGTCGAAATGGACATCAATTCTTTCCACCACAACATGAGGCGCATGCTTTGCTAAAGACTCAGCGATTTCTTCTCGATCCTGTCCAATAAGTAAAACAACTTTCATACGTTTGCCGCACTCGATTACTAATTGATCTACAGAGGCACCCTTGAGTAGACCACCTGCTACCCATATGACGTTATCAAAAGCTTTGAGGGAAGCGATTGCTGCGTGTGGGTTGGTCGCTTTGGAATCGTTTATCCATTTCACTCCACTCTCATTCAAAATTTCAGCGATGCGGTGAGATCCCGGGGTAAATGCGCGAAGACCCGCCGCGACCGAATCCTCTGAGACTCCAATACTCCGAGCCAACGCGCTAGCAGCTAATGCGTTTTGCACGTTATGTGGCGCGAAGGGTTGAATATCTGCTAATTCACCGAGGGAGGCTGCGGCGTGATCTGGATCTTCCACAAAAGCGCGATCTACTAAGAGTTCCTCAACTACTCCCAGTTCCCCACGCTTCGGGGAATCTAGAGTGAATATTACATCGGGGGTAAATCCAGCGAGGTCAAGCATGGATTTCAAGAGTTCGTCATCGCCATTGCAAATCGACGTATCCGAGGCCACAAGCAGCGCAATCTTTGTCTGCGCATACTCACCGAGGGAGCCGTGCCAATCAATATGATCCTCTGCCACATTCAGCAGTGCTGAGGCTCGAGGGTGTGCACACTTCATTCGGGCAATCTGAAAGGATGACAACTCAATTGCCAAGACTTCGTACTGCTCATCATCTAACACCGCCGAGATCAACGGGTACCCCACATTGCCGCAAGCCACCGAGTTAATACCATCGGCGGCTAAAATGGATTGCAACATCTCAGTAGTAGTCGTCTTCCCGTTCGTACCGGTGACCGCCAACCAGAGCGGCGCTGGCTGGCCGAGACGTTTGGCACGAAGTTCTGCCATCTCCCACGCAAAATCAACTTCTCCCACAACTTCGACGCCGGAAAGAAAGAGTGGGTGGTCCAATTTCCAACCAGGAGAGGCATAAATGCGTTCGAAATTCGACATCTGCACCAGTGCATCACTCGTCAAGAGTGAGGAGATACCATCTTGAGATAATTCCACCGCGATATGTGCTGGCAATGGAGCATCAACTACGACGGTGACGTCATGCCCTTGATCTTTAACCGCCTGGGCCAAAGCCAATCCAGTACGTCCCGCCCCGGCCACTATGACTCGGCTCATGTGGTGACCCACGCCCCATAGAAGAGTCCCAGGCCACTGGCTACACAGAGTCCAGCGATAATCCAGAAACGAATAACAATCGTCACCTCGCCCCAACCAATCAACTCAAAGTGATGTTGGAGCGGGGCCATTCGAAAAATTCGTTTACCTCTGGTCAATTTAAAGTAGCCGACCTGAAGGATGACTGAGAGCGTGATGATCACGAAGAGTCCGCCCAGAAGAGCCAATAAGCCTTGCGTGCGGCTGGTAATCGCGAGACCAGCGAGCGCGCCACCAAGTGCAAGAGAACCAGTATCGCCCATGAAGATCTTTGCTGGGCTCGCGTTCCACCAAAGAAAACCAAAACAGGATCCCATGAGAGCGGCCGCCACTATCGCAATGTCAAGTGGATCTCGCACGTCGTAGCACTTTGGACCTGGATTGACCGAGCAGCCTTGTCCAAACTCCCACACACCAATGAGAATGTAGGCGGCAAAAGTCATCACACTAGTTCCGGTTGCAAGTCCATCCAGACCGTCAGTCAGGTTTACACCGTTACTAGCGGCAGCAATCATGAGAAAGACCCAGACGATGACGAGAATCACTGGTAACGAAACCGCAGTATCTCGCACAACCGAGAAGTTAAGTGAGACAGGAGTCAAACCATTTTCATCAGGAAAACGTAAACCCAGCACCGCGAAGCCCACGGCGACCAGCGATTGCCCAGCGATCTTGGTGCGCGCGCGCAGCCCAAGAGATCGTTGCCGGGAGACTTTAAGCCAATCGTCTAAAAACCCGACGAATCCGAGCCCTGCCATCAAGGCCAGCACCAAAATTCCTGAGGCCGTGAAATGGTGGGAAGTAAGTAGATGAGAACCAAAGTAGGCAATGAGAGTCGCCACGATGATGACAGCGCCGCCCATGGTGGGAGTGCCTCGTTTTGTATGGTGGCCTGACGGGCCATCATCACGAATGAACTGACCATAGCCACGGCGGACTAAGAGTCGAATCGCTAGAGGAGTACCAAACATGGTGAAGAGAAATCCAAGTGCCGCAGCGGCGAGTACCCCCTTCACTTGGCAACACCTTCCGCTAATCGCGCAGCAATACCTTCAAGATGAGTTCCACGGGATGCTTTGACGAGAATGACATCTCGAGAGTGCAGGTCCGCCTCGACAAAACGAAGAGCCTCATCGTGGTCGCCAAAGGAACGAGCATCTTGATGCCCTTCCAAAAGCGCTGCCTTCACCATGGTCTCTCCAGCCTCACCGATACCTACCAGTCGAGAAATCTCCAACTGCACCACTAGCCTGCCGATACTTTCGTGTGCCGATCGACTGGACTCGCCGAGTTCGCGCATTTCCCCCAGGATGGCTACCGCGCGACCGGCTCTCTCGCTCCCAATTTCTGCCACAGTCGCTAAGGCGGCGGCCATGCTTTCCGGGTTAGCGTTATAACAGTCGTTAAGAAGCAAGGCTCCGCCGGGGATGAAGGAGCGCTCCATTCGCCACTTGCTGAGCGGACGAGCCGCGTTAAGGCCAGCGACCACTTGTGTTCTATCAAGTTTGAGGGCTTCACAGATCGCCAGAACAGCCTCTGCGTTCGCCACCTGGTGAGCGCCAGTGAAGTGCAGATGAATCTTCTGGTCAAGAAAGAGGAATGTCGGTTCGCCATCGACTAATGATATTTCTTCAACGTGGATCTTTCCGTGTGGACCAAAGGTAACAACTTGTCCGGGAGCCCGAAGAGCCATATCAATTGTATGAGGGTCATATGTTCCAAGTACCGCTACTCCCCCATCAGAAAGCGACTGAACTAATTCGAATTTTGCTTGTGCAATGTTTTCCACGGATCCAAATTCGCCCACATGGGCACTCCCTACCACCAGCACAACAGCTACATCAATATTCGCAATTGAGGCAAGCTTCTCAATGTCTCCAATGTGAGTGGCGCCAAACTCAAGAACAAGGTATTTAGTCTTTTGAGTACATTTAAGAATCGTGAGGGGAAGTCCAATTTCGTTATTGAAAGAGTCTTTGGGCGCGACCGTATCGCCAAATCGATTGAGCACTTGAAGCAACATGTCTTTCGTGGTCGTTTTGCCTTGTGAGCCGGTAATTCCGACGACTGTCATTTCTGGCAATCGAACGCGCGCTTCGGCTGCGAGACACATGAGCGCGACACCAACATCTGGCACCACAATCGACGAGATTTCAGCAGCGCCTAAATCACGTGCCACCAGAGCCAAGACGGCTCCACCATCTACCGCTGCCTGCACATAATCGTGCCCATCTACGTGTTCGCCTGGTAACGCAACAAAGAGTGAACCAGTTTCGACATCTCTACTATCCATCACTACCGAACCGGAGAAAAGGAAATCAGAACCGTGGAGGCGTCCACCGACTACATCAGCAATCTCACTGGCGCGCATAGAGATCATGATCGCCCATGTTTCGCAAGCATCTCGAGCGCGACTTGGCGATCATCAAAAGGAGTGATGACACCATTTACTTCTTGACCTTGCTCATGGCCTTTCCCAGCGATCAACACCAGATCCACGTCAGTGGCTTGGCTTATGGCGTATGAAATGGCTTCTCGGCGGTCAAGAATTTGCGACCCGTTGAAATTCTCTCCACACATCGCCGCCAAAATTGCAGCTGGATCTTCTGATCTCGGGTTATCGCTGGTGGCTATCGCAAGATCGGCTCCCTCTTGCAACGCCCGACCCATCTCGGGACGTTTGAGTGGATCTCGATCTCCGCCACAACCTAGAACCACAATGAGGCGTCCGCGCGTATGAGAACGAAGCGAAGCAAGAACTCGAGTCACCGCATCAGGGGTGTGTGCGTAATCAACCAAAACTAATGGTGGTCCAGTGCCGACCTGCTCTAAACGACCCGGAACACCAGGGAAGCTTCGAAGCAATTCGATTCCTTCATCCATATTGCCACCAGTTTGCGCGAATGCCACGAGGGCCATAGCCGCATTCATTTGGTTGAAGTCACCTACGAGAGGTGAGTCAAAACTATGGCGCTCGCCACTTGGGCTAGTCAATTGCAAGTCACTGAGAGAAAGTTGCCAATCGCCGACACTAGTTGAAATTGAAACAGAGGAAATATCGCAATTAGCGAAGAGTCGCTTCCCATACGAGTCATCGATGTTGATGAGAGCGCATTCGGAAAAGTTCGAGGTGAAAAGCTTCGATTTAGCCAAGAAGTACTCATCCATCGTATGATGAAAATCAAGATGATCTTGAGATAAATTTGTAAATAGTGCAAGCTTGAAATGTATTCCATCTACTCTATGTAGCGAGAGAGCGTGGCTAGAAACTTCCATAGCAACGGCTTTGACGCCAGAATCCCTCATCAGAGCCAACTCCGCTTGAAGCTCACAAGATTCAGGAGTGGTGCGCGCCGTCGGCAACGAGACCAACTTCCCCTCGGCGTAGAAGCGTGCGCCAAGAGTTCCTATCACTCCGGCCGATATTCCGCTTCCGTTCCAGAAGTATTCCAGGAGTGACGTAACAGTGGTCTTACCATTTGTGCCGGTGACCGCAACTACCTGCATTGACGCGCTGGGATCCCCATAGACAAAGGAAGAGAGCGTTCCTACCATCTCTCGCGCATTCTCAATTTTTACTAGAGGTATTTGCACACCAGCAATTCTTGCCCCCTCCTCATCAGTGATGAGGGCGATCGCTCCTCGACTTGATGCGTCAGCCACAAAGTGGGCTCCATGGGTGTGCTCGCCGGGCAACGCAACGAAGATGAAGCCATTTGATATTTTCGAAGACTCCACCGCAATGCCCTTTACAGGAGTGGCTAACTGGGCTGCCGAAAAACTTTCGGTCGATGCTCCAAGCAGGTCAATAATATTGCGCAAACTTCTCACCGTGTCAGTGACACTCACGCTTTACTCGCCGTCCTTGTTTCGACCTTCGACTTCTGCCCTGTACGCACTTTCAGTTGTTTCTCGTTCATCGGCAACAACGTCACTGGTTGTGAGGAAGGTCGTATGTGATAGCTCTTCAAGGCGAAGGACATGACTTCCTTGAATACTGGGCCACCAAGCAAACTACCGAAGTGCACACCTTTTGGATCCTGAATCGTGACGTTAATAACGAATTTGGGGTTCTCGGCCGGCGCAAAGCCAATAAAGGAAGCTGTATAGCCGCGGTATTGGCCAGTGGCATCGATGCGATTTGCAGTACCAGTCTTACCGGCAACACGATATCCAGGGATGCGAGCACCTGGAGCCGTGCCTTCATCACTCAGCACGCTCTCCATCATCAATCGTACTTTCTGTGCTGTTTCGCTGGAAACAATTCGCACGCCTTGGGATACCGATTTAGGTGAGTAATGCCCGTCTTGGTCAACATAACCGGCAATCAATGTCGGCTTCACTTGAACTCCATCGTTTGCCATGGTTGCAAAGACTTGTGTTGCCTGAATAGTGGTGAGCGAATACCCCTGCCCAAATGCGACGGTGGGGGCGGTCGTACCAGACCAACGATCCACCGGAGCTAGTACACCGCCACTCTCTCCTGCCAACTCGATGCCCGTCTGTTTTCCAATGCCGAATTTGCTGAGGTAGGAGTGGAGGGTTTTTGGCTTCATTTTTTCGCCCACCTGGATCGTTCCTGTATTGCTCGACTTGGCCAAAATCCCAGCGGTCGTCAGCTTCCACGTGGAATGCTTGTCGTGATCACCGAAATATCGATTCCCTCGCTTGATGCGATCGGGAACTGTGAAGAGCGTGGTAGGAGTGACAGCTTTCTCT